>OFIS01000057.1_pt1 | contig 145005 bp, 99 predicted proteins | sample 1775071 | NCBI WGS metagenome assembly OFIS01 (sample SAMN08195774, study PRJEB24354) | sludge metagenome | isolation source: sludge from phenol fed wastewater aerobic bioreactor C | place: India: Nagpur | collected 2016-09-17 | reverse complement strand
TTACATTCGGCGCAACCAATATACCGCGCACTGGCGTGGCAGGTGGCTGCTGCTTGTTCGGAATGACAGCCCGCTGCAAATAATACAGCTTGCTGCATGTGCAGCTTTCAGACCCCTCCTTCGTCGGGGTGACAGCCCGCGGAGTAATTGCAGGCATACACAAACCTCACAGCATGCTTTACCTGATAGCATGCAACCTTTACTTTGGGAGCCGTCATCCCGACCGCAGGGAGGGATCTGGTAGCACGAATAGGAAGCATGCAACATTTAATACCGCTTGCTACATGTTCAGCTTTCAGATTCCTCACTTCGCATTACAGTGTTGTAGGGGTGGGTGGCTGCTGCTTGTTCGGAATGACCGGCCCGCTGCCAATAATACGGCTTGCTGCATGTGCAGCTTTCAGACCCCTCCTTCGTCGGGGTGACAGCCCGCGGAGTAATTGCAGGTATACACAAACCTCACAGTATGCTTTGCCTGATAGCATGCAACCTTTACTTCGGGAGCCGTCATCCCGACCGAAGGGAGGGATCCGAAACTCTGAATGGGATGTATGCATCATTTAACAGGGTATGCTACATGTGCAGCATTCAGACCCCTCCTTCGTCGGGGTGACAGCCTGCGGAGTAATTGCAGGTATACACAAACCTCACAGCATGCTTTGCCTGATAGTATGCAACCTTTACTTTGGGAGCCGTCATCCCGACCGAAGGGAGGGATCTGGTAGTACGAATGGCAAGGATGCTGTCAATAATATAGCTTGCTACATGTTCAGCTTTCAGATTCCTCACTTCGCATTACAGTGTTGGAGGGGTGGGTGGCTGCTGCTCGTTCGGAATGACGGCTCGCTGCCAATAATACGGCTTGCTACATGTTCAGCTTTCAGATTCCTCACTTCGCATTACAGTGTTGTAGAGGCAGGTGGCTGCTGCTTGTTCGGAATGACCGGCCCGCTGCCAGTAATAGGGCCCGCTGCATGTGCAGCTTTCAGACCCCTCCTTCGGTCGGGGTGGCAGCCCGCGGAGTAATTGCAGACATTCAAAAAACTTATAATCACTGTTGTATTGTTGCCACCTAATTGCTTCTTAACAGTTCTACAATAAATGCTAATGCGGTGTTATGAAAGTTGCAAAGAGGTTGGGGTATTGCTGAAATTTTTATCTTGTACAAAGTGTATTTTTATTGTACGAAGGATTGGTGCCATGCAATGTTTTTCCGGTACCGGTATGAAAATATTCAACAGTTATGTCGTTAGATAACAAATCTCCCCATATACTGAATACATCAGCAACGTTGCTGGGCTTTTGCCTTATCATCATTACTTCTATTAAAATTTCCAGGTTCGGAGCAGCTACGCTGATTGATGATCTGACCGCTATAGCCAGTATTTTCCTGATGGTGAGTTGTGTTCTTTCTTTTCTTTCTATGCGTACCCGGCAGCGGGCAAAATCTGAAAGGATAGAATATATTGCTGATATCGTTTTCCTGGCGGCACTGATCTTTTTGACCATCATTATCCTGACCGTATCTTTCAATATGATTGATTAATGTGCAGGAACTGCTGCTTTCTCCATAAGCTCATATTGTTTCCGCGCATCGGCATCGGTAGAGTCGATCTGTAATACCTGTGCAAATTCATTTTTTGCGGCTTGTATATTTCCCTGTTCATAATAGAGAAGTCCCAGGTTGTAATGCGCCCATGTATTGCTTTTGTCAAGGGTGATGGCTTGCTGGTATTGAAGCAGTGCAGCCTGTTTTTTACCCTGCTGATCGTACAGGTTGCCCAGGTTAACGAAAGCAGTAGCGTCGGTAGAATCAAGTTGTATGGCGTTTCTGAATGCCTGTTCAGAGGCTCGTGGTTTGGAAGCGGCTGCCAGGAATATGCCATAACTGTTCAGGGTGGCTACCTGTTCTTTGACCATCTGCGCATCCTGCTGCAGGTGTAGTACGTACTGGAAATCTATTTCCTGTAGGTCTTCCGGTGGCGTGGTTCCCCATTTTGGATTCATATTGATGCGGTTTATTTTCGCATTCATCCGTTTGATCTCAATATCCAGTCGTTTATTGTCAGACAGTTCAAATGCTTTCTGGTAGGCCTGTTCTGCCATATCATACCGGTCCTCATTGTAAAACTCATTACCCAGCTTCTCATACTGCGTGATGATTTTCCTGGACTGATAGCGGTCCCACTGGTCTTGCAACGATGGAATAAAAAAAGCCAGTATCATGATCATGGCACTACCCATACCTGCCAGGAAGGACCACAGTTTTTGCTGAATAAAATCTTTTATTGCCATTGGTATCTGTTGTGGTTTACAATAGGCATTACAGCGTTTGCTATTCTTCCTCTTCTTCGTCTTCCTCACCGGATTCAAAGTCTGCATCTTCATCGGAGTCTTCTTCAATGTCGTCTTCTTCACCAGCGTTGGCAAAACTGGCAAACCATCCGCCCTGTTCAATCAGCTCGGCAGGGGTACCTTCTTCCATTACCTCACCGGCATCCAGTACTACAATATGATGGGCATCTTTTACCATGGAATAACGATGTGCAATAATGATTACCGTATGTTCCCTGCTGATGGTATCAATGCTTTTCTTAACTTCTGCTTCTGTAGCATAATCCAGGTTGGCGGTAGCTTCATCCATAATCAGGATCACCGGTTTGGAAATAATCACACGTGCAATCTGCAGGCGTTGTCTTTCACCTACAGATAAACCAAAACCGCTTTCACCTACCATGGTATGCAATCCATCTGTAAGTCGTTGCAGTGTGTTCTGCATACCTGCAGCAATGGCGGCGCCTTCAACATCGCTGTCTGTAGCATCCGGTTTTTTATAACGGATATTATCTGCCAGTGTACCTCTGAAAATAGCGCCATCAGCAGCTACCATACCAATGCGTTGTCTTACGGATGCTGCATCGGCTTCAGAAAGCTTTTGTCCGTCAATCAGTATTTCTCCTTCCTGTGGTTCATAAAGTTTCAGCAACAGGTCTACGGTAGTGGTTTTGCCTGCGCCGGAAGTGCCGACAATAGCGGTGACTTTGCCAGGCTCGGCAGTAAATGTTAATCCTTTTAATACTTCCCGTTCGGGTGTATATCCAAAATGAACATTTTTAAATTCTACCAGTCCCTGTTGTAATGCCAGTGTATGACCTGGTTTTTCAGTAACGGTGGTGTCCAGTATTTTGAATGCCCTGGCTACGGAGGTTACATTCTGCTGTACTTCGGCCCAGATGCTGGAAAGATTGTCGATGGGTTGGTACAGCATGTCGAGATAGGCTACAAACATCACCACATCGCCCGGGGTTAGTTTGTGGTTCAATGCCAGGTAACCACCGTAAGCCAGTACCATGGCTGTAGCAAGATGGGTGAGCAGCGTTTGCCAGAAACTGTATTTGTTGGAAAGAAAAGAACGCTGCATGTAATCCTTGTATGCGTCAGAAGCCTGCTGGTCCAGTTTGTCTACTTCGCGTTGTTCTGCTCCCGATAATTTTACGGTTTTAATACCGGCCAGTGCATCCTGCATACTGGCAGATACATCTTCCCATTTTTCGTAGTAACCGGCCAGGCTCATTTCCAACTTGCGGGTTGAACGGATGGTGATCAATATGTAAAAGGGAATAACAGACAGAGCCATCAATGCCAGTACATAGTTTTGCCAGAACATAATAACGAGTGTGCCGGTAAGACTGACCACTTCAGGGAAAATATCTTTGGTAAAGAAACTTACCGTTCCGGAAATTTCCTCCGACTGATCGATCTGTTTGTGTAAAGCTGCACTGGAGCGTTTGGAAAAAAAGGAGAGCGGCAATTTTAAAACATGGGCAAAGGTTTGCCGGATGAATCTTTTTTCAATGGTGCAGGAAAGCCTGATGTTCATGTTCTCACCTATACGCCAGAAAATAAGTCCCAGTACATTGATGATCAATAACAGTACCACCGACCACAGTAGTGTATCAAAGGCTTCGTTCTTGGTGCGCGGAGCCACCCGCGTAGCGCTGTGTGCTTCCTTTTTCCTGTTTGGTTTGTGCGTGTGTTTTTCTTTATGAACAGAATCTGCGTCTGTTCTTTTATGTAGTTTTTTATCGATCAGTTTGTCTACCGGGTCATCTTCAGTTTCTGTATCGGCACCCATTTCCTGTTTTACTTCGTTCCTGGCTTTCTGTACAAACAGGCCTGCAATATCATTAACAGCTTCCCGGTATATTAATGGTTCTATTAATGTTACAACTGTACCCAGCAGGCTGATGACAAAAATACCTGCCAGTCGTTTTCTGTAAGGACTTACCAGCCGGAAAATATTCTGCCATACATTCTTCCTGGCATTTTTTTCTGCAGTCATTCGTGGTTGTTTTTAATAAAAGCCTGGATCAGTATTCAAAACGTTTGGCGTTGTCATCTTTCACAATGGCAGTGATGAATTGTTCGTGATAGCGTGCATTGCCCTGTACCTCCCAGGTCATACATACATCGGTACCCTCTTTCACTTGTTTCACTATCTGGAATTTCAGGTTGCACAATGTCAGTTGTTCTTCGTACCTGGCCCTGGCCTGTTCTGTAAATACGCAGGTAATGCTATAGATCCTCACCAGGTTCCATTTATCTACCGCGGCTTCCAGTTTGGGCAGAATGGCCAGTACCACCAGTATCAGGATGCTGGCGGAGGCTGCTGCAAAATAGAATCCGCCGCCTATGCCCATGCCTACGGCAGCTACTGCCCAGATGGTGGCAGAAGTGGTAATACCGGTTACTTTGTTATCGCCACGGAAGATTACACCTGCACCTAAAAAGCCGATACCTGTTACAATATTGGCTGCAATACGGTCTGGATTACCTTCTCCGCCGATCAGCACAGACATCATGGTAAAAAAGCAGGAACCTACTGAAATCATGATCATAGTGCGGAACCCGGCAGATTTACTCCGGTATTCTCTTTCAATACCAACAATGCCACCCCATAATGCAGCCAGTAAAAAACGGATAAACATTTCGTAGTCCATGAAAACGGATTTTAAAACGAAGAAATAGAATTATCCCGGTAAACGGGTATATGCAATGACCGTATGGCCACAATAAAATTATGCAACAGCTTTTATATATGGTGCATGGACTGTTGTTTTATACAGCAAAGAAATAGTATGGTGACGAATAAATGGAGTGGTAGAACCGGGAAAAGACTTTAATCGTGATTGGTCATCTGACGGTAAAGCATCAGCTCTCCCGAAGAAGTACGTTTCCAGACATTAACGCTTTTGCCCGTTACGGTTCCCTGGTCATTACCCGCCCGCCATTTTACAATATAGTACGCGTTGACCAGTAAAAGACTGTCGGCAGTAATGATCTTTGATGCATTGATGCTGATGGAATCAATACTGACACCCGGATTTTCATGTTCAATATAATAGGCCTTTATTTTATCTATACCTGCCAGCATCGGGCTATAGTAAGGCATATACATGGCATCACTGGTATACATGGAGGCCAGCCTTACGCCGTCTCTTGTTGCAACAGACTGGCAGATGATGGCATTGCGTTTATCCAGCTCGTCGGAAAGTACAGTCTTTATACGGGGATTGGGCGTTTGTATAATATCTTCCTTTTGTGAAAAATCAAGCTGAGCACGATCTATGTATTGATTGGAACCCCAGATCTCTGATAAGCGTGTCAGCGCATTGCTTTTCCCGATCTTCCAGATAACAATGTATTTGCCGTCGTATGCAACCGGAGCTTTGCCGGTATTGGTAAAATGACTGGTAAAAGTGCCGGTCTCGATCAGGTAACTGCTGATCTGGTGCACTTCATAAATAGTCCGTTGGTAATCCTGTATGCTGGTGTTTTTAAGCCATGTGGCATAATAACTTTCAATAGCGGGTTTGCTGTACAAAGCTGTATGGTATTCGGGCATACAAACAGCGCTATCGGCATAATAACGCAACAGCCCGGTGATGTTTTTATGCTGCAGGTTAAACGCTATCTGTCGGTTGATCGTTTCCAGTTGTTTCCGGAATGCACCAGTACCGGTGGTGGTTTGCGCTACGCAGGTGCTGGTGAAAAAGAATATGATCAGTATGCCGGCGACCTTCATTTTCATAACAATCTGGTTTGGTGATAAGGCTAACTATGTACTGTAGCTGAAATTAATCAATATATCCTGTTTTTAAAACATGCTTGCTATGGAGGTGGATAAATAAAAAAGCACAGGCATCAGCCTGTGCTTTTAAAAGTATTATAGTATTAATTAATGTTTATGCCGTCCATAGTTGTTGCTGGTACGGGTGTTTTTATAATGACCGCCTTTATGAGAACTGCCTCTTCCGCCGGAGTATTTGCCGCCATGGCTGGTAGAGTGTTTCTTACCAGGGTAGCGTGTCTGGGCAGATAGTTGATTGGTAGTAACCATAATCAGTAATAAGAAAATTGATGACAAGCAAATTCGTTTTAACATAATTGTTTTGTTTAGAAGTTGAATAAATATTATTCAGGAACGATAAGAAGAGTTTGATGATCAGCACTGTTTTTATTTCTCAGCGGTACCGTTAGCCTCCATAACTTCATCAAGTTTATCCCATTTGATTTTAAGCCCTTTCGTATGATCCTTTTTTACCCAAACTAAGGCACCTCTTGATATTTTTAGGGTACCAAATTTTTTACCATTTATTTTAACGCTAAATTCAATATCGGCATTACCAAGTGCCCGTTCCGGTATAGAGAACTTTACTTCATGTGCCATAGTGATTTTTTAAGTTGTTAGCAAATGTTTAGTGAAGATTGAGCATTCGGGATGTTTTATGAAATGATATTAAATTTATACATATTGGTTTATAAAAGGAAGTTTTAGATACTAACGCTAACAGGTGTTGACGAATGTCAATTTTTTGAATAGGTCAGTTAAATGTGATGGTGCAATGATTATAGCCTGAAATCGATATGTTTAAGTAGGATAAGCGAAGGGGAACAATGTTGTACTGCATAAAAAAAGCACAGGTTTACCTGTGCTTTTTGGGTCGGTCTATTATTGTGAAAGGGAAGACTTCCTTCTGAAAGGAAGTCTTCCCTTTATGTTAGGCAGATTCCAGCAGGCTCACATACATTGTTACCAGTACGCCTGCGCTAAAATTCAATGCCACTACATAATGTTTACCTCCATTGGTAATGGTTGAAAACTCCCAGCGCGGCGAATTGGCCATAGCTGGATCGTAGCTTTTGGTTACATTTTTAGAAAAAAGTGAAATACGTTCCAGTTTGCTTCCGAAAGGACCGTTGCTGAGGCTGGCAAGTTTCTGATAAATATCGCTTACTGCATCGTTTACGGTAATGGAAGTACTGCTTGCTACACCGGGCCACCGTGTAAGCTGTGTACCTCCGTTGGTAAAGATGGCGCTTACCTTATCGGCTTTAAAACTGATCTGTACGCCGCTGCTGGTGCCGCTGGTCTCGTCCAGCAATAGCTGGGTATACAGCGGTATTTTGTTTTCCAGCTGACTTACCTGGGTATAGATATTTTTAGTAATGCCCAGGTAGGGTTCACTCACTTCGGAAGGGAAATTTTGTATCTGTGCGTATACTTCAGCAGGTGTTTGACCAATGGCAAAACCCCGCCAGCTACCACTGGTAATGGTGTCGGTAGTTACTTTGGTAGCGGGTGGTTCGATAATGATGTTATCAATGTCGGACTGTTCTTTCCGGCAGGCTAAAATGGTACAGGTGGTAAATAAAGTAAATATGACAGCTCGCATGGTGGTTACGATTTTAGATGCATGACAACCTGTATTTTCAGTACGTTGCGCCGCGAAGAAAGTTTAATGTAAGATGCTGTGAGGAGTGCAAACTGTGATAAAGCCTTGCTTTATGTATCGTTCCACAACATTTGCTGGTAGCCGATAGTTTTTATACATTTCCTGTTCAATCAGTTTCTCATAGCATGATCAATTCAAGGGCAGAGAAGGCCGCTGTGTATGCTACTGCTGCGGTATTGAATGATTTTGAGTGGTTTTTTCATGAACGCACTACCGCCGATTTCGGTATTGACGCCTTTGTGGAATTGAGTACCTCTAAAAGACCAGACGGCAGGTTCCTGGCTTTGCAAATAAAAGGTGGCAACAGTGGACTGAAACGTGGTAAGAACGGACTGGTATTTTACTTCCCGGATAATCACCGCGATTACTGGTTGCGTTTGCGCATGCCCATGCTGATGATTGCCCATGATCAGAAAAACAATGTGCTTTACTGGGAGAAAGTTACAGCCGCCACCATTCATAAAACAGGAAAACAATGGAAAATTGAACTTCCTTATCGCAACACGCTTGCCATAAATGCTAAACGCACCATTGAACTTTTTGTAGATGAACATTTTGGTCCCTACCAATCGTACGTGTCCGATGAAACGGAAGTGCACTACGGTAAAGTATTGCAGGTATCAATGCTGACAGGTTTTTTAAGGGGTACTTTGCGAGTGAAGGAGCCGGCATTACAGGTCTCTTATGAAATGCGTAGCCGGGACGGGAAAAATGAACTGTGTATTGTATTGATAGCCGGTAAAAAACAGGTTATTACCAAACTGGGTTATTATGATGCTGTCTGCCATGTTGATGATAGGTGGTGGTGGGATCATGACTATTATTTCACCCTGTTTAGCCTGGAAAAATATCTTTATCACCGGTATGCAATACTGAATACAAAAAATGCTTTGGATATCTTGAAAGCAGCAATAGAGGAAATGGTACAGCAGGGTGGTATGGATGAAATTGCCCGCCGCATGTTTGACCGGGAAAACAAGCTGTTGCAGGTTCCGGCCTCCAGGCGCTTTTTACTGGCGTTTGAACATGCTACTGGTTTAGACAGGTCTGGCTACCAGGTTTGTGTAACAGGGCATGCCATGCGTTTTTCTGTGGGCGAATTTTATGGGGAAATGATATCGTGGCAGGGACGTATTGCCGAACTGGAAATGCTGATAGCCGGGAAACAGTATGATGTTTTTTTTGTGCAGACCGATCCTGCTATATGGAATAGCATCTATCGTGGTAACCGGGTAAACGGGCAGGAGTTTGTGGCAGCAATACGTGTACAATGGGTTCTGTACTGGGATCGGTTGTATACAGAAATGCTTAGAGAAACGGGTTCTGCCACGCACCTGGACGATCTGAAGAACAGGTCGTGGTATTTGCTGAAGCATTTTTGTGATACCTGTCATAAAAAGTATAATGCCGTTTTGCTGGCAGCTGAACTGGACGACCTGGTGTTATTTCCGCTGGCAGTAATGGCGTTGGTAGAATTGATCGGTACAACTGAATGTTTCAGGCAATATTGTGAAGCGGAGTTGAACGGAAAAGGAAGTGTGTGGGAAATGCTGCCGGAGCCGGGAAGAAAAAGGTCACAATTGTTTATCAGGGAGCTGGAACAGGTATAGCAACTGAAAAATGGAGAGGTCCTGTGATTTTGAAGATTTCACAGGAACTCTCCATCAGCAATTATTTACACGGTTTCTACCGCTTTCCAGTTAAAAACCACTTTCAGTTCAATGTCAGGATGGATACTGTATGCTACAGGGCAGGTATGAGCAGCTCTTTCCAGGATGGTTTTCTGCTTTTCATCCACTTCCAGCGTATCAGGAAAATGAAATGTTAAATTTATGCCGCCAATCCTGCGGGGATCTGCTTTCATGATCTTCTCTACCTCAATTTTCACGCCCTCCAGTGGAAGGTTCCAGTCGCGCGCCTTTTGCCCCATAATGGTCAGCATGCAGGAACCGAGCGCTGTAGCCACCAGGTCAGTGGGAGAGAAGCGTTCGCCCTTGCCCTGGTTGTCGGTGGGAGCATCGGTTTCTATTTCTGAACCTGATTTCAGATGGGTACAAACCGTTCTGAGGTTTCCTTCGTAAACAACAGTAGAAGTCATTATGTAGTATTTTACCTTAAATTTACGTTGAATAATTAAAACACAGCCGGTGAAGAAAATTGTTTTATCACTTTTGATGGGTCTTGCCATATTGACAGCAACAGCACAGAATAATCCCAATGCTAAATCGCCTACCTACAAAGAGGATAAAAAGAAAGAGCGTCGTGAGCGCATTAATGCGTTGATAAAGCTGGAAGAGGAAGGGGAGATCATTTTCAATAAACACAGCATATTCGGTGTTAAGCTGGCAACAGACGGTTATGGTATCTCGTACGAGTTTGGCAGGTTTAAAAGCAACCGCGTAGCCAATATTTTCCAGTTTGAGCTGAACGAGAAAAAGCATCCCAAAGAAAAAAGAACCACCGGGGCCCAGTTCAATGGCTTTAGCTTCAATAGTGTGATTTACGGTAAAGAGAACAACTTTTACCAGTTTAAAATGGGAATGGGTCAGCAGCGCGTTATTGGCGGTAAGGATAATAAAAACGGCGTGGCTGTGATGGGTATTTACAGTGGCGGTATCAGCCTGGGTTTGCAGAAACCCTATATTGTAAATGTGTCCAAAAGCCCTAATGGCGGTGACCAGTTCCGTTCTACCTATCCAACTATTATCGACAGTAACTATTACGAGATTGGTGCTGCCGGTTTTACCCGCGGATGGGACAAGGTGAAATTAAAACCCGGTCTGCAGGCCAAAGCCGCCATGCGGTTTGACTATGGTCGTTTTAATGAAACAGTGGCTGCTATTGAAGTGGGTGTAAATGCTGAATATTATTTCAGTAAAGTGGCCCAGATGGCCTATAATAAAGACAAAAACTTTTTCTTCAACGGGTATATTACGCTGCTGTTTGGCAGGCGAAAGTAATGTACTTTTGCCAGGCTGGCCCTGTGGCTCATGACATGAAAACAACAGTAACTGCCGGTACAGTATGCAGGTTATCAACAGGTTAATAACAGTGTAAACAAAAGTTTTACCTGGTTGTTTTTAATGTGAATCATTTCATCTGAATTTTGCACTATGCAGGAATTACCCGTTATCAGTAATATACACAAGGAAGAAGCATCCTCATCCGCACCCAAAAAGCCCAACTGGCTGCGTGTAAAGCTGCCCACCGGCGAAAACTACAAACACGTTCGCGGACTGGTAGATACCCATAAATTACATACTATTTGTGAGAGCGGTAACTGTCCCAATATGGGCGAGTGCTGGGGAGAAGGAACTGCTACTTTCATGATCTTAGGCAATGTTTGCACGCGTAGTTGCGGTTTTTGTGCTGTGGCTACCGGTCGCCCTGACCCGGTAGACTGGGATGAACCCCAGCGCGTGGCAGAAGCCATCCACCTGATGAAGGTGAAACATGCGGTGATCACCTCTGTTGACCGCGATGAACTGAAAGATGGTGGCAGCATTATCTGGTACAATACCATCCGTGCGGTAAAGGCCCTTAATCCCGATACCACACTGGAAACGCTGGTGCCGGATTTTAAAGCACAGGTTGAGAATATACAACGCATTATTGATGCTGCTCCAGAAGTAGTATCACACAATATTGAAACAGTTGAACGTTTGACCCGCCAGGTACGTATCCAGGCTAAATACCGCCGCAGTATGGAAACACTGAAAGTGTTGAAAGAAGGTGGTATGCGTACCAAAAGCGGCGTGATGCTGGGACTGGGCGAAACCAAAGAAGAAGTATTACAAACCATGCAGGATCTGCGTAACAGCGGTGTTGATGTAATTACCCTGGGACAATACCTGCAGCCTACCCGCAAACATCTGCAGGTACAGCGTTTTGTGCATCCTGATGAGTTTGCAGAATACCGTGAAGCCGGTTATACCATGGGTTTCGATTACGTGGAAAGTGGTCCGCTGGTGCGTTCTTCTTATCACAGCGAAAGACACGTTATTCCTGGTTATGGTATTAACAAATGGCGTAGTGAGAAGGAACAGGTTATCGTATAGATTTGTGAAACGTAAATGTGGCTACGAACTTTGAGCTGCGGGCAAATGCACAGATGATCCGTGATCCGTACCTCGGGTAAGTGTATTTAGCGTTAAGCGTTTCGTGTTCAGTTGTTCTCAACCTATAACTTAATAACCTACAATTTATAACTTGATAAAAGTGTTTTTGGCAGGGTGCATTCTGTTTTTAACGAATGCACCTTTTTGTTTGGCACAACTGAAGTGGACCAGAGCAGATAGTGCCTTTGGAAACCTGCCGCCCTCCATTAAGGTATTTAAAACCACCGATTCGCTGAACGGCAAGCCGTTTATTGCATATTACCTGGAAGCACGGCTGAAAGACCGTAAGCTGGAATTTACCACGCAAACCGGTGGGGGCAGCCGTTATACACCTTCTGAATATTATAAGTTTGAAGATTCACCGTATGTGGTGGTCAATGGTACGTTCTTTTCTTTTGAAACCAATCAGAACCTCAACCTGGTTATGCGGAATGGAGAATTGCTTGCGTACAACTCTCCTTCTGTGAAAAGTAAACTCAGCGATTCATTTTATTATCCCACGCGTGGTGCTATTGGTATCAACAGCAATCGCCGTGCAGATGTGGCATGGACATTCACGGACTCAACCGAACAATATCCGTATGCTTTTCAATACAACCCGGTGATAGCGAAAGGTCGTAAAAGCAATCCCCGGTTCAGGGATCTCAATACCCTGGAATACTGGAAATGGTGGAAAATGGAAACTGCCATCGGCGGTGGTCCGGTGTTGCTGAAAGATGGAGAAGTATACATTACCAACAAAGAAGAACAAATGTTTGTGAACGGGGAGAAAGATAAACATCCCCGTACAGCCATGGGGTATACAAAACGTAAAAAACTGATCATCCTTGTTATTGCAGGACGTTTTCCAGGTATTGCCGAAGGCGCCACATTAGAGGAAGAGGCGGTCATTCTTAAAGATCTTGGATGCGTGGAAGCCCTGAACCTGGATGGTGGTGGCAGCAGTTGTATGCTGGTGAACGGAAAGGAAACCATCAAGCCCAGTACCAACGGCATTCAGCGTCCGGTGCCGGCGGTGTTTTTAATCCAGCGGAAGAAGCGATAATTTTAAAATGGTGGTGAGTGGTTGCCGGATGGTTTGATTTGTTTAATTGTTTCCGCCTTGCGTCATCGCAACTTTGCGTGCGTTTTTTTTCGGACTTTTTTTGAACCACGAAGGCGCAGAGGCACAAAGGGAATCAGGTATTGGCGTTTAGATTCTCCCTGTTAGCAAAAATGCAGTTGAGCTTCGCGCCGTGGGCAAAATACAGTGTGTTCCTAACCATCCAATCATTTAATCATTCAATAATTATTCAATCTCCCATTTTCAAATCAGTACATTCTCAGATTTTCAGATTGACACAGCGGTAATCAGACTTCAATAAAAAAACGCTGAGTTCTAACAACTCAGCGTCTGTATTCATTTACCGATCTGCATATTCAATTTATTCCCAAACAAGTGCACTGGCACCCAGGATGGCAGCGTCGGATTCTTTCAGATGACTGATCAATATTTTTACTTTATTCTGGAATACCTGTATCAGGTTGGATTCCATGTGTTCCCGGGTGGGTTTCAGCAGCAGGTCACCTGCCTTGGTTAAACCACCGAACAGGATGATGGCTTCAGGACTGGAGAACATCACAAAGTTGGCCAGTGCCAAACCCAGTATTCGGCCAGTATAATCAAATACTTCTTTCGCCAGCGCATCGCCTTTCATGGCAGCTTCATAAACTTTTTTGGAGTTCAGTTCTGCTTCGGGTACACTGCGCAGCAAACTGTCGGCGCTGCTGTTGGCCAGCATTTCTTTTGCGGTCAGGGTAACGCCGGTGGCAGAAGCATAGCTTTCCAGTGATCCGTTTTTACCGGTACCGGGATGAAAACGTCCGTCGGGAATAATGATATTATGTCCCAGTTCACCGGCAAAACCGTCATTGCCATAGATAAGTTTGCCATTGGCTACAATACCACTACCTACACCTGTTCCCAGTGTGATCATAATGAACTCCTTCATGCCCTGTGCCGCACCATACATCATTTCGCCGATGGCGGCAGCATTGGCGTCGTTGGTCAGTGTAACGGGCAGTTTGAATTTATCCTGCATCAACTGAGCCATGGGAATGATACCGCGCCAGGGCAGGTTGGGAGCAAACTCAATAGTACCGGTATAGAAGTTGCCATTGGGGGCTCCGGTGCCGATACCTTTGATACGGCTGAATCCTCCGGCTTTTTCAATCAGGGGAGATAAGTGATTATAAAGATCATTGATAAACCCTTCCACATTGTCGTGCGTACGGGTAGACATTTCGCCGGAGAACAACACGTTGCCGATCCGGTCTACAATACCAAATTTGGTGCCTGTACCACCTATGTCAATACCGATAGCCAATGCATCAGAAGAAGGAACTGTTGCCATAATGAATGGTGTGGGTTTTAATGTACGCGCGCGAAGTTATAAATTAATTAAATACCGGAAACCGGTTGCCAGATGCAGGATGCGCAGATCTGTTTTTATAAAAACCCTTACCGGCAGGTAAAGTAACTGCCGGTAAGAGTATAACTCAAAATTTTAAACCCGGACCCCCCCGGAATATCTTAGTGTCCGCCGGCGCTTTCCAGGTTATCGTAATCAATACCCTGTTGTTTCAGCAGACTTTTGGCTTTTACTGCATAGAAAGCCAGGTATGCAAAACAGGCTACGCCTACCAGGTACGACCATTGGATGCCCAGCAGATGATCGCCAGCTACCACACCCTGCAATACCGGAATAAAGCCGCCACCCATGATCATCATGATCAGCAGGCTGCTTCCCTGGTTGGTATGTTTGCCCAGACCTGCAATGGCCAGTGTAAAGATACAGGGCCACAGCGTGCTGCAGAATAAACCTACACTGATGAAGGCCAGTACACTGACCATGCCATGTGTAAGCATGCCAATGAACAGGGCGGTAATACCCATCAGTGAAAAGATCAGCAGCATACGGGCAGGATTGCCTTTACTCAGCAGATCGCCAACAATCATTGCAATGATCACAAAAGCATATACATAAAAATGTCCTATCTGGTGTTTGGCAATCAGGTTAACGGTAATGAACACACCAAAAGCAATATAGGGCATCAGGAAACTCAAGATCTTTTTAGCACCCTGGCTGATGTCGAAGGCACCCACGGCGCCGGTCCAGCGGCCAATCATCAAGCTGGCCCAGTACAGCGAGATGAACGATGCGTTCAGGTCGTCAGTGAATGGTTTGGCATCCGGGTGGTTCAGCGACTTTAATACATAACTGCCGTCTGACAACACTGCAAGGTGTGTGCGCAGGTATTCGGGCAGGTTACTGGCTGTAGCCACTTCCACGCCCACATATACAAAAATGCCGATCATACCCATCCACAGTTGCGGATACTGGATGGCAGAGGACTTGTGCCAGGCCTTACTGCCGGCACTGGTATTGTCAGTTTCGCCTTGCTCCAGGTCAATTTTATTGGGGATAGAAGAGAACTTAAAGAACAGGGCAACCAGCAGAAAGGCTGCACCCAATACCAGGTAAGGGATTTTTACGCTTTCGATGCTGGCATCTTTGGAGCTGGCTGTTACATCGCCAAAGATGGCAAAACTTACCAGCAAAGGACCGATGGTGGTACCAAAGTTGTTGATACCGCCGGCCATGGTAAGTCTTTGTGAACCGGTTTTAGGGTCGCCCATTACAATGGCCAGCGGGTTTGCGGCAATCTGTTGCAGGGAGAAACCAAGGCCTACAATGAACAGGCCGGAGATCATTAATATGAAAGAAGAGTTATTGGCAGCAGGGTAGAACAACAGCGTGCCAATAGCAGAAATAATAAGACCGATAGCGATACCATTTTTATAACCTACTTTATTCAGCAGGTCAACACCCATACTTTTTGAAACACCAACATAAATTAAAGAACCTACCGTATAGGCAATGTAAAATGCAAAAGCCACCAGTTGACTTTGCCATTGCTGAAGTTGAAATTTGTTTTTGAAAACCGGGATCAGGATGTCATTACTGGCAGCAACGAAGCCCCAGAAAAAAAACACGCTGATTAACGTGCCGAACTGAGACCACTTAGTTTGTTGACTCATGTATTTTGGTTTGGATAGTAATAATCGATAAAAATAGTAAGTTTTTGCAATCGGCCATGAAACATTTGCAATAAGCAGGGGGTATGATGTAGTATTGATGTAATGTAAACGTTTGTTATCTGGCTGCGGGGTGTAAAATCACCAGATACCGGAATCTCTTAATATTTTTTTGACCGATGGAACATTCAATCAAAAACCTTGTTAAATTGACAACATATTTAATCATACCATAATAATCAGCCGCCAGGATGGAGATTTTACACGTAACCGCAGAATGTTATCCCGTAGCAAAAGCCGGTGGTTTGGGCGATGTTGCAGGCGCTTTGCCCAAGTATATGAATCAGCAGGGGCAGATTGCCAAAGTGGTGATGCCTATGTATCGCACAAAGTTTCTATATGCCAATGACTGGGATGTAGTGCATAAGGGATACACGAATATGGGTAATTGGTGGTTTGAATTCACTGTTATTAAAGAACGCCACAATAAACTGGGTTTTGACCTGTACCTGCTGGACATTAATGGCTTGCTGGACAGGGAAAAGGTATATGGTTACGACGACGATACCGAGCGTTTTACCGCTTTCCAGATATCTGTACTGGAATGGATCAATGCATGGGAACATTTGCCCGATGTAGTGCATGTGCACGACCATCACACCGCGCTGATCCCGTTCATGATGAAACATTGCTACAAATTCAGCAGGCAGGCTTCTATACCTTCTGTGCTTACCATTCACAATGCAGAATACCAGGGCTGGATGGGATGGGACAAAAGTATTTACCTGCCGCCATGGGACATGTGGAAATGGGGTATGCTGGACTGGAACAATAATATCAACCCGTTGGCATGCGGCATTCGCTGCGCCAATAAAGTAACCACGGTAAGTCCCAGCTACCTGCAAGAACTGAGATACATGAGCAACGGACTGGAAGCCTTGTTTGAATATGAAAAAGGCAAATGCTATGGTATTCTGAACGGTATTGATGTAAGCGTGTGGAATCCCCAAACAGATGATTATATTCTACATCACTATAATAAAGAAACTGCAGAGGCCGGAAAGGCAAAAAACAAAATGCAGTTGTGCGAGCAGTTCCAGTTGGATTTTGACAAACCATTGATGGTATTCATTGGCCGTATGGTAGGTGAAAAGGGAGCCGATCTGTTGCCACAGGTAATACGGGACTCGTTTTATCATATTGGCCGCAGAATGAACTTCCTGATACTGGGCAGCGGGCAGCCGGATGTGGAACATGCTTTTAATGCGGTGAAGCCGCTGGCGCAGTACGATTACAATGTGTATATTGGCTATAACGAAGCGCTGAGCCACCTGATGTATGCGGGCGCCGATTTTCTGCTGATGCCTTCGCGCGTGGAACCCTGCGGACTGAACCAGATGTACTCTATGGTATACGGAACTATCCCTATGGTACGGCGCACCGGGGGGCTGAAAGATACGGTTATTGATTATGGTGACCGGGACGGTTATGGCATTTGTTATGATAATGCTAGCGTAGGAGATATTACGCACAGCATCTGGCGGGCAGTAGAACTGTATCATGACAAAAAAAGGATGCGCCAGGTGCGTAATAAAATGATGCAGCTCGATTTCAGTTGGGAATCCAGTGTGCAGCAATACCTCAGCCTGTACAGGTCTGTATAAAAAGAAAAGTACCGTTCAATCATACAATTAAAAGGAATGTTATGAGTAAACAAGTGATTGCTGTCATTTTGGGAGGAGGCTCAGGAACGAGGCTTTACCCTCTTACAGCCAGCCGCTCCAAACCCGCTGTGCCTATTGCCGGGAAATACCGCCTGGTAGATATTCCCATTTCCAACTGTATTAATTCGGGTATCACCCGCATGTTTGTACTGACGCAGTTTAATTCTGCTTCACTCAACAAGCATATTAAAAACACGTATCACTTCAGCGTATTCAGCAGTGCCTTTGTGGATATCCTGGCGGCTGAACAAACTCCTGACAACCCTTCGTGGTACCAGGGTACGGCAGATGCCGTACGGCAATCACTCCGGCACCTTAACCAGCACGATTTTGAATATGTACTGATCCTTTCCGGCGACCAGTTGTACCAGATGGATTTCCAGGCAATGATCAATAACCATATTGAAAAAGGTGCTGATATTACAGTTGCCACCATTCCGGTAGCTGACAGGGAAGCATCTGATTTCGGTATCCTGAAAGCCACACCCGATGGACTGATCACCGATTTTACTGAAAAGCCCAAGAAAGATCTTTTACCTGCATGGACCAGTGAAACCAGCCCTGAAATGCAAAAGCAGGGACGCAAATACCTGGCCTCCATGGGTATCTATATTTTCAGTCGCAAACTATTGTACGAACAACTGCTGCACGAGCATAAGGATGCTACCGATTTTGGTAAAGAGATACTGCCTTCTGCCATTGGCGTACATAAAATTGTAAGCTATGAATATGATGGTTACTGGACTGATATTGGTCATATCTATTCCTTCTTTGAAGCCAACCTGGCATTAACACAGGATATACCGCCTTTCAACCTGTTCGATAGCGGGCGGGCTGTATACACGCGTGCACGTATGCTGCCGCCTGCCAAAGTAAGCGGTACCACACTGGAAAAAACCATCATTGCCGATGGTTGTATTATCCAGGCAAGCCGTATTGAAAGCAGTGTGATCGGTATTCGCAGCCGCATTGGGCATGGTACTACCGTGGTGAACAGCTATATTATGGGTTCAGATTATTATGAAACCATTGAAGAAATGCAGCATTCACTGGAACGCGGACTGCCGAAGCTGGGTATCGGCGAGCGTTGCTACATCCGCAATGCTATCATTGATAAAAATTGCCGCATTGGTAACGATGTACGCATCAACGGCAGCGAGCACCTTGAAAATACTGATCATTCCCTGTACACCATTAAAGATGGTATTATAGTGGTAAAAAAAGGAGCGATCTTGCCCGACGGATTTGTGATATAATTCCTGGTATACAGGGCAAATAATACAGGATGCAGGTTGCGAAAGTAGCCTGCATTTTTTGTTGCCGGATACCTGTTACCGGTACCGGGTGATGGCTAACTGCATTTCATGTTGTAATCTCAAGCCGAAGTCTGGCAACCAGCAACTGGAAACATAAAGCCCATAGTCTTGAATGCGGGACAAGAAACATGAAGCCCGAAACTCAAGATCCTGAACGTGAAATCTGCAAGTGTTTGCGTATATTTTACACAATAATTCCTATCTTTCCAATTCCAAGTATAACAACCTAACGAATTGCTATGTCTACAGCCCTTGCGCAGAAACCCCGGCTATCTCTTGTCCAGATCATCAATATGAGCGTTGGCTTTTTCGGTATCCAGTTTGGCTGGGACCTGCAGCGTGCCAATATGGGACCGATTTATGAATACCTGCACGCCAATGCCGATGATATACCCTTACTGTTCCTGGCAGCTCCGTTAACCGGGCTGATTGTACAACCTGTTATTGGTTATATGAGCGACCGCACCTGGCATCCGAAATGGGGCAGAAGAAGACCCTATTTTATGGTGGGCGCTATTGTAAGTACCATTGCGCTGTTATTTATGCCGCACAGCAGTGCGCTCTGGATGGCGGCTGGTTTACTGTGGGTGCTGGACACGTTTGGTAATGTAACCATGGAGCCTTTCCGTGCTTTTGTGGCCGATAAGTTATCTGAAGAACAACGTACGCGTGGATTTGTAATGCAGAGCCTGATGATTGGACTGGGCGGTTGTATTGCTTCTGCATTGCCCTGGATGATGACCAACTGGTTTCATGTAAAAAATACCGCTGCCAGCGGTACCATACCGGACAACGTACAATGGTCCTTTTACATTGGTGCTTTTTTCTTTTTCTCTGCTGTAATGTATACCGTGTTTACCAGCAAAGAATATCCACCGGCCAACATCAGTGATGCGAAAAAAGAAACCGAAGAAAAGAAAGGATTTGGTGCCGGTTTTAACGAGATCATACATAGCATACTGCACATGCCCAAACGCATGCGCGCGCTGGCAATAGTACAGTTTTTTACCTGGCCGGGTTTGTTCCTGATGTGGTTTTATTACAGTACTGCTGTAGCACGCAATGTATTTGGCGCTACCAGTGAAACAGATGTGCTGTACAGCCAGGGGCGTGATTTTGCAGGGCTTACATTGTCTTATTACAATATAATCACTTTCCTGTTTGCTTTTATACTGCCTGCCATTGCCAACAGGCTGGGCCGGAAACTAACGCATTCCCTATGCCTGTTATGTGGTGCCGCCGGTTTGATCAGCGTTGCCTGGGTAACGGATAAGTATATGCTGTATGCCTGTATGACCGGTGTGGGAATTGCCTGGGCCAGCATTTTATCCATGCCTTATGCTATGTTGAGCGGCGCATTGCCGGAAAATAAGATCGGTGTGTACATGGGTATCTTCAACTTCTTTATTGTATTACCGGAAATTATTGCCTCACTGGGTTTTGGGTGGGTAATGCGTACGCTGCTGAATAATGATCGTTTGCTGGCTGTTGAAATAGGCGGGGTGCTGATGATCATTGCTGCGGCGCTGTGTTATTGGCTGGTGAATGAGAAGGAAGCATAGATGTGCGGGTTTACAAATTTGCTGATATGCGAATGAAGAATACTGAAGTATGAAAAGAGTCGGATGACCGGAGGTCTGAAAGAAGTACGGATTACTTAATTGTATTTGCTCACAGCTCGTGGCTCAAAGCACGCAGCTTGTATTCACGATAAACAAACGAATGTATGCGAAATTTCATCATTGCTTGTCTGGCTGTTTTATTGTTTAGTGAACTGCATGCGCAGCAAAAGGAAATAGAAGTGTATCCTACGCACTGGTGGACAGGTATGAAAAACCGCTCACTGCAATTGTTGTTTCATTCCAATGATGACAGGATATTGTCTGTTGATAAGCTGGTGGCGAAAAGCAGCAGCCCTGCAATTGTGATTAAAAAAATAAACCGGTTTACCAATCGTCGTTACCTGGCAATAGATGTTGAGATAGCAGCGAATGCAAAACCTGGTTTATACCAGATCAGTTTTGGAGGAGTTGCATTATCTGAATGGCGACATATTCCCTTTGAACTGAAAGCACGTAGTAAAGAAAATGGTAAAACAAGGATACAAGGTGTTACTGCTGCTGATCTTATTTATCTCATCATGCCCGATCGTTTCAGCAATGGTGATCCTTCCAATGATCATATTGCTGGTATGAAAGATTCTGTCATTAAAAGGGACGATATTTTTGCACGTCATGGTGGTGATCTGACAGGTGTGGAGAATCACCTTGATTACCTGCACGATCTTGGTGTAACTGCTGTGTGGCTGAATCCTGTTATTGAAAATGACATGGCCACCCGCTCTGAACATGGCTATGCCTTTACTGATCATTATACAATTGATCGCCGGTTGGGTGGCAACAATGCTTATCATTCGCTGGTGAATGCACTGCATAAACGTGGTATGAAGATCATACAGGATGCGGTATACAATCATATCGGCACCGAACACTTTTTGTATAAAGACCTTCCTGACAGCACATGGTTTCATTTCTGGCCCACCTATACCAATACCACTTATAAAGACCAGGTATTGATGGATCCTTATGCATCGGCCATTGATAAAAAGAAAATGAGCGATGGCTGGTTTGTACCGGCTATGCCCGATGTAAATCAGAACAATCCTTTTTTCGCAAGCTTCCTTATTCAACATGCCATCTGGAGCACTGAAGAATATGGATTGGATGGCTGGCGTATTGATACCTATGCCTACAACGACCTGGCATTTATGAATCGTTGTAACAAAGCATTGCTGGATGAATATCCGCAATTGCACATCTTTGGTGAAACATGGGTGCATGGTATTGTGAACCAGGCGTATTTTACCCGCAACAATTTCAACATCTCTTATAAAAGTAATCTTCCGGGGGTAACAGATTTTCAACTGAACCTGTATGGTATTGCTCCTGCACTGACACAGGCTTTTGGCTGGACAGAAGGTGTGAACAGGTTGTATCTTACTGCTACCAATGATTTTGTATACCAGGATCCCATGAAGAACGTGATCTTTCTCGATAATCATGATATGAGCAGGTTCTTTTCTATTGTGGGAGAAGATACAGCCAAACTGAAAACAGCATTGGCATGGTTACTTACCTTCCGGGGCATACCCCAGTTGTATTATGGTACAGAAGTATTGCTGAAGAACTTCTCTAATCCTGACGGCAAAGTAAGACAGGATTTTCCCGGAGGATGGAAAGGTGATTCCCTCAATAAGTTTGAAGCATCCGGCAGAACTGCTGCAGAAAATGATGTTTTCAACTATGTACGCACACTGGCCAATTTCCGTAAACAATCTTCTGCTATTAAATCCGGTAAAATGATGCAGTATGTGCCGGAAGATGGTGTATATGTATATTTCCGCTATGATGATAAACAGACCGTTTTATGCATTATGAATACCAGCGATAAGGCAATTGAAACCACTGCTGCAAAATTTGCAGAACGTACCAATGGTTTTTCCCGTCTGAAAAACGTTGCTACCGGTACAGTGACCAATCTTGCCGGTACCATTGCTGTTCCTGCGAAGAGTATGCTGGTGGCGGAGTTGGTGAGGTAACCTCAAAGACGGATGTCAATTTGAAAATGAGTTGATTTTGAAAATTTGAAAATGGGGTAGACTGATGGTTTGATGGCTAAATTGTTTGATCGTTATGATTGCCTTGTATTCAAGCTCGCGGTTCATTGCTTGCAGACCTCTGCAACTGTAAATTGCCCGTTGCTTACTGTATTTTCGCCAATAGCTAAAATCTAAACGCAATAGCTGATTCCCTTCGTGTTCTTTTGTGTCTCCGTGTGGTTCTAAAAGCCCCGGAGAAGATAAGCTTTGAGTGGTGAACAAAACAGCAGCAACCACTCACGATTCAAAACCCGGCACTCCAAACTCGCAATATATACCGTATTTTTGGCGCAATCACTTTGAATGCGATGGCTGCTATCCCTAAAGCCCTTTTTCGACTATCAACCGCTATCATCCTGCTGCTTTGTAGCGGCATGGCGTCTGCTCAGCAGGCCGTACCGCTTGACGATCGCGTGAACCAGCATATTTTTTCCTATCGTGAGATTGAATGTTTTGAAGATCCCGGTAATCATTTTACCATTCATGATGTAAGTGATACAGCTTTCAGCAAAAGGTTTCAGCCCAGTAAAGATTTCATTCCCAAGAACTACCACTTTAAAAGTACCTACTGGTACCGCATAAAGATCAATCACAACCAGACCGGCAACAGTAACTGGGTGCTGGAGTTTTACGACCAGACCATTGATTATATCGCTTTTTATGCACCGGATGGCGATCATGGGTTTGCAGAAAATATATTTGGCGCCAGCTTATCTTTTTCAGAACGGCCACTGAATCATAAGAACTTTGCTATCCAGCTCAACCCGCAACTGAAAGGGGACGATGTGTATTATTTTGCCATCCATTCCCGGCAACCAGCCAATATTATGGTGGTGCTGAAACGCATGGGTTGGTTTATACAATATGGCCTGAAAGAATATTTTCTGTCGGGTTTCTTTTACGGAATGATCCTGGTGTTCTGCCTGTACAACCTGGTGATGTTCATTGCTTTTCGCCAGCGGCAATACCTGTATTATATAATGTACAACCTTGCCATTGGCATTTTTGAAATGAGTTCCAATGGGTTTGCCTATCAGTATATATGGCCCAAAGCACCTGAATGGAACGAAATAGCATACGCTGTAGCATTGTACGTGGCCAGTGTATGCTCTATGCTGTTTACCAGGGAGTTTCTGTACCTGAAGACGAAGGCACCGTTGCTGAACAGGTTGATCTTGTGGGTAATTGGTTTTCGAACGGCATTTTTCCTGTATTGCTTTTTTATCAGCAGGGAATTGTTTGTATACAAGTTTGTAGATGCGGTACCGCTGTTGCTGGCTTTTTATTCCGGCATTTACATTTTACGCAAAGGATATCACCCGGCCCGTTTTTTTGTGGCAGGTTATTCTTTCCTGGTGCTGGGTTTTATAATACGCGTGCTGAAAACAGTAGCATCGCACAATTTGCCTTTTGGTCCTTTTAATTTCTATAGTCTTAGTTTCTGTTTTTTTATGGAAATGCTGTTTGTATCTTTTGCCATTGGCGATAAGGTAAAATGGCTGCGTAAAAAGAAAGACCTGGTACAAAAAAGAATGATGGCTGAAATGCAACTGAACCAGGAACTGAAAGACAACCTGAACCGGGAGCTGGAAAAACAGGTACAGGAACGTACGCGCGAAGTGGTGGAAAAATCGGCGGTAATTGAACAACAGAATGAAGAACTGTTGTCGGTCAATGAACTGCTGAAACAACAATCGGAAGAAATATCCCGCATGAATGCCATCCTGGAAAAAGACAACCAGGTGCTGCAGGGCGATATCAAAAAGGTGACGCAGGCCAGGGTGATGTCTGCTGAAATGAATTTTGAAGAGTTCAGCATCATTTATCCTGACGATGAAACCTGTTTCCGGTTCCTGTCGGACCTGAAATGGGAAAAAGGGTATCAATGCCGTAAATGCGGGCATACCCACTTTTTTAACGGCCATTTGCCGTACAGCCGTCGTTGCTCTAAATGCTCTTACGAAGAATCTGCTACTGCCAACACCTTGTTTCAGCATGCCCACATTTCCCTGAACAAGGCCTTTTATATGGTATATATAGTATACACTACCAAGGGCAAGATCTCCTCTTACAAACTTTCCGAGGCGCTGTCTATCCGCCAAAGCACCTGCTGGTCTTATTCCAGCAAAGTGAAAAAACTGATGGAAGAACGTAAAAAAGAACTGCGCAATGCCGGCGAAAAAGGGTGGAGTAAACTGGTGCTGGAATAATTTTTTGCCCGGAAATCAACTTTTTTAAAGCGTATTACTGTCGCGTAACGGTTTTCCGGTAAAAAATGCTTTTTCCTTGATAATCAATATAAAACTAATTTTCGCTATACGGTAACAAAGCGTATTGAAAAAGATGTAAGTTGTTATAAATCAATTGTTTGCGTTAAAAAATATTTGGATCATAGCAGTAAACTATAATACCTTTACTTCCGTTAAGGCGCACTGACCGTGCTGCATTGCTAAAATTTGCTGCTGTATGGAAAAGAATAATGTCTCAACCCCGCCGGTGGTTTTTAACAGGGTAGTCCAAAACCGGTTTCTTCCACGGAACAGATCCCATTGGCCGGATGTCTCCACACAGCACCTATTATTTTAACCGCTGTATTTACCTATTTCAAATTATCCCAGACCCATGCGTACCGTCCGTTTTACTGCATATTGGTTGATGAGCATGCTGCTGCCGGTGGTAGCTGCTGCCCAGACAGATCTTATTACCAATATTCCAGGTCGCCACACTACCAGTCTTGATGGTGCGTGGCAATACATTGTAGACCCTTATGAAACCGGTTTTTACGATTATCGCTATAAAGAGCGTAAAGAAACAGACCGGGAGGCATACTGGAACAGTGATGTACCTGATAATAAAACCGACCGTAAAGAGCATGGATACATTAATAAATACACCCTGAAAGTACCTGGCGACTGGAACTGGCAGGATGCAAAATTCACGTATTACGAAGGCACGGTATGGTATAAAAAGTCATTCAATTACCAGAAACAGCAAGCCGGTAACAAAGTATTTCTTTATTTCGGTGCGGTAAATTACCGTGCAGATGTATACCTGAATGGCAAAAAACTGGGTATGCACAAAGGCGGTTTTACACCATTCAATTTTGAAATACCTGATTCTGTATTGAAAGCGCAGGACAATTTCCTGGTAGTGAAAGTAGATAATAAGCGTTATGCCGATGAGATCCCTACACTGAATACCGACTGGTGGAATTACGGCGGTATTACCAGGAGTGTACAACTGGTAGAATTAGCTGGCGCTGCTGCCATCCGTGATTATCTTATACAACTGAAACCCGGTACTTCCGATGTAGTGGAAGGATGGGTAAAACTGAATAATAGCGCTGCACATGAAACGGTAACAATTGAGATACCGGAGCTGAAGATCAAAAAACAGGTAACAGCCACCGGCAATATGGCACGGGTAAGTTTTTCACTGCCTGCATTTGAACGCTGGTCGCCGGAAACCCCTAAACTTTATGAAGTAAGCATTGCCACTGCTGCAGATCATGTAACAGAAAAGATCGGCTTCCGCTCTGTAGCTGTACAGGGTGAACAACTGCTGTTGAATGGCAAGCGCATCTTTCTGCGTGGTATCAGCATTCATGGCGAAATTCCGCAACAGGTGCGCAGGGCATACAGCTATGCAGACGCACTGCAATTGCTGGGATGGGCCAAAGAACTGGGATGTAATATGGTACGACTGGCACACTATCCTCATGATGAAACCATGACAAGACTGGCTGATTCACTGGGTTTGCTGGTATGGTCTGAAATACCTGTGTACTGGACCATTGATTTTACTAGTGCTGCTGTATTGGCAAAAGCCAAAGAACAGTTGCATGAAATGATCACACGCGATCGTAACAGGGCCAGCATTATTATCTGGTCTGTTGGAAATGAAACACCTGTTACCCCCGCACGTACCAACTTCATGAAAACATTGCTGGAGACAGCCAGGATCAATGATCCTACACGACTGGTATCTGCTGCACTGGAAGTGAATTACCAGTCGGAAAAGAAACTGCGTGTCATTGACGATCCCCTGGGCAAATATGTAGATGTGGTTGCCTTCAACCAGTATCTTGGCTGGTATGGTGGTACTACGCCTGAATATTGTCGTACTGCACAATGGGCTACCATTTATAAAAAACCACTTTTTATCAGTGAAACAGGTGCTGAAGCGGTAGGTGGTTTTCATGCAGATTCACTCACCATTTTCAGCGAAGAATACCAGGAATGGTATTACCGCGAGCAGGTGGCCATGCTGAAAAGAATGCCTTCCAATTTTACCGGCATCTCTCCGTGGATACTGGCCGATTTCCGTTCTCCCCGTCGCAATAACCCGCGTTATCAGGAAGGATGGAATAACAAAGGCGTGATTGATCAGCAGGGTCGTAAAAAGAAAGCCTTTTTTGTATTGAAAGAATATTATAAAGAAATAAGCGAAAAATAACCCCGCCCATGAAACATTGCATTGCCATAGTGTTTTTGCTGGCATGCTGCACCTGCGGCACATTACAGGCACAGCGAACAAAGTTTGTACATACACAGGGTAAGAACATTATCGGTACCGACGGAAAGCCCTTTCTGCTGAAAGGAACCAATCTCGGTAACTGGCTGGTACCCGAAGGCTATATGTTCAAACTGAAAATGACCAACTCGCCACGGTTGATCCATCAGACCATTTCAGAGATGATAGGTCCCGAAGAAGCGGCTGCATTCTGGAAACGCTTCCTGGACAATTATATTACACAGGCAGACATCAGCTACCTGAAAAGTATTGGTGTTAACTCCGTACGTGTGCCATTCAATTACCGTCTTTTTACCAATGAAGATTACCTGGGCAGCAACGATGCTTCCAGGGGCTTCCGCCTGCTGGACAATGTAATTGCCTGGTGTAAAAAAGAAGGTATTTATGTAATACTGGATATGCACTGTGCGCCCGGCGGACAAACCGGTGATAATATTGATGACGGATATGGATACCCTTTCTTATTCCAGAGCGAAACAGCCCGTAAGCTTACTGTTGATGTCTGGACAAAGATCGCCAAACGTTACAGCAAAGAAACTACAGTAATTGGTTACGATCTGCTGAACGAGCCGGTAGCACATTATTTTGATGTAGCTGCACTGAATCCGCTGGTAGAGCCTTTTTACAAAATCCTTACACAGGCTATCCGCGCTGTAGATAAGAACCACATTCTTTTTCTGGGCGGCGTACAATGGAATACCAATTTCAAAATATTCGGTGCGCCTTTCGATTCCAACGTAGTGTACAGTTTTCACAAATATGGTGATCAGCCCAATCTTGGTTCCATACAACGCTTTATAGACTTTGGTGAAAAATACAATGTGCCGCTGCATGCAGGAGAAACCGGCGAGAATACCGATGAGTGGGTAGGCACGTTCAGGAAACTGCTGGATGAGCACAATATCAGCTGGCACTTCTGGCCATATAAAAAAATGGATAGTCCTAAAAATATCCTGTCTATAAAAGTGCCTGCGGGTTATGATTCAGTGATTCATTATGCTGAAACACCCAGACCTGCTTTTAAAGATATCCGTACACTGGCACCTTCCAATCGTCAGCAGATTAAAGAAACGCTGGAACTATACCTGGAAAATTGCCGTTTCAGCAACTGCGTACAGAACGAAGGGTACATAAAAGCATTGGGATTCCGGCCATCCGGTTCATAACAAGAAAAATTGCTGCAACTTTTTTAGCGGTAAACAAGCGTATCAGAAAATGCCATACAATATGGTAAGAGCGATTGAAAATCAGCAAAACGGGTTGCAGAAAGAGTGGTATTAAAGCGTATTCTTTTTGATTTAATAAATTGATAATCAACATTTTGTAGTATAAAATATTTGCTTTTCACACCAGGAATGCTATAATTTTATATCTGCATTTACTACTAAAACTAACGTTTGCTGTATGAAGAAAAAAAGACCCCTTCTGTCTGGCAGTGTTATCTTTTTCATTTCCTTTTTACTGTGTGGCAACGTGGCGCTACAGGCGCAGACCGGCACTGTAGTGACCGGTATGGTAAAAGGAATGGGAGATAGTATCAACCTTTCATCTATTACTGTTGCTTTGAAAGGGAACATTGCTGTGGCTACCCAAACCGATGCACAGGGTAACTTTCGCCTGAAAGTGCCTGTGAACAGCGGTAAACTGGTATTTACCAGCGTAAATACTGAAACTGCTGAAAAAGAATTTTCCGGCACCTCTCCACTGATCGTATTTCTGAAACCTGTTACTGCTGCATTGAATGATGTGGTAGTAATTGGTTATGGTACCCAGAAGAAAAGCCTCGTTACGGGTGCTATTGCTTCACTGGGCGCCAAAGACCTGGAAGCATCCGGGCTGATGCGCGCAGACCAGGCATTGCAGGGACGCGTAGCAGGTGTAAGCGTAATGATGAACAGCGGTCAGCCGGGAGCCGGTGTAAGTATTCGCATAAGGGGAGCCGGTACCAATGGCTCTACCGACCCTCTGTATATTGTAGATGGATTTCCCACTTTTGGCGGTATTGAGAACATCAACCCGCGTGATATTGAATCTATCGAGATCCTGAAAGATGCTGCATCTGCGGCCATCTTTGGTTCACAGGGCGCCAATGGGGTAGTGATCATCACTACTAAAAAAGGAAAGTCGGGTAAATTGCAAATGGGTTATGACTATTATTATGGTATTCAGAATATGCGTCGGCCTATTAAAGTGTTGAACGCACAGCAATATGCACGTATACAGAATGAAGCATTTTTCAATTCCAACCAGCCTTTGCCTTTTTCTGAAGAAGAGATCAATAAGCTGGGCAATGGTACAGACTGGCAGCATGAGATCGGCTACCGCAACGCCCCGATGCAAAGCCACCAGTTATCACTGTCTGGCGGTAGTGATAAAGTAACCTTCAATAGTTCTTTCTCGTATTTTGAACAGGATGGTGTATTTGCCAAAGGCAAATCAAATTTCAAACGCTATACGGTAAAACTGGGTTCAGACCAGAAGTTGCTGGATGGTATTTTGTCTACAGGACAGTCTATCAATATCACCAATGTATCACGTGCGGCCATTACATCCAACAGCGGTACAGCCGGTCCGATGGTAAGTGCCATCAATATGGACCCTGTAACACCGGTGATGAATGATGACGGTACATTTGCCATTTCACGCTATGTAGCACAGGAAATTGTAAATCCTGTTGCCCGTGTATACTATACCAATGGTGGTTCAGGATATACCATGGCGCAGGGTAATGCGTATGCAGAACTGAAGTTCCTGAAGAATTTCAAACTGCGCAGCACGGTGATCGATATCCTTACCTACAACGAATCACACAGCTATACGCCTGTATATTATCTCAATGCCACCAACTACACCGTAACATCCGGCGCTGGTAAAAGCATGAGTATGTCCAACACGGTATATGTAGAAAACCTGTTGAGCTATCTTAAAAAATTTGGTGCGCACAATGTAAGCCTGCTGGCGGGTAATACATTCAGAACCAGTACAGGCTCTGATGTATCAGCCAGCAAGAATGGTCTGTTGTATGATGATCCTAATTATGCATACATCGCTATGGCCACCAATAATACCAGTGCTACAGCAGGTGGTGGTGCATCACACAGCGGCCTGGTATCATACTTTGCCCGTGCCAGCTATGATTATGATGGTAAATACCTGCTGACTGCTACATATCGTGCAGATGGTTCTTATAAATTCGGTCCCGCCAACAGGTTCGGTTATTTCCCCTCCGTATCGGCCGGATGGAATGTGCACATGGAAGATTTTATGAAAAATGTGGGTTGGGTAAACTCGCTGAAACTCCGCGCCAGTTGGGGACAAACGGGTAATGACCAGAACATACCGGAATATGGTTATGTATCTACCATTACCACTTTTGCACGCAATTACTACTGGGGTAATGATGTACAGCAGGTGGGTGCCTCACCCAGCAGCGTAGCCAATCCTGATCTGAAATGGGAACGTTCAGTACAGACCAACGTTGGTTTTGACGCGATCCTGTTCAAGAACTTAACAGTTACCCTTGACCTGTATTCCAAAGTGACCCGCGACCTGCTGTTTACACCGCCCATTCCTTTGTATGTAGGTAATGCCGCACCGCCTGCCAATGCCGGTAATGTTGAGAACAAAGGTATTGAGCTGTCACTGGGATACCGTAAGAACATTGGTGATGTACAACTGGATATCAATATCAACGGCGCATACAATAAGAACCTGGTTACCTATGTGGGCAATGCCAACGGATTTATTCCCGGTAGTGATGCCAGCAACCAGATGAAATCTGTAACGCGTATGCAGGCTGGTTTCCCTATTGGTTATTACTGGATGTATACTATGGATGGTATTTTCCAGACACAGTCTGATATTACGAACTATCGTGGCGGACCTGGCAAAAATGTGATACAGCCTAATGCTGTACCTGGTGATATCAGGTTCAGAGACATCAATGGTGATGGTAAGATCGATGAGAATGACCGTTCTTATGTAGGTACACCACATCCCAAATACAACTATGGTTTTAACCTCACTGCACGCTGGAAAGGATTTGACGCCAATATCTTTTTCAATGGCCTGGCAGGCAACCAGATATTCAACAGCCTGCATCGCTGGGATCTGCCCACGGCCAACTATCCTGTTGAGGTAATGAAAAGATGGCATGGTGAAGGAACTTCCAACAGCTTCCCGCGTGTATCAACCGGCGATCTGAATGGCAATTTTACCAATCCCTCCACCTTCTTCCTGGAAAACGGCAGTTACCTGCGTTTGAAGAATGCTTCGATCGGTTATACATTCAGAAACCTGCAACAGTACAAAATACAGAATCTGCGGTTGTATGTAAGCGGTACAAACCTGTTCGTGCTGACCAAATACAAAGGATTTGATCCTGAAGTATCCGGCTCTGTACTGGGGTTGGGTATTGACCGCGGTGTGTATCCGCAGCCACGTGTAATTTATTTCGGAGCCAGTGTAGGCTTTTAACCAACACAACTGAACGTTATGAAAAATATCATCAGCAGAAAAAGAGCATGGGTTGGAGTAGCTGTACTGTCAGCATTTATATCCTGCAACAGGAAAATAGACCTGGGCCCTATTACCAATATAGTTGAAAGCAATTTTTATAAAAACGAAACCGATTGTTTACAGGGTGTGGCTGCGGCATACAATGTGTTGCTGTGGGATGCACCACAGAACCAGAACGCGCCTTTTCAGTTGGTGAGTGAAGTACTGGCCGACCATTGTTTTGCCGGCGGTGCATCAGCAACTGATATTCCCGGTGTGGTGAACATGGACAGGGGGATTGTAAAAACAACCGACCTGGCACCGCAGGCATTATGGTACAAATATTATAATGGTATTTATCGTTGTAATATCCTGTTCGATAAAATTCCTGGTGCGGTAGTAACTACAGCCGGTGCCAAAGAACGTTTTATCGGGGAAGCCAAATTTTTACGTGCCTATTATTATTTTGACCTGGTACGTTTATTTGGCAATGTACCGCTGATCCTGAAATCACTGGCACCTTCTGAATACAACCAGAAGCAGAATGATCCTGCCGAAGTGTATACACAGATTGCAAAAGACCTTACCGACGCCATCGCTGTATTACCACGTTACAACCAGATATCTGCCAACGACCTGGGACGTGCCACTTCTGATGCTGCACGTGCCTTACTGATGCGTGTATGGCTATATTACACCGGTTATTACCAGAAAAGTGAATTACCGGGTGTAACGGCTGTACAGATACTGCAGATATCTGAGGACCTGATCAATACCAGCGGTCATGATCTGTTGTCTAAGTTTTCAGACTGTTTTGTATTAACTGCCCCTTTCAATAACAACAATAAAGAAGCTGTTTTTGAAATACAGTATTCATCACAGGCGTTCAGTGGCAACTGGAGCTATCGTGAAGCAGCCAATGGCAACCTGGCTACCATGTTATGGTCAATGCGTACACCACCTTCTGCCTCTATCTATTCAGCGGGCTGGTCATTTGCTCCGATCGATACAGCATTTTACAACAAGTTCGATAATACCGACCTGCGTAAAGCAGCTACTTTCCTGGTGCCAAAAAATCTTTCTATTTCTTATACACCCGGTTACCAGGACCTGGGCGTGTTTCCGCAGAAATGGGTAGCGCTGAAAGCCAACCAGTCACCCAAAGGTGATATCAACCTGAACTATCCTAACCACTTCACCGTAATCCGTTTTTCAGATGTATTGCTGATGGCTGCCGAACTGCAGTTATTGCACGGGGGAACGGCAGGCAAGGCCCAGCAGTATTTTGAAAAAGTGGCACGCCGTGCAAGACCTGCTGGCTATGTACCACCCACCGTTTCGCTGGATGTACTTTACAATGAGCGCGACCTGGAACTGGCACTGGAAGGCGTACGCTACTGGGACCTGATGCGTCGCGGAATGGACTACGCAAGAGATCGTATTAATGTGAACAGGGGAGAGCCTTTTATCAGCCGTTTCAATGATAAAGCAAAAGGACTGTTGCCGATACCTTCTTCAGAAATCATTATCTCCAACAACAACCTGAAGCAGAATGAAGGGTATTGATCTTTTGACAACAAAAACCGACAACATGAAAAATATTATAGTATGCATAGCACTGCTGATAGCTTTTGCTGCCTGCGAAAAGAAAAGCGGTACACTGGAAGCGCCGATCAGCAAAAAGGATGTTAACATTATTGTACAGGCTACCGATACACCCAATGTGTACAGGTTCATCAATGCACAGATCGGCAAAACGGCTGCTGCTAACTGGAACCTGGGCAATAGCTCCACCGCCAAAGGTGACACTGCTTATGGCAGGTATCCTTTTGCCGGTACTTACCTGGTTACACTGACCGTATTCAATGGTGTAACAGCCGTGATAGATTCAGTAAAAGTGAATTTTACCAAAGACAATGTAAGCCTGGATTCAGTATATACCTGTCTTACCGGTGGCTACGATTCTACTGCCGGTAAAACCTGGGTGATCGATTCTGCACGTAAAAATGCAGATGGTACTCCTGATCTCCCCGTAAAGATCATCAACGGCAGCACCACCACGCCTAAAGATTATACCGGTACCGGTTTGTACAACAGTACCTGGACCTTCTGGCTGCAGGGTAATAAACTGGTGTACGACAACAAAGGTTTTTCACTGTGTCACTCTACGCGTATTGCAGAGATCAACAGCCTGTGGGGTAGCTTTACTCAAACCACTACAGTTGGTGGTGATCCGTACGGACCGTACACACCAAAAAGCAATCCGCAAACCTGGACCATGACCATCCGCAATGGTATTCACTATCTGCAGTTCCAGGGCGGCGCCTTTATACTGTTCTATCGTGGTTGTTCAGATGTAATAGAGTACCAGGTAAGTGTGATCAACAACAATGAAATGGTGTTGACACATGCTGAAACTTCACCTTCCAACAGGCTGGGATGGAGTGATAAATATTATCTCATCAGAAAAGGATATAGCCGCTAACGGCACCCCATTACTTCTAAACAATAAACGATTCAACGTATGAGAAAATTAATATTGTTTGCAATGATGACAGGTGTGTTGTTACAGGCCTGTCATAAAGACGACGAAACTACCAGTATGCCGCCGCGTTTTGAAATTGATGCAGTGCGGTCGTCAGTAGATGGCAACCTGGTGATGAATATTGCCACCAATACTGCCAATACATTTACGCTGGTAACTAAAAATGCACCAGCCAATACCAATGTTACCCTGAGCTCAGATACTATCAACGGGGTATATATTAAATCTGCTGCAGTAACCATTACAAAAGATTCAGTAAAAGTGCCATTGTCCGGTACACCGCAGATAGATGGAACATTCAATCTTACTGTGAGGGCGAATATTGGTGGTACCATTTATATCTGCACCAAAGAGTTTTATGTAGATATACCCAATGTTACCGTAATCACTTCTTCACTGCCTGCTGATACTACCATCAACAACGTAGTGGATTCATCGAAGATTACTTTTAAGATAGATCCGTATACTACTGTGTTCAATATTACAGTGCCTGCGCATCTTACAGCACAGATCACCAACGCATCGCGTACAGACAGGGTGCTGACGCTTTATGCAGACAAACAATTTGTATCGGGAGATGTGGTGATCACGTCTACCTTCCGCAATCTTACCCCGCTGGTAAATACGTTGCATGCAAGTGTGTTTTCCGGAGGTGACGGTACTGCTGCCAAACCATTTGAGATAACAGATACTGCACGTTTGAGCAGGATACAGTTTGCAGCCGATAAAAACTTCCTGCTTACAGCGGATATCAATGCCCCGAAATCTACTTTGAGCGCTACCACGCTTACCGGTACCATTGATGGTAACGGTAAAAAGATCACCGGTTTTGCGTTGACCAGTACTGCCAATAATGCCGGTTTTCTTGCCGCAGTTGGTACGGGTGGTACTGTAAAAAATATCACTTTCACTAATATTGCTGTAACCGGTAAAGACAACACCGGTGGTATTACTGCTGTAAACAATGGTACTATCAGCAACGTAACAGTAACCGGAACTATTACCGGTGCCAATAATGTGGCAGCTATTGCCGGTAACAACAATGGCACCATCAGTTCCTGCGATGTATCGAATGCCAATGTAACGGGTGTAAACAATATTGCCACACTGGCAGGTGCAGCAGGCGGTAGTTCTTCTCAAACCGGTAACGTGATTTTAACTGTACCCGGTGCATTCCCTAAAGAAATATATGGTGTTACCAGTGCGCAGACTGTGAACAGTCCGTTTACACCTGCCTCTGGTACTATCACCATCAAATCTGCACCAACAGGCGTAACAGCATCTGCAACAGCACAGGATATTACGGTAAGCGCATCAGCTGGCTTTATTTCCGGTAACCTGCAGGTAACACTGACTGCCGGAAAACTAACTACCACAAGGGATATCATGCTGTATTCAAAAACAGCCGGTGCGGTGTTTGACGGCGGAGATGGTACTGCCAGCAATCCTTACATCATTTCCAGCGAAGCAGCATTTGATTCTATTATCAATGCCCCGGCTAAATACTATCAACTGGCTGCTGATATCAATCTTACCAAAACATGGGTAACCATTCCCAATTTCAGTGGTTCGCTGGATGGAAAAGGATTTAAAGTGAACGGGCTGGTCATTAATGCCACTACTGCTGTAAGTGGTTTAACAGGCACCAACTCCGGTACTATTAAAAATATACGTTTCCTGAACGTAAACTGTACTACTACCTCCAACACATTTGGTGTAATTGCCGGAAGACTGACCGGCGGTACCATGCAGAATGTAATGATAAGCGGAACACTGACTTCCACCGCTACTGTTGATACCCTTGGGGGATTGACAGGTGTGCTGACCAATGGAGGAAAGATCACGCAGTGTTATGCCAAATTGACCATGACGGCAGCATGCGGTATGGTGGGCGGCCTGGTAGGTTGCTTAACCACTACCAGCACTGCTTCAGAAGTGTCTTTCAGCACTACCGCTGGCAGTATCGAGATCACTGCATCCAAAACACGTGTAGCTGGTATTGTAGGCCGTGGTGGTGGTACTGTAGTAGGTGGCGGTATTATTAAAAACTGCTCATCTTCAATGGATGTAAAAGCTACAGGTACTTCCAGTACCGGCGCCAATGGTTTTGGAGGCATATTCGGTGCAGACCAGAGCGCAGGTATTGTACCTATTGATCAATGTATGTTCACCGGCACAGTAGCATCTGGTTTTTCAGTAGGTGGTATTGCAGGTGTAGGTTCTAATATATCCAACTGCCTGGTAGCAGGTCAGGGACCGGCACTAACTACTTCTATGCTGCTCTCTACCGGTGTACCCACTGTAGGTTCAGTAGGTGGTATTGCAGGCACTGGTAAAAACAGTATACAGTATTGTATTGTTAAGAGTGCCACATTAAGAGGATCTGCAGCCGCTGCTTACCCGTTGGGTGGTATTGGCAGTACTTATCAGAACAATGGTTACACTGCCAGTTCTGTAGTAATCAACACATCCATTGATGGAGGTGCTAACAGTACCCGTGTTACAGGTATGCCATCCGGCAGCGCACCATCGGGCAGTACCGGTACACATAACAACAACTATGCTGGTCCTGGTGTAACCACACCCAATAGGTCAACTGCATTTGTTGATGATATTGCCGGTGTAGACGGACAGTTGCAGGCTACTATGCCTTTCAGCTTCTTTACTGGCCTGGGCTTTAGCGCTGCTATCTGGAAAACCGATACAGATGGTTATCCCACACTGATCAATGCAGGATATAACGGAGGTTATCCCATCCCATAATAAATTAAGAACGTATAGCCGGATCATAGTCCTATTAATCATCATTTAAAAAAAACGATTGTTATGCCAACAGTTAAACAATGTATGTCTCTGTTTACGGTAGCGGTGATGATGGTGAGCTGTAGTAAAAGAAATCTACAGGAGAAGGCTGATGTTTCAAATAAAATGGCTCTTTTAAATGGCGGTGTACAGACACTTGATGCAGTACCCGGTGCTAAAAAAGGTGCCTGTTTCAGTACTAATACACAAATTGGTACCTGGTATGGAAATGTGGATAGTGTTAAAGCCAACTGGTTCTACACCTGGGGCAACAATATCAATTTCACACAGGCACCGGCTGTAGAGTTTGTACCGATGTTCTGGGGAAAATCAAGTGTAAACAGTACCAATATTGCTAATATTATTTCCCTGAAGAACCAGGGGAAAGTAAGTTATGTACTGGGTTTTAACGAGCCCGATCTGAGCAGCCAGAGCAATATGCCCGTTGATACGGCGCTGGCTTACTGGCCGCAACTGGAATCCATCGGTTTGCCGCTGGGAAGTCCTGCCACTTCATGGCCTACACGTCAATGGCTGTACGATTTTATGGATAGTGCCATTGCACGCGGACGCAGGGTGGATTTTATCTGTGTGCACATGTATGTAGGTACAGATGATGTGAATTTTGTGCAGGTATTGCAAAACCTGTATAATAAATATCACCTGCCCATCTGGATCACAGAGTTTGCTACCTGTTATGACCCTGCTGTAACTATGAATGATAATCCTTTTACGCCCGATAAGGTGCTTTCTTTCATGCAACGCCTGTTGCCCAAACTGGAAGACCTGTCGTTTGTACAGCGTTACTCATGGTTCAGTGGTTCGCCCACCAGCCCCCGTTTATGGTCTTCAGCATTGATAGATGCCAATGGAAAATTAACCACACTGGGTTCCTGGTATGCAGGATTCACCTCTAAACAGGGTAGTGGTACTGCGCTCGATCCGTATATGATCTATTCAGCGTCGGCCTTTGATAATATCAGGAACAACCCGACAAAGAATTTTGAAGTATATGGTGAATTGAACCTGTCCGGTAACTGGACACCGATCCCTTCTTTCAGCGGTACGCTGAATGGAAAAGGATATAAAGTAAACGGCCTTACCATCAATAACACGGCTGCCAACGGAGGTTTGATCAGTACCAATAGCGGTACGGTGAAGAACCTGCAACTACTGAATGTAAACTGTACTACCAGCAATAGCTTTGGTACTGTAGCCGGTACCAATTCCGGAGGTACAATTCAGAATGTGGTGGTAAGTGGTACTATAACTGCCACACAAACCGGTGACGTACCGGTAGGCGGCATTGCCGGTGATATGACCGGTACTGCTTACATCAAACAATGCTATGCCAAACTGAATATGACCGTAGCTTCTTCCATGGCAGGTGGTATTGCCGGAAGAATAAATGGCGGTACAGGTGAAATATCCGATTGTGGCTCTGCCGGTACTTTAACCATCAGTGCAGCATCGTCTACGCCTACCAAGATCGGGGGTATCCTGGGTCGCATTGTAAATACCAGTGGCACTACAGGAACTATTAAGAACTGTGCATCAGCCATGTCGCTGAAAGCAACCGGTACTAATGCCACCAGTGTAAACAGCGTGGGCGGCATATTTGGTGCAGACCAGGGAACCGGTATTACTATTGATCAATGTCTGTTCAATGGTAATATAGAGGTAGGTCATACACTGGGCGGTATTGCCGGTGTAGGTTCTAATATCACCAACTGTATTACCATCGGTACCGGGGCAGGTGCATCAAACGCCATGCTGAAATCAACCGGAACACCTAACCCGGGATCATTGGGTGGTATAGCCGGTACATTGAAAGTGAAACTGGAAAACTGTATTGTAAAAAATGCTACGTTGAAAGTAACGACGTTACCGGCAGGCAGCCCGGCCAATTATGCACCCGGCGGTATTGCCAGTACTTACCAGAACAATGGTTACACTAAAAACAGTGTAGTGCTGGTGACTTCTGTAGAAGGTGCTGCCGGTGCCAACAGCTCGTATGTATACAGGGTATCGGGCACTGCTGCCAATGGTACTGGTGTTAACTCCGGCAACTATGTTGGCCCCAGTGTTACCACGCCTGGCAGAACAACTTCCTATACTGACAGTACAGGAAGCCTGGATGGTAAATACCAGAGCTCTGTACCATTTAGCTTTTTTACAGGCATTGGTTTCAGTGCTACTATCTGGAAAACAGATACTGACGGATATCCAACCCTGATCAATGCGGGGTATAACGGAGGATATCCTATACCGTAATAAATATTTGTGCTTTATAAAATGAAAATGCCGATTATGAAAATGAACCTGAATGTGTTGTATTGCGCCGGAATCTTCCTGCTGGGAGCCTGTGCCAAAAGCAATGAATATAAACCCAATCCTTCACCGGTTATTAACTACGAAGTGAAAGGGAAAAAGGGCGCTGACTTCAGCACCAATACCAAAAACGGAACCTGGTGGGGCAATACCATCAATGTACAGGCACATTGGTTCTATACCTGGGGCTTATCAGTACCTACGGAACTGGCTCCACAGAATTGTGAGTTTGCACCAATGTTCTGGAGCGGGGCCAGTGTTACCGATGATAACCTGGCGTATGTAAAACAGCTCAGCGCACAAGGCAGGGCCAAATACGTACTGGGTTTTAATGAACCAGACCTGGCCGACCAGGCAAACATGACCGTATCACAGGCATTAAGTTACTGGCCCAAACTGGAATCACTGGGCTTGCCGCTGGGAAGCCCTGCTGCCTCCTGGCCTACAAGGCAATGGATTTATGATTTTATGGATAGTTGCAAGGTGCAGGGCAAAAGAGTAGACTTTATGTGTGTACACATGTATGTAGGCACTGATGAAAATGCCTTTGTACAGGTATTGCAGGATCTGTATAACAAATACAAACTGCCTATCTGGATCACAGAGTTCGCAACAGTTGCCAATTCAGCCAATACCATGTCCGACAACCCTTATACACCGGCAATGGTACTGGGCTTTATGCAACGCCTGCTGCCCAAGCTGGAAGCACTGAGCTTTGTACAACGCTATTCATGGTTCAGCGGAGGACCTACCAGCGCCCGTTTATGGTCGTCGGGACTGATAGATGCGTATGGTAACCTCACAACGCTGGGACAGTGGTATGCCAATTATCAACCCAACACACAGATCAAAAGATAGCACGATCTGAAAACAGATAATCCTGTGATAAATCATCCGGCCGGTTTCGTAAGGAACCGGCCTTTTTGTTTTTGGTAAGTCCTGAAGTCTGAAAGAATGCGCGCAAAAACACTGAGACGCAGGGAAAGTCCGGGCCAATATGAAAACAGGTTGTCTGATTGTTGGATGGTTTGATTGTTGGGAATGCTTTGTGTATTCGCTCTCGGCTCAAAGCTCATGCTCGCAGCCCACCGCTCACCGCGACTTATCTAAGAGCTAAAACCTAGCCGCTGATTCCCGGTTCCTCTTTCCGGAAATCAATATTGTAGTAATTTCCCGGCATGAATGAATATAAACTCTTTATGATATTGCTGGGATGTAAACCGGAAGGACGGCATACTGAACAGCACGATGTATTTTTCGGAATTGGCCTGTCTGTAAAAGAACTATTGCCTGCTATCATTGACTTCTGGCCCGAAGGAAAGGGGAAATTGCATATTGACGGTTACCGTGAAGTATACAGGGTAGGTGATCATGCAGTTACTGTGGTACAGCGGTGCACTGTACAGCAGGAGCAACACCTGTTCTTTATCAACCTGGGGGGCTATAAAGAAAATGAGTTTGAGGAGTTTCACTATAAAATGCTGGCAACAGGAAAGGACAAAAATGAAGCATTGCGCACTGCTAAAAGCACCGCTTTTTTTAAACATACCGGGTTTACAGGCGCCACTTCACATATTGATGATAAATATGGTATTGATGTGGATGATATGGCATTAATTGAAGATATATTACCGGAAGATATGCGTACGCGCTATACGCTTTGTATTACACCTGCATTGCCCGATACACCGGAAGATGCCCTTCACCTGGGGTATTTTAAGCTGACAGATTTCTAGTGAAATGATAAAAATATTTATTCAAAACAAGGCGGGTTATTACAACCTGCCTTGTTGTTTTTAGGAAAATGATAATAGGGCGATAACATGTAAAGCCTCTGCAAATGCTTAACTTACGATAGCGTTTTATACGCCAATATTTAAAATATATCATATGCAGCACGTAGATATAACCGCTATCGTTATTGTTGTAGTTGCAGTTGTTGCGTTGCTGATATTCATGATCGTGAGGAATAAAAAAGACCGGAAAAAGCTCTTTAAACCCGACTCTTCTGATCCGGTAGAGGAGGAGATGACCGAACAGCAACGCCGGAAAGACAAATCCTGAGTGATAGTTCTATTGATCCAGCCATTTTACAAAACCCGAAGACTTGATGGCATAGCCAAGACTTTGATAAAAAGCGTAGGCTGCAATACGTTCTTCACGTTTACCGCTATTCAGCAGCAATGCGTTGGCATTGTTTTGCAAGGCCCACTGTTCTGCCGCCAGCATTAATTGCTTACCGATCCCCAGCCGGCGGAATTCCTCTTTTACTACCATTGCTGCAATACGGACATAGCAACCGTTGTGCTCATAATGATAGCTTTTGATCAGCCCGATCATACCCGCAACGATCCCATCCTGATCAACAGCTACCAGTGTCAGGTAATCCGGGTGTTGCAGAATATGGGTAAACCGGTCGTGTACATCGTTTTCCGTAGCCTGGTATCCCAGGTGGTGCATCAGAATGGTCAGCGCGGGGGTATCTGTAATATGGGCTGCTCGTATAGTGATCATCCCTAAAATTACAAATACCCGTCTGCATAATATTATTGCAGTACTAAGATTGTTGTATTACGGATTCCAGCTATACAAAACCTCGCCTTTGCTGGTATTAATAGTAGCCAGCAGCGAATCTTTGTATGTAACACCATACCGCTGCACCAGGTTTTTAAGGGGTGTAACATCACCTGCATAGTGGAATATAAAATAACGGGTAAAATAGTATCCCATATCCTGTACCTGTTTAACCTGCCCGTTGGCTTCTATCTGGAACTGCTGGTAATCGCCCGGCAGATACAATTTAGTGGCAGCTCCGAAATACTGTAGTGAATCAATGAATTTGTTCACGGTACCAACGGTAGTACTATGATGGTAATGTACGGTGCCAAAAATGGTATTCTCCGGGATCCTGTTCAGTTGCGGATTGATAGATTCTATTTTTGTTTGTACCGGCAAGGTCAGCACATACTGATCGGCCGACACGGTAAGCTGACCGTTGATCACATCATTGCCGGTATGTAGCTCAAGTGTATACGTTCTGGCAGACAAACCTTCCAGTGCAATAACGGCTGTGGCTGGTCCAAGAGATGTAAGGCAGATGCCGGGAGTATTTATTTTAATAAAAGAGATAACGATCTTATCAGATCCGGTAGTTGTAGAAGTTTCAATAGAATAATTGGAGCAGGGATATGTCTTTTCTGTAGTGACATAGAATGAAAGTGTTCTTTTAGCGTCTTTAATGTTTTCACGCATACTGATCTTCAGATTTTCATCCAGGGAAGAATGCGTATCGGAAGCGCTTTTTTTACAGGAACCAATGCCGGTACAAAGCAATACAGCTACTAAACAGTATAATAACTTTCGCATGAGCAGTGTTTTACGCCTGACAACTGAAAAAGCATATTCATTGCAGCCCGCCATAATTTTTTTACAATTGTACATGCTCTCGCCTATAAATAGTCACGCTTACCACGCGTACTGTATTGTGGCTCCTGTATTATAAAATGTTGCTAACTATTTGTGATAGTGGTGGTTATTGGCCTGTAGTATCCGTACGTTGACTTCTGTACCGGTATGTAATGTTACCTGCGTGTTTTATGAAACGATGCAAGAATATTCTGCCCGATAAAAGATAGTTTTGTAACATTGACACTGAGACGTGAACCATTTATGAAACAACTGCTTCTCTGCCTGCTTTTGATTGCTGCAATGCCTGCCTTGTATGCCGGTAATGATAGTTTACTGGCTGTATTGAGCAAAACAATCGCTTCTTCTGCCGAATATGACAAAACGAAACTCCGCGAAATTGAACATTTAAAACAGCCATCTCCTACTCACGGTCAGGCTACAACAACTGTTTTTAATAATTATCAGCAGGTATACAATGCCTATAAGACCTTTAACTACGATTCCGCTTATACGTATGCTACAAAACTGGTAAACCTGGCGTACGCCATGCAGGATGCACACAATATCGCTGCCGCACGGCTGGATCTCAGTTTTATCCTGCTATCTGCCGGTTTGTACAAAGAGACCTGCGATTCGCTGAATATTCTGGCCGCACATACCATACCTGCCGATCTTAAGGGTGATTACTATACTTTATGGGGCAGGTATTATTATGATCTGGCTGGTTATGCCAACGACAGGTATCATTCGGTAGATTATGATATCAAAGGAGGACTGTATCTTGATTCTGCCCTGGCTTTTTTTGATTCTACCTCTTTTGAATACACCTATTATAAAGGACTACGGCTTTTTAAACAGGGTAATAAACAGGATGCAAGTGTTTTTTTTGAAAAACTATTGCGCAATCCGGCGATGGATGAACACCAGCTTGCCCTGACAGCGTCTACCTATAGTGCCATTTTTTTACAGGACGGTGATACAGAAAAAGCCATTGATCTGTTGATACAGGCTACCATTGCCGATATCCGTTCATCGACCAAAGAAACGGTGGCTATCTTTCACCTGGCAGAACTGTTGCATAAACAGGGTGATCTGAAACATGCAGCGCTCTGTATTGAAAATGCCATTTCAAACGCTGAGTTTTACGGAGCCCGCCAGCGAAAGGTGCAGGCCAGTTCTATTTTACCATTGATTGAAGGTGAACGGATCAACGGCATTGAAGCACAGAAAAATCTCTGGGTAAAATATGCTGTTGTAGTGACCCTGCTGGTAGTTGCATTGGTTGTACTTACCTGGATCGTATTGCGACAGGTAAAGGAACTGAAGAAGGCACAACAGGCTTTGAAAGAAGCCAACGCAGTACAACAGGCAATCAATCGCCAGTTGGAAGAGTCGAACAGGCAACTGGCTGAAGTAAATGAAAAACTGGGAGAGGCCAATAAGATCAAAGAAGAATACATTGGTTATTTCTTTAACCTGGACTCAGAATTTTACAGTAAGCTGGATAAAGTAAAGAACACCATTGAACAAAAACTACAGGAAAAAAGATATGATGATATCCGCTTCTTTCTTAATAAAATTGATGCCCGTAAGGAGAAAGACGAATTGCTGCTAAGCTTTGATCATATTTTTATAAAACTGTTCCCCAATTTTGTAGCAGAAGTAAATGCCCTGTTGCGCGAAGAAGAAAAGATCACTTTACGTGAAGGTGAATTGCTAAGCACGGACCTGCGCATTTTTGCCCTGATGCGTATGGGCGTGACCGATCCTGAAAAGATCGCCCGCATCCTGGAGTATTCCGTTAAAACTATTTACAGCTACAAATCCCGCGTGAAGAACAAAGCAGCAATTCCCGGTGATGAGTTTGAAGAGCGGGTGATGCAGATAAAGTCGTTGTAAGTTTAAAATACAAGTTAGCAGTTGGCATTGCAGTTATAAAAAGCTGCGAGCCATGAGTTTTGAGCAGATGGCTGAATACAAGTTTCGCTTTAGTGGCTCCGCCTTCCGGTCTTTTTACCAACCATTAAACAATTCAGCCATTCGCTAACAACATTTTCAAATTACCACATTCTCAGATTTTCAAATGCTCAACCCCGCTCTCCAGGATTTAATATCTTGCATTAATGATACGGGAAAAAATTCTGAGCGCTTACGAAGATCTTTCAGAGAAGTACAATGAAATGATTGATTATAAGCCTCACAATGCCTATTATGACAGGCCCAATACACTCAGTCTGTTTCCGGAAAAACTGGAGGGGCTAAAAGTTTTAGATGCAGCCTGCGGACCGGGAAAGTATGCCGAGATCCTGATCTCAAAAGGAGCCAGGGTTACGGGTTTTGATTTCAGTCCTAAAATGATAGCGCTGGCACAAAAGCGAAACAATAACCAGTCTGATTTCTTTGTTCATGATCTCACCCGGCCGCTGGAGATGTTTGCTGACGGTGTATTTGATATTGTTCTGTGTGCGTTGGCGCTGGAGTATGTGGAAGACTGGAGTGCAACTATCCGGGAGTTTAACAGGGTGCTGCTACCGGGTGGGGCCCTGGTGATTTCAATTACGCACCCGTTTTTCGACTATAACTTTTTTAATTCTGATAAATATTTCGAGGTGGAACCTGTTAAATGCACCTGGAAAGGCTTTGGAATGCCGGTAGAAGTAAATAGTTACCGGCGTTCGTTAACAGATTGCATTGCTCCCCTGAACGATAATGGTTTCTATATTGACAAATTGCTGGAACCCAGGCCGGTTTCTGCAATGAAAAAAGTAGATCCACGGCATTTTGAAGAACTCAATCAATTTCCTTCCTTTTTATGTTTGCGCGCCTGTAAGAAATAAGCCTGTAATGAACGGATTGGATGTGGGTGGTTGAAAAAGCCACAGGATAGTCCTTTTGCGCCTGTAAATCGCAAAAGGTAGAACCCTGGCAGGGGATTTCTCCGTACCTGCTCCGGAACAGCTTCGGTATTAAAGCGTACCAACTAAGGGTTTAAACCGAAGAATGTCGAAACAATGTCAAAAGAAAGTCAGGCGCAGATGGCTGAAAACCACAGAATAATCCCTCGCGACTGTAAGTTGCGAAGGGTAATGAGAACAACTGCGCCAGACAACTTCAGGATATTGTGGAAAAACTATGACCTGAAGACCGGTAACCGGCAATCTGTACCGGTAATTACCTTCCGCTTGTCCACGTTTTGCCTTCTCTTTTTATTCTATGGTTAAAATATTTAATGTGTTTTAATGATTTGATAATCAGTTTGATATTTTGCCTGTAATATGGATTCGATTGTCTATTTTTTCCATTAAGGTTTTAAAAGTTGGTGTTGGATGGTGACCATTGTTCCTTTACCATGCCATTTATCGCTCACCCAATTAAGATTGCACAGGCCAGTTATGAAAAATGTCCTACCATATTTTTTAGTGCTTTTTATTTCCATTGCAGTTCGCGCTCAGGATAGGGTAACGCCGGCAGGCGATGTTACCTCCGTAACCGCTTCAGGCAATCAACTGGATATAGTAACAGCTAATGCCCGGGTACGGGTGCAGGTGTATAGTCCCTCAGTGATACGGGTCAGGATGTCGGATAAACCGTTCGCTGATGATTTTTCGTATGCCGTGATCGCAACGCCGCAACCCGGTAAAGTGATATGGGAGCAAACGAAAGACGATATCCGTTTCAGAACTGATTCTCTGAAAGTGCGAATTACCAGAACGCCGTTTTCCATCAGCTTTTATACAACAGATGATCGGCTCATCAACCAGGATGAACCGGGATTGGGCACCTCCTGGATCGGAACGGAAGTAACCACCTACAAACACATGCAGGAAGGCGAGCGATTTATCGGGCTGGGGGAGAAGACCGGCAATCTTGATCGCAGGGGCAATGGTTATACCAACTGGAATACCGACGTGTATGGCTATAGCGTGGCACAGGATCCGTTGTACTCAACCATTCCTTTTTATATCGGTATTCACCATGGATTGCAATATGCTATCTTTTTTGATAACAGCTTTCAGTCAGATTTCAACTTTGGTGCCAGCAACAACCGGTTTGCATCTTTTGGCGCCAGGGGCGGTGAAATGAATTATTATTTTATCAGCAACAGTTCTGTTGCCGGCATCATCCGCTCCTATACTGATCTTACCGGCAGAATGAAACTGCCGCCATTGTGGAGTCTTGGTTACCAGCAGAACCGGTATTCCTATTACCCCGAAACAGAGGTGCTGCGTATTGCACAGACATTGCGCGAAAAAAAGATCCCTGCCGATGGCATTACACTCGACATTCATTACATGGATGCTTACAAACTTTTTACATGGAATAAAGAACGCTTTCCTGACCCGGCCGGTATGATCAGCAGGCTGGACAAAATGGGATTTAAAACCACGTTGATCGTTGATCCGGGTATTAAAGTAGAAAAAAATTATACAGCCTATGAAAGCGGGCTGAAAGAAGATATTTTTTTGAAATATGCCGATGGGCAACCCTATACCGGTGAAGTATGGCCGGGCTGGTGTCATTTTCCGGATTTTACCAGCACCCGGGGACGTAACTGGTGGAAACAACAGGTAACTGCCTATACCAGTACCGGTGTGGCAGGTATCTGGAATGATATGAATGAGATTGCTACGTGGGGACAGAAAATGCCTTCCAATGTATTGTTCAATTATGATGGTCATCCTACTACGCATCTGAAAGCGCACAATGTGTTTGGTTTACAGATGGCACGTTCCAGCTACGAGGGTACACGCGAAGCCTTGCAGAAAAGGCCATTCATTCTTACCCGTTCCGGTTACGCGGGCTTACAGCGCTACACTGCTTTGTGGACAGGCGATAACCGTGCAGAAGACGATCACATGCTGGCCGGTGTAAGATTGCTGAGTAGTCTGGGACTGAGTGGTGTTCCATTTACAGGTATGGATATCGGTGGTTTTACCGGCAATCCTTCTGTAAGCCTGTATACACGCTGGATGCAACTGGGCGCTTTTGTGCCGTATTTCAGAAACCATGCCGCACTCAATACCAAAGCGGCAGAGCCCTGGACTTTTGGCGAAGATGTACTGGAAATAGTACGCAGGTATGTAAACCTGCGGTACCGTTTACTGCCGTACCTGTATGCTTCTTTTTATGAATCCACACAGAATGGCTTACCTGTGGTACGATCACTGGCCATTGATTATACCAGTGATAATAATATTTATAAACCGGAGTACCAGAACCAGTTCCTGTTCGGACAATCTTTTATGGTAATACCACAGCCTGGTGATGCTAAATTTTCAAAGATCTATTTCCCTGCAGCTACATGGTACAACCTGTATACAGACAGTATAGAACAGGGCAATCGTGAAAAGATCATTGAACTGACCACTGATCTGTTACCGGTGTATGTAAAAGCGGGCAGCATTATACCCATGCAGTCGTTGGTACAGTCAGTAAAAGAAAGACCTTCAGATACGCTCAGTCTTCATGTTTATTGTGGTGATGCCGCCAACCATTTTGTGTATTACGAGGATGATGGTGAAACCTATGCGTATGAGCAAGGATCTTTTTACCGGCGGAATATCCGGTTTGATCCGGGCAACAAGAATATTACACTGGATAAGATAACAGGAAATGCTGTTTCAAAATTTAACCATATACAATTGGTGCTGCATGGCTTTTCGGAGAATATATTTCGTGTAAACGGAAAAACAGTAGGTGTTGCAGATAAACAAACAATGATGATAGATAATGTATCATTTGTACAACCCAACACTGTAGCTGTGAAGTATATCATGCTGAACAATGATCCGGAGAAGATAGAAGTAACTTATTGAAGTCAATGTGCATCCTGGTGGATGAATTAACGATGTATCCATTACAACTTGTCATATATGAATGTATTAACTGCTCCCAGACTACTATTGCTGCTATGCGTTAGCTGCATAGGCCTGCTTGCTGCACAAGCGCAGTCGCCCGATGTTCAGGTAACCGGAACTGTAAAAAATGAAAAGGGCGAACCCATTGAACTTGTTTCTATAAAAATTGCAGGTACCACGCGCGGTACGGTTACAGGGTCCAATGGCGAATTTTCGATAAGTGCGCCTGCCGGTGCCATGATTGAATTTTCTGTGGTAGGATACGATCCGGTAAAAGTACCGGTGCAGGCTCGTCTGCAGATCGTATTAAAAACCTCCGGTAATATGATGAATGACGTGGTGGTGATTGGTTATGGTGCATTAAAGCGAAAAGAGCTTACAGGATCTGTAGCTTCTGTCAGCGCAAAGGATTTTCAACAGGGTGCTATTACTACACCGGAACAACTCATTGCGGGTAAAGTGGCCGGTGTATCCATTACTTCCAACGGCGGTTCGCCCGGAGCGGGCAGTGTGATCCGCATCCGTGGTGGTGCTTCACTGAATGCCAGTAATGATCCATTGATTGTGGTAGATGGATTGCCGCTGAGTGGTAACAACATTTACGGTGCTTCCAATTCACTAAGTCTTATCAATCCGAATGATATTGCCTCCTTCTCTATTCTGAAAGATGCAGCGGCTACTGCCATTTATGGTTCCCGTGCTTCCAATGGTGTGATCCTGATCACTACCAAAAAAGGTACCAGCGGAAAACCAGTGTTCAATTTCAGTACACAGGTATCTGCCGCAACCCTTGCTAAAAAGATGAATGTACAGTCTGCCAACAGTTTCCGCAGATACGTAGACTCGCTGGGCGGCGGCACATTCGACAATATACATACCTATAAATCACTGCTGGGTAATGCCAATACCGACTGGCAGGATGAGATCTACCAGACTGCTATCAGTACTGACAATAACCTGAGTGTGGCTGGTGCTATCAAAAACATTCCCTTCAGGGTGTCAACCGGCTACCTGAACCAGCAGGGCATATTGCGCACAGACAGGCTGCAACGTTTTTCGGGTGCCATTGCACTTACACCGCGCTTACTGAAAGATCATCTGAAAATTGATATTAACCTGAAAGGCGCGTATAGCAAAGCACGGTTTGCCAACCAGGCTGCAATCAGTTCTGCAGCCTACTTTGATCCTACACAACCGGTACATGCCAGTTCACCTTATGGTAATTATTTTGAATGGGCTTCCGTAGATGCAGGCAGCACAACGCTGAATAAACTGGCACCCCGCAACCCGGTGGCATTGCTGGAACTGTATCACAACAATAGTGATGTGGTAAGAAGCTATGGTAATGTACAGTTTGATTATAAATTTCATTTTCTGCCTGAACTGCACGCCAACCTGAACCTGGGGTATGATATTGCCCGAGGAGAAGGCAACATCAATGTACCGGCGTATGCAGCACAGAATTTCCTGGATGGCGGTCAGCGGAATAAATACCGCAACCAGGTCAACAATAAGGTGGCAGAGTTTTACCTGAATTATGTAAAAGACTTTGAATCGATCAAAAGTAATATCAATGTAACGGCGGGGTATGGTTACTACAATAATCTGTCTACCAATTACAACTATGCCAGTTTCAGAGCCAATGGTGATACCATTCCCGGTAGTAAGCCACTGTTCCCGATGGACAAGCCTGAGAATACATTGATCTCATATTATGGCCGTTTGATCTATACGCTCAACAGCAAATACATATTAGCAGCTTCTCTCCGTACAGACGGATCATCTCGTTTTGCACCTGATACCCGCTGGGGTTTGTTCCCGTCTGTAGCGTTTACCTGGCAGGTGGGGCAGGAAGCATTTCTACAGAATGTAGCTGCTTTGTCTGAACTGAAACTGCGTTTAAGCTATGGAGTGACCGGTAACCAGGATGGTATTTACAATTACCCATACCAGTCGATCTACTCATTAAGTGGTAGCGGATCTCAGGTGTTGTTTGGCAATACATGGTATTCTATGGGTACACCTGCTGCGTATGACGCCGGTATTAAATGGGAGCAAACTGCTACCTATAATGCCGGTTTGGATATCAGCGTGCTGGATCATCGTGTTAATGCCAGTCTTGATTTTTATTTCAAAAAAACCAAAGACCTGCTGAATACCATTCCTATCCCTGCGGGTTCTAATTTCAGCAGTACCATTCTTACCAACGTAGGTAATGTAGAGAATAAAGGAGTGGAACTGAGCATTGAAGCAACTGTGATTAAAAATAAACGCTATTCATGGGAAGTAGGTTTTAATGCTGCCTATAACCAGAATAAGATCACCAATCTTACTGCTACCAAAGACTCTACCTATCCCGGTACATTAACAGGCAATGGTGTTATCCAGATCAACTCTGTAGGCTACCAGGCCAATTCGTTCTATGTATATCATCAGCAATATTTTAAAGGCAGACCGGTAGAAGGTGTATATGCTGATGTAAACGGTGATGGTATTATTAACCAGAAAGACCTGTATCGTTATAAATCGCCGGCACCTAAATTCCTGTTGGGCTTTTCTACACAGTTTACCTATGGCAAATGGTCGGCCAATACCGTGCTGCGTGCTAATATCGGCAACTATATGTACAACGGACTGGCCACCGGATCAGTAAGATCAAATGTGCTGAACCCGCTGGGTTACCTGGCCAATAGTTTGAATGATATTTACAACACCGGGTTTATCAACAGTCAAAGCCAGAGTGATTATTATGTGCAGAATGCATCGTTCCTGAAAATGGATAATGTAGGTCTTTCGTACAATTTCGGAAAGATCATGCATGAGAAAGTAGGATTGCGTGTATCCTTCAATTGCCAGAACGTTTTTACAGTAACGAAATATACGGGTCTTGATCCGGAGATCTATGGAGGTATTGATAACGTGATCTATCCACGTCCGCGAACTTTTGTACTGGGCGCCAATGTACAATTCTAATCATCATTAAAAAAGCCATTATGAAACGATATCTCATCTATACAACCGGCATGATTGTACTGCTGACAACGGCGGTGATATTGACCGGTTGTCATAAAGATCTTAACCTGCAACCTTTAAATGCCAATACATCCGACAAACAATACAGCACAATGGCTGGTTACAAACAGGTACTGGCAAAGGTATACGGTTCCTATTCGCTGGTAAGCAGTACGGGCGTAGGGAACTCAGACGTTAACATAGCAGGTATTACAGATGCAGGTACTACCGACTTTCTGCGTGCCTGGTGGAATATGCAGGAACTGACCACTGACGAAGCGGTTTGCGCATGGAACGATGCCAACCTGCAGAGTTTTCACAATATCAACTGGGCGTCTTCTAATGTGCTGATCAATGCCACGTATGCAAGAAGCTTATACCAGATCACGGTGTGTAATGAATTTATCCGCGAATCTGCCGACGATAAAGTGGCAGCCCGTGGTTTTAAAAGTGCTGATGCAACGGAAATAAAACATTTCCGGGCGGAAGCACGTTTCCTGCGTGCGTTTCAGTACTGGGTGCTGATGGACCTGTTCGGCAATCCACCGTTTGTAACAGAGGCGGATCCTATCGGTAAGTATATTCCCAAACAGATTAAAAGAGCGGATCTGTTCACCTATGTGGAATCAGAATTAAAAGCTATTGATGGCGACCTGGTAACTCCGCGCAATAACGAATATGCAAGAGTTGATCAGGCTGCTGCATGGGCATTGCTGGCACGGCTGTACCTGAATGCAAAAGTATATACCGGAACAGACCGCTATACCGACGCCATTAGCTATGCAGGTAAAGTGATCGGTGCGGGTTATGAGTTGAAAGAAGGTTATAAAACCTTGTTCATGAGTGATAATGATCAGAACAATAAAGAAGTGATATTGCCTGTTGCGTATGATGCTATCAATTCACAGAACTATGGCGGTACAACCTTTCTTACCTGTTCTGCACACGGAACCAATCCTGCCGATAACCAGGCGTACGGTATTCCAGGTGGCGGATGGCTGGGCAATCGCAGTGTTAAAACATTGCCACAGGTGTTTGGTGATTACAGCGGTAATGCTGATAAACGTGCATTGTTTGGTCCGGGTAACCTGGAGGTAAACGATGTGCTGACCTTTAATGACGGTATTGCTGTATACAAGTTCAATAATCTTACTTCAGGCGGAGCAACACCGCCATCACCCAATGGGGTATTATGCAGCATTGATTTCCCGTTATTCAGGCTGGCAGAGATGTACCTGATATATGCTGAATCTGTATTGCGGGGCGGTACAGGTGGCAGCACCGCTACTGCATTGCAATACATCAACCTGTTACGAATAAGAGCATACGGTAATAGCAGTGGCAATCTTTTGTCCATTACCCTGAGCGATATTCTGAATGAAAGGATGCGTGAACTGTATTGGGAAGGATTTCGCAGAACAGATCTGATCCGCTACGGACAGTTCACCGGCAGTACTTATCTATGGCCCTGGAAAGGAGGTGTGAAAAATGGTACGGGTGTAGATGCGCATTACGCATTGTTCCCTATACCGGCAGCTGAGATCATTGCCAATCCCAATCTTCAGCAAAATACCGGTTACTGATTATTCATCCTGTAAAACACGATTGTATGCGAATCATCATTCATTATACCTTATTGCTCATAGCAGTGCTAGTTGTGGCCTGCAAAAAAGAAGGAGAACAACTGAATCTCCAGAACGGTGTTTTTAAAACCAATGCACTGACTGTATCCTCTACTGCTGTAGTACTAACGCCGGCTACAGAAAATGATACAGTCATTGTATTTTCCTGGTCGGCCGCAGATTATGGTAAAGAGGCCATTGTGACCTATACGCTGCAACTGGCTACAGACACTTCCGGTGCATGGGCCAATGCAAGATCGTTGACCATTGGCAACAACATCCTGCGCTATGCATTTACAGGCAAAGACCTGAACAATCTGCTGAATGCGATGGGTGTGGCGCCCGGTGCTGCCAACAATATTATTGCCCGGGTAAAAGCAGATGTACCACAGTTCAATGGTGCGGCATCTACCATGACATCGGTATACACCAATGTAACGGTACCAAAGATCACCTCTTACGCGCTTTCGCTATATGTGCCGGGCGATTATCAGGGATGGAGCCCTGCCACAGCGCCACAACTGGCACCGGTTGAAGGTCGTGCAGGTCTGTACGAAGGGTATGTATACATGGCAGGCAGTGGTATTCATTATTTCAAATATACCAACGCACCAGACTGGAATCATACTAACTATGGTGATGGCGGCAGCGGTACTTTTAATACTGATGGAGCGGCAGCCGGTCTGTCGGTACCGGATGGTGGTTATTATTACTTAACTGCTAACATGAACACCAACACATGGACGGCTACCAGAACTACCTGGGGAATACTGGGCGATGCCACTCCTGGTAGCTGGGATACCGATACACAATTAAGCTATGATGAAACCAACCAGGTATGGAAGGTAACCGCGAATATGAAGCAGAATGGCTCTTTTAAATTCAGGGCCAACAATGCCTGGGCGCTTGATTTTGGTGTTGACAACAGTGGTAACCTGAAGTATGCAGACAATCCTTTCCTGGGGTATACAGCTGGTCTGAACAATTTAACGGTGCCTTCAGATGGTAATTATAGTATTACCCTCGATCTGCATGTGCCCGGCAAGTACACCTATATTTTGAAGAAAAATTAATGCATCGATTGCAGTTATATATGAAGTATATGCTTACGATATTATTAAGCTGGTTGCTTTTTTCCTGTAGCAAAAAAGACAGTGGTAATGTAGAGCCACCCGTACTGCCTGTTGATAGCAGCAGGGTGCAATACGGAACGCCATATGCCGGAGTGCCCGATGCACAGGATGCTGTAGTATACCAGGTAAACATCCGTGCCTTCAGCACACAGGCTAATTTGAAAGGTGTACAGAACAGGCTGGATTCTATACAGGCGCTGGGCGTAAATGTATTGTACCTGATGCCTGTATATCCGGTGGGCACCGTTAAATCAGTGAACTCGCCCTATTGCGTAAAAGATTATACCAGCGTAAGTTCGGAATTTGGTACGCTGGAAGATCTTCGGGCACTGGTAGCTGCTGCTCACGACAGACACATGTCTGTAATGATGGATTGGGTTGCCAATCATACTGCGTGGGACAATAGCTGGATAGCCAATAAAAGCTGGTACCAGCAGGATGGAGCAGGCAATATTATCAGTCCACCGGGCACAGGCTGGAATGATGTGGCACAACTGAATTACCAGAATGCAGACATGCGCAAAGCCATGATCAAAGCCATGCAGTACTGGGTATACAAAGCCAATATTGACGGCTACCGGTGTGATGCGGCAGATTTTGTACCGGCAGATTTCTGGAAACAGGCCATTGATTCCTTACGCAATATTTCTACGCATAAATTACTGTTACTGGCCGAAGGAACACGCAGGGATCATTTTGCTGCAGGTTTCCAGATGATGTACGGAATGGGTTTTTACTACAATATGGTGAACAATGTATATGCAAAGAACGGATCGGTGCGTACCATTGATTCGGTGAACAATGCTGAATATACCAACAGCAATACAGCCAGCAGGGTAGTACGCTATATCAGTAATCATGATGTAGATAACAGCGATGGTACGCCGCTTGATCTGCTGGGTGGCAAACAGGGATCGCTGGCAGCTTTTACGGTATCAGCTTTTATGAATGCTGCACCTATGATCTACAATGGGCAGGAAGTGGGTTGCCCGGTAAAGCTCAATTACTTCAATAACAGTACTACCATCAACTGGACACTGAATGCCGATATTACTGCTGTATATAAAAAACTGATCGGTTTTTATAATAGTAATGTCACCGTTCGTCGTGGTCAACTGACCATATACAGCAATGCGGATGTGTGTGCATTTACCCGAACACAAGGCAGCGACCAGGTGCTGATCATCGCCAATATGAGAAACAATACTGCTAATTACACCGTGCCTGCGGCACTGGGTACAGTTAACTGGAAAGATGCTTTCACCGGCACCGCAGTACCGTTTACAGGAAATATTTCTTTACAGCCTTATGAATGGAGGGTGTTGAAGATGTGAGGGGATGAGTGGTGAATGGTGAGTTGGTTGGTTGGAGGTGTGGGATGGAGGATAGAAGATACCTTTTGGTGAAGCATGGTGGTTCTTTAGTCTTACCGGGTTTAGGTAAGTAAAACAGAAAAATTTTAACTCCGCAGTATGTTGTTGATGTAGAGACCCTTGTACCTTGATACTTAAACCCTGCCTTTATGAATAGTCTTTTTACGCTTCAATAAGCGTTCGTTTTATACCTGGCGGGTGTTCTCGCCTGCCAGCTTTCTTGTGCTCAATGAAAGATGCATAACGCTGAACGCAGGTTTGCTGTTGAATTGTGTCGTTGCATATTATCCAGGATGTTTTGTATTCCGCGTTCAGCATAAAAAAAGCTAACGATTTAAAACCTGCATATATGAAAAGAACACTACCTGTTATTGCCCCTCAACGGGGCAGAAAGCTCCTTTTTGTTGTATTGCAAGCACTCTGCTGCTTTGTATTGCTCACACACAATGCCATGGCACAGGATCCTGCACAGTATGGAACGCCCTTTACCGGTGTGCCGGATACAAGGGATGTAAATATGTACCAGGCGCATATCCGGCCATTCAGTGCGGCAGGCAACCTGGCAGGTGTAACAGCCCGGCTGGATTCCATACAGGCACTGGGCATCAACGTTATTTACCTGATGCCTATTTATCCGCATGGTACCGATTCCCGCAGCTCAGCATCTCCGTATTGTATCAAGGACTTCAAAGGTGTTGCCACAGAATATGGTACATTGACCGATCTGCGTACGCTGGTAGATGGCGCGCATAACAGGGGCATGGCGGTGATACTGGATTTTGCCGTCAATGGTACATCATGGGATCATCCATGGATTACCCAACACCCTGATTGGTATAAACGAGTGAACAACGTTATTCAGCCGCTCACCAATGTTGTGACCGGGCAACAGTTTGGCGATATTGCCGGACTTGATTTCAGCAATACGGCTATGATGGCAGCCCTGGTAGATGCCATGCGCTACTGGATCTTTGCTGCCAATATTGATGGCTATCGTTGCGATTTTGCCAATAATCCACCGCTCTCTTTCTGGACAAATACCATCAATAACCTGCGTGGTATCACTACACACAAGCTGCTTATGTTTGCAGAAGGCGACCGGCTGGAAAATTTTCAGGCGGGTTTTGATATGAACTTTGGCGACAAATGGTATTATGATGCTATTCAGAAAATAGCGCAAAATGGTTTGTCTGTATCACAATTGCAAACCACTACCAATACAGAATATACCTATGCCACCGGTAGTCAGCAGGTAGTGCGGTATACTTCCAATCACGATGTGGAAGGCGATAATACGGCGCTACAGGTTTTTAGCGGTCACAATGGTGTAGTGGTTAATTTCATGATATCTGCCTATATGCGCGGTGTTCCTTTTTTAACCAGCGGACAGGAAACTGATTTTAACCAGACCATTCCCTGGCCGTATCAAAGTGTTAAGATCAACTGGAATACCAATCCATCAGCATCGGCAGATTTCAAAAAAGTGCTCAATTTCAGAAATAGCAGTGCTGCCATCCGCCGGGGCTCCATGACTAATTATTCTGATAACAATGTATGTGCTTTCACCAAAATAAACGGCACAGAAAAAGTAGTGGTAATAGCCAACCTGCGCAATGGTACCAGCAGCTATACCATCCCTTCGGCACTGGCAGGCACATATAAAGACGCCTATACGGGAGCAAATATAACATTGACATCGGGTGCCGGTCAGTCACTCACCGCCTTTCAGTACATTGTATTGACCAATGCCAATGTACCGGTAGTACCGGTAACCGGAGTAAGTGTTTCACCAACCAGCGTTGCCGTTAATGCGGGGCTAACCACGCAACTGACCGCTACCGTATCACCTTCCAACGCTACGAACAGCAGCGTAACGTGGAGTTCCGGTAACACAGCCGTAGCCACAGTGAATGCTAACGGACTGGTAACTGCGGTAGCACCGGGAACTGCGGTGATCACTGCTACAACAGCAGATCAGGGTAAAACAGCCACTGCTACTGTTACAGTGAATGCGGCACCCACTTTCACGGTACATTTTTACAAGCCCTCCAACTGGGGAACAGGTATAAAAATATACTGGTGGGCTGCACAGCCATCGGGTATACTGGCAGATGGTACCTGGCCCGGTGTAAATATGACCTCAGAAGGTAATGGCTGGTATGGTTATACATTTACCAATATCACTTCTACCAATCTTATTTTCAATGATGGTACCAACCAGACAGCCGATCTGACGAGAAATAAGAACGGCTGGTACCAGAACAATACCTGGTATGATACCAATCCCGGAACACCAATAGCTGTAACCGGCGTTGCAGTAAGTCCTGCAACGGCCACGGTCAATACAGGTGCTACGCAACAACTGACCGCTACGGTATCGCCCTCCAATGCCAGTAATAAAACAGTGAGCTGGAGTTCTGGCAACACCGCAGTTGCAACAGTGAATAACAGCGGGCTTGTAACGGCTGTTGCCGCTGGTACTGCCGTGATCACTGTTACAACGCAGGATGGCAATAAAACTGCGACCTGCACCATTACGGTACCTTCAGCCGGTGTAACGTATTACCAGATCGTGAACAGGTGGCAGTCTTCTTCGTACCTGTATGATGGTGGCAACGGGCAGGTAAAATATGGTACCAATCCTGGCAGCAATACATTATACCAGTGGGCCGTGGTAGATGCTGGCAGCGGTTATGTAATGCTGAAAAACCGGAGTACGGGCAATTATATGCATGTAGAAAACCAGACAGGGGCTGTACAATGCGGAACTATTACACCTGGCTGGTACAGCGCCATGTGGACACTGGCCACTGCAACAGACGGATGGAGCTATATCCAGAACCGCTGGCAAACCAGTGAATGGATCCATCTTGAAGGACTGACAGGCTATGCACAATACAGCAATGTGCAAAACGGCTGGTATAGTGCTATGTGGAAACTGGTGAATCCTGTTACTGCACCATCGTCTGTAACAACAGGTGTGTTGAGTGGTACAGCCAGTGAACAGGATGCAGTACAGGCCAATACCATCCGTGTATTTCCCAATCCGGCGAGCGGTACTCAATTTTATGTGGATGTAACAGCGGTTACCGGTAATGAACCCGCTACTGTTACTGTAAGGGATATCAGCGGTAAATTGCTGCTGGAAAAAAGAGGACAGGGACTGATGACAATTGCTCATCATCTGGCTGCCGGTTTATATATGGTGCAGATTACCGGTCAGCAACAACGGGTAACCAAACGATTGGTGGTACAATAGCGGAAGTCTTATTATTATGCGAAAGCCCGGATACCTGCATGGTTCCGGGCTTTTGTTGTTTTAGCGCAGCAAACAATAGCAGCTTAACATCTGGTTTGTAAACGGGATATTTTTATTGCATAATTTAGAAAATAATTCTTGATCCTGCTAGATCGCTATCCGTTAAAACAATCTTTATGATAACAGGTATTGACAAAAACACGGCATTGGTATTAATAGACCTGCAGAAAGGCATTGCCAAAGGAGATACAGCACATCCTGTAAAAGAGGTGCTGGCAAAAGCTGCAGCATTACTGGCGGGATTTCGCCAGGCAAAACTACCGGTAGTGATCGTGAATGTAAACCCGGTAGGAGCGCCCTGGACAAAAACAAGAGTAGAGTCATCTTCTGTTCCGAAAAATCCGGTGGCGCAGACCGTTGCAAAAGTAGTAATGCCTGTAATTGGATTTACGGACATCGTACCTGAGATACAGACACAGCCGGATGATATACGGATCACCAAAAAGAACTGGAATGCTTTTTATGATACTGCATTGCATCAGCAGTTGCAGGAGCGGGTAATAACGCAGATTGTGCTGGGCGGTATTTCCACCAGTATAGGTGTAGAGGGTACGGCACGTGCTGCCAGCGAACGTGGATACAATATTGCCTTTGCCACTGATGCCATGACCGATCGTATTGCTGCAGCACATGAACACAGCATCCGGCACATTTTTCCACGTATCGGCGAGTTGGGTACGGTCAATGATATCATTGCAAAACTACCACGCTGACTTCTCAGGGTTATTGAAGTGTGATACCGGTATTGCGTTGTATCCATCCGGTAGTAAACCCTGCCACCACCAATGCTACCAGCACCAGTACCAGCAGTAATAGCCAGGCTGCGCTGCCCGAACGCCTGCGCTGTGTGGTAGTGTAATCAATGGTGGTATTCAATTCACTGTCATAAGGCTTACGTGCTTTGATCAGCAAACCGGTATAGCGTGAAGTAAAACTATCGGCTTCTGCCTGGTTATATATAACCTGTTCTGCCACAAACAGATCGGAAGCGCCCGAAGGCTGATACGCCTGTATCACTACAGGGTATTGATTGTTTTCTATGATCATAAACTAAGTATTAAGGTAAATAATGGTGTTATGCCGCAATGGTGCAAATCCGCTGCCAGTATGTATAGCAGCGGATTATGCAGTGCGCGGATACATTTTGCGGCATTATTTACTCATGTAGGATACGCTGTAAAAAAACGGCAGATCTGTGGTGAAGTTTCTTTAGTACTTTGATTTTTGAAGATTGCCCCAGCTTGTAAAGAAGTCAGGATTGCCTTCGGCGCTGTAGGTAAAATAAACCCTGTAATTCCCCGGTCTGAATTGTGTATTGATTAAAAAGTTGATAACCGTTCCTGATACATAAATACGTGTACAGCCTTTCTGCATTACTTTCATTTTATCATCTACTACTACATATTTTACTACCAGGTCGTCATCAAGAGGCTCGGTAAGTAATACGGGCAGGTTAAAGTTGTTGGTAAAAGGATTAGGATAACCGTAATATACCTGCTGGATAGAAGGCAGTTTGGTGCCCGCCAGATCAACGGTGTCAAATATTGAAAAAAGTTTTTTTTCATCCTCTGAAAAAGACATGCTTTTCCACTGATTATCTGAAAAAGAACCAGCCATAAGAGTACCAGACATATCTGTCTGGTAAATATCTGTAACGTTGATGCTTGCTTCTTTTTCTTTATTACACTGTGTAAGTAATACCAGCAATAATGCTGCAATAAGTATTTTTTTGATCATGGTCAGTAGGTTAATGGGTTTAATATAACAATACCGGTTATACAGTGTTTCTGTACATTGATAATCAGCGTCAAATTAAATAATAGTTTGCGGTTTATGTAAAACAGTTGCACTTATATATAACGGAAATACAGGAATTGAATGAATGTTGTTGATGTTAATTGATTGATAATCATTTTTAAATGTTTGTTGTTCCATCGCTGCCGGAGGCATGGCAGAACATTTCCGGTTACCGGGTAAGTACTTCTCCTACTACAAATTGAGTATTTCTTACGTTGCCGCTAAATACAAAATTTACATCCTCATCTCCAGTCCCGTCAAGAACCATCTTAAAATCCGATCTGGAAAACCTGCGAGGTCAATACGAGTAATGCAGGTTGCGGATTGCTGCAGTGAATACTGCAGATGACCTTGTATTACCTGTTGCCAATTAAAAAGAATACCAAAAATACTAACTGATGCATAAGTTTTTTTATTGCCTGGTTCTACTGTTGGTATGCAGTCAACTGACTGTAACAGCGCAACAAAGAAAGCCTATAGAAAAAAGAGTGCCGCTGAAGGTGGAGTGGTTGCCTGTAAAAGGGGCAAAACCAACATCCAGACCGCCGGTGGTCAACAAACAGTTGCGGCAGCCTGCAGCACCTGCACAGCGACCGCGTAAACCGATGAACCTGGTAAAACAGAAACTTCCCTGGACAGTGCATGTCAAAAGCAATGCACGTTCAGGGCGTAGTGTTATCAAACCGGAAAACCTTTTCCTGTATCGCATGCCTTCAGCAGCAGCTACAACCAATGCACGTGTATTCAATACTACTGCTTCCTGCGACGATATTACACTAACGCGTCAGTCTGAAATTGACAGTTTTCCCATACTATACCCGGATTGTCATATTGTACGCAGAATTACCATTGAAGGTGAGAATGCCAGTCCGGCTATTACACGTCTGGATTCTTTAAAACAGATCACAGAGATCACTGAAGACCTGAATATCTATCATACAGCAGTGCCCGATCTGTCGGCGCTGAATAATATTACACGTATCGGGTATTATCTGTCTGTACAGAATAATGCAGTGATCACCTCGCTGGGGCTTACCAATCTTACATCATTAAAAGGGTTGGTGTTAAATCAGCTACCCAATCTGCAGAGTCTGGACGGGTTACTGAATAACCTGGAGGATTATGATATGTGGAGCGTATTGCTGATTGATGTGGCACTTTCCAACGTGGAGGATTTCAGCAATGTAACCAGTATGGGCAATTTTGCATTGATCAATTGTCCCAACATTACTACGCTACATGGTCTGGAAAATCTTATGTCCTGTGCGGGGGGCATTTCATTGATCAATGCACCGTTGACTGATATTTCACAGTTAAGCCACATTACGGATATTGATTACGGAAGCCTTGAACTGAAGTTCATGAACCTGACAAGCCTCAACGGATTGCAGAATATAACCCGTATCCATGGTACAATACAGATGGAGTATATGTGGGATCTGTCTTCTTTGTCTGAACTGAACAACACATTGGTAGTAGAGAACCAGGAAGATACGGATGATGTGGTGCGTATACGGGAAAACTCCCAACTGTCATTGTGCTCAGTACCTTTTTTATGCCGCTACCTGCAAACCGGACTTGCCTACCAGATAGAGTACAACGGACCACAGTGTGGTACCATTGCACAGATCACGGCTTCCTGTGACCTGGACGGTTGTACAGTGACCGATGAAAAACAGTGGAACGGCAATAACAGCAGCAACTGGGATGATCCGGATAACTGGACACCTGCAGGTGTGCCTACCGGTTGTACAAAAGTGACCATTCCTTCATCGAATGATTATAACAATGGACCGGTGTTGCAACGGAATACTTTCATTGGCGGCCTTGTTATGTACGGTGGGTCAGACCTGGAGCTGGATAATTACGATTTAACCATCACCCGTACATTACAACTGGATAATGCCAATCTGTACAATGGCGGTAACATCCTGGCAAGCGGTATTCATGGTGCTGATGTGAAGAATACCTATATAGAGGGCCAGTTCAGTCTGCGCAATTTTGACGGCGAAACTTCTTTCCAGAACAATTCTTTTTCCGGTAATACTGTTTTCAGCGATAGCTATGATCGCGAGGATCGTGTTTCCTATAGCTTCAATAATTTTTATGGTAATCTTACCATTACCAACAATAGTAATTACGGACAGCATTACCTGAGCAATGCTTCTCCCTATTATGATTATGTACAGGGTAACCTTACAATAATCAATAATTCATCGGCAGATATTTCTGTAGGACTGGGTGATGGAAGGCCGTTAAAAGTGCAGGGTGATTTTAATGTACAAGCGAGCGATGGCCAGGTCAATATCCATAATTTAACACTGGTAGGAGGAACTTTTAACCCTAATACCAGGCAGTTGGGTGATCATCCCATTGTAATTGATAATTTGTTTCTGGAATCCGGTGCCGAAACAAGGCTGGACCACAGTGTGCAAATAAATAACAGCCTTGTATTTGACAATGGCAGCAATAAAATAAATACCACCAGTGGAAACCTGCTCATTTTGAACAATGGCGCCACTGTAACCCGTGATCCTGCAAACAACAGGGGCTTTATAAACGGCCCGATGAAGAAAATTGGCAGCCAGCCATTTACTTTCCCTGTAGGAAAATATGAATTTGATTATGGAGGTGACAATTATGGTCCCATAAGCATTTCAGCACCCGCCAGTAATACGGATGAATTTACGGCAGAATATTTTCATCATAGTCCCGGCCGCGAAGGGTACGACACTGCTTTGCATGAGCCGGGATTTGGCGGAATATCAGCAAAAGAATACTGGACGCTTGTAAGAAACAACGGCACCACCAATGTGCAGGTAACACTTAGCTATGACAGCGCCCGGAGTGGAGCGGCTTACCAGTATGATTTAATGCAGGTGGCAGGGTGGAACGGAAGCCAGTGGAGATCATGGTCATCAGGAGGCTATACCGGAAACATTGCAAAGGGTACTGTGATTTCTGCCACACCACTCACTGGTTATGGACCACTTACACTGTCTTTTAAACCGGTACGAAAACCCGTTGTCAGCATCAATGCAATGGATACTATCCGCTGTCTCAATTCAGCATTTTATGTACATTATACTGCTGATACTGCAATGACAGCTGGCAACCAGATGCGGATTGAGATCTCTGATACATTGGGTAATTTCAGTACCTCCTGGAACCCCACATTTGGTTCAAAATATACCAGCGCTGCTACAGATTCTATCCTGTTCTACTCTACGGCGCTGCAACCTAATAAAGATTATAAGATCAGGATTGTTGGTAATCTTCCTCCCGATACCAGTGTTAATACACAAACGATCCGGTTTATTACAGCTCCACAAAATACAGTTACTGTTACCGGGGCCGATCAGGCTTGCCTGGGCACAGGTGCGTATAAATATTCTCCGAGTTTTGTTGAACCGGGCGTAACATATAGCTGGGTATTAAGTGGTGGAGGAACGCTTGCAACAAGCGGAGATACAGCCATTGTAAACTGGGCCACATCTGGATTGTATAGCCTGCAACTAAAAGCTATGAATGCCTGCGGAGAGGTAGTTAGAGGATTGTTTGTAGTAGTAAAACCACCTGCACCGGCAACGGCGCCCACTATTGTAAACAATGGCCGCTGGCTGCAGGTTTCATCCACAGCCCCTGCAGGAGTAACCGATTACCGGTGGTACCGGAATGGTATATTGATAGCTGGTGCCAGTGCCGCATCTTATTATGCTGCAGATGCTGGTTCCTATACGGCCGTTTACCACAATGATTGCGGACAGGGGCCTGTGTCTAACAGCATTGTTTTCGGAACGGCTTCTGTAGCGCAAACCATTACCTTCCCGGTAATTGCCAATAAAACATACGGCGACACTGCATTTGCGTTACAGGCTACCACGTCATCCGGTCTGCCTGTGTCTTACACTCTCATCACCGGACCGGGTTCTATGGCCGGAAACTATTATACTATTACCAACAGCGGTACAGTAACGATCAGGGCTACACAGCCGGGTGATAATACCTATGATACAGCAGTGGTTGTGTACCGGACTTTCGTGATCAATAAAGCAGCACAAACCATCAATCTGCCTGCTATAGCAGACCAGGCACTGGAAAATGGTTCCTTACTGCTGAATGCAACCGCATCATCCGGTTTGCCGGTAAGTTATAACCTGGTATCCGGTCCTGCTACACTGGCGGGCAACCAGCTTACTTTTACAGGAGTAGGGCAGGTTACTATACAGGTCAAACAGGCTGGTGACACCAATTACCTGGCTGCCCCCAATGTAAACCGCAGCTTCTGTATCCGCGTTGCAGAACTGACCTCCATTGCCGGTGCACCATATGTATGTCCCGGTCAAACGGTTACCTACAGCATTAACCAGGTTGTGGGTGTGACCTACTCATGGAGACTTTCCAATGGCACTACTTATTCTTCAGTAACCAATACAGCTACCATTACCTGGCCAACACCCGGTACTTATACTTTACTGGTATCGGCTACTGGTCCGTGTGGTGCTGCCAGTGCCAATGATACATTGATTGTACATGTACAAACACCCGTACAGCCGGGTGCAGCTTCCAATATGTTGCCGGCCGGCGGAGAAACAGGATTGCAGTTGCCGCTGAACCTTTCATGGATACCTGGCAGCAATGCCCTGACCTATGATGTATACATCTGGGATTCTGCAACAGCACAGCCTTCTGTACCGTTTGTGGCTGATCTTGCCAATGTGTCTTTTGCAATACCCAATGGTGCACTGGGTTATAACAAAACCTATAAATGGAAAATAGTTGCTAAGAACGCCTGTCTGCAAACAGATGGTCCTGTACAGTTGTTCCGTTTGAGACCATTGCCCGACCTGATGGTAAGCAATGTACAGTTGCCTGCATCTGCATTCTCCGGACAAACCATTGCCATCAACTGGCGTGTAACCAATAATGGCCCAGGCAATACTACTACCCACCAAAGCTGGACAGATGCGGTATTCCTGTCATTCGATACGGTACCTAATTTCACCATGCCACCTGCCGTAGGAGCTTCTTCATGGAATCAACTGGATTTCCCGGTAAGACCGTTGCTGGTAGGCACCAAAACAAATGTGAGTGCGCTGGACAGCGGACAGCATTATGATAATTCGATCAACTTCACGTTGCCGGTTAATTATAGTCAGCCGTTGTATGCATACGTGATCACCAATTATCCTGCGGGCAACAACGCACCCTTGCAGATGACGTACAGTAATGATACGGCGCGTGCAGCAAATGCATTGGCGGTAACATTATCGCCTACACCTGACCTCCGGGTAGATACGGTGTTTACACCAGCCAGTACTTTCTCCGGTAGTACCATCAATGTGGCATACAGGGTAAAAAACTATGGCGTGCTGACACCAGCGGGCAGCAACTGGCAGGATAAGATCTACATATCTTCCAGTCCGTTCTTCAATATCAATAATGCTACCCAGTTAAAGCTGGCCAAAGCAAACGGTACTTATTATCCTGGTGCAGCAGATGCTACCATTGCGGTAAATACACAGTTGCAGCCGGATAGTTCCTATACACGCAATGTACAGGTAGTGGTACCGAACTTTATTTATGGCGATTTCTTTATCTATGTGATCACCAATGCAGGCAATATGCTGTACGAAGGTGCACTGGCCAATAACAATACCGGCAGTAACCAGTTGCAGGTATTCCTTACACCTACGCCTAAATTAACCGTAAGTGGTTTAACTGTTCCGGTTACTACAGCCAGTACTACACAGCCTATTGGTCTGAACTGGAATATTGTAAATACAGGTGTAAATGATAACCTGGAAAAAAATAAAGGACATTACTATCTCTCCGCAGGAACATGCAGTTCCGGCATCTTATTTAAAGATAGCATCAGCTATGGTTCCAGCTACTGGACAGATAAAGTGTACCTGAGCACTGATGCCGGTGGATTGAATATTGCCAATGCCATTTATATGGGAGAAGTATCGCGTGGTATACAGAATAGCGGTGTTAGTGTTGACGGTTCGCCGGCAACGATCTGTGCGCCTGCAGGAACAGATGCCGCTTCACTGAATATTAATACCGGCAACATTATTAAACCGGGTGGAAGCTATCCGCAAACATTGAACTTTGTTATTCCTGCCAACCTGCCTGCCGGTAACTACTATGTGTATGTAGCGGCCAACGCCAATAAAACAGTATATGAATATCCCGGTACGTTGCAAACAGGAAGAAGCGCATTGCCGCTGACCATTCAACGTCCTGATGTGGTAGTGAGTGCTATCAGTGCACCGGCTACCGGCACAGGCGGTCAACCGGTTGCTGTTACTTACAATGTACAGAACAATGGCGCCGGGGCTGTATTCAACCAGTTGCGCAATGATAGATTGTATATAAGCACTTCTTCAGTATTTGATGGTTCGGCACAGGTAGTAGCTATACAGTCCTTTACCGAAAACCTTGCTGCAGGAACGCCGGTAACACATACTTTCAACTATGTTTTGCCGCCTGCAACATCCGGTACCCGCTATTTCTATGTGTGGACCAATTATGATAGCACATTTAAGGAAAGCAATAGTAATAACAATGTCAGCACAGGTACAGCTATAAGTATCAGCACTGCTACCCCGGTTGATCTGACAGTGACTTCGTTGATGCTGCCCGATTCTGTATTTACCTGGATACCCGGTATGGTAAAATACACTGTAGCGAATAACGGCGCAGGTACTGCCAACGGTACCTGGACAGACAGCCTGTATATCAGTTGCAGCAATACGTTCAGCTACAGTAACAGCTTCCTGGCAGGTATTCGTCAGCATAATGATGTGCTGGCAACAGGCAGCACCTATACGGATTCATTCAATATTTCACTGCCATTTACACCGTCCATGAACAATTGTTTCCCCAACGGCAATAGTATGCCGGTATATTTCTTCCTCCGTGCCAATGCTGATGGCGGTGTATATGAAGGCAGTAATGCAGCTAATAATCTCAGCAGCGCCGTACAGCGAACACTGGTGAATACGTATGTAGATCATGTTGTAACCACTGTAACCGCACCGGATACCGCTACCGTTGCCAGGAATTATAAAATGACCTGGACAGTGAAAAACACCGGTTATAATCCGGGTAGCGCTGTCTACTCAAGTTCGTGGTACGATGCAGTATGGTTCTCCCCGGATTCTGTGTTCAACAACAATGCAATACTGGCAACGCGCTTCAATGAGAATACACGACTGAACAGGGAGCAATCATACACAGATACCCGCAGTGCAGTGGTGCCTAATATACCAACCGGCGATTATTATGTGTTTGTTAAAACAGACAATGACAATTATATCCTGGCAGAAATAGCGAAGAACAATAACACCAACCTGGTACGTACTGCCGGTGGTGTGGCTAAAAAGATCCATGTTATACAGCCTGTATTGCCTGATCTTACAGATACAATTATTGTAGCACCGGCAACTGCAGCCATTGGTCAGCCACTTACGGTAGTACATATAGTTGTCAATAAAGGAGCGGGTGTTACCTATCCGGAAACCTGGAGCAATGAACTGTGGTTGTCTACCGACTTTATTCCGGGTAACAGCGGCGATATCAAGCTGGCTGCTAAAAACCGTAGCGGTGCATTGCAACCGGGCCAGTCATATAACGATACGGTAACTGCTACACTGGCATTGACAGTACAGCCGGGCAATTATATCCTGATCTCTAAAGTGAATGCATCCGGCAATGTGGCAGAAAGCAATGATACCAACAACCTGGCCTTCCGTTACATCACGATATATGCTCCCGCACCTGCTGATCTGCTGGTAGAAAATATTACTATGCCCGATACAGTGTACCTGGGTTATACCATCAATACCCTGCAATGGACCGTGCGCAACAATGCTCCCAATACTGCTTCCGGTGTATCAGCAGATGGTATTTATCTATCGCACAATGATGTGCTGGATTCTACAGCCGTACTGATCGGTATCCGGAATAAAACCATCAATATTGCGCCGCTGGGCAACGAAACACTTACCCAGCAGCCGCTGGTAACACAGGTGACGGAAGGAGCATACAGGTTACTGGTACGTACCGATCTGCAGAACAATATTGTGGAAAGTGACAAGAATAATAACACCGGCATATCTGCAGGCAGTATTTATGTGAAAGTGAAAGAACTGGTACTGGAAACAGCAGAGATCAACACACTTTCCAGTACAGCCCGTTATTACAAACTGCGTGTGCCTGCATCCTTACTGGGCTCTACTATACTGGTAACACTGAAGACCAGTGATTCACTGACCATGCGGAACGAGTTGTACATCGGGGCCGGTTATGTGCCATCGGCTGCAAAATTTGATTACAAATTTGAAACAGCTAATGCCGGCAATCAGCAGATAGTTATGACTTCCGTAACAGATACATTGTATTACATCCATATCCGCTGTGTGTCTGCCAATCCGTCTACACAGAACATTACCCTAAAAGCAACTGTACTGCCGTTTGCTGTTCTGTCCGTACAATCTGCTTCGGGCGGCAATACCGGTAATGTAACTGTTAAAATAAATGGCTCGCTGTTCGCTCCCGGTATGACAGCACAGTTGCGTAACGGAAGTTCAGCCATCACTGCATCGGCAGTATACTATACCAACAGTACTACAGTGTATGCCACCTTTAACCTGCAGAACAAAGCACTGGGTGTATATGATGTGGTGTTGACCAAACCCGATGCTACCGTAGCGATACTGCCTGGGGGCTTCTCCATTGTCAGTGCCAATAACGGTGGTCTTATTACCGGTGGAGGTGTCAACTCCGGTAGTGGCGATGGTAGTGGTCCGGGTTGTGATCCGGGAGCAGCCAGTGGTCTGAATTCGCAACTGGTAACAGAAATAGTGATACCTGAAAAAGTGTTTGCAGGATGGCCTTTTGTGATCCAGCTCAATTACAACAATCCTACCAATGTGGATGTGCCCGCACAGGTAAGAACACTGTACAATGATAAAGGTGTGATCCTGGCATTGTCGCAGGCAGCATTGAGCAATGGCAGCACATCCCTGTACCTGGAACTGTCTGAACCGGGCGGTCCTCCGGGTATTATACGGGCAGGAGCCAGTGGTACCATCACCATCTATGCACGCACGCCAGTTGATATTCCTGCTCATACCATTGTGCACTTTAACCTGAAATAGCCAGCAATGAAAACATATTTAACAATGATGAAGCGAATCAATATGAATACTGTAATTGCCCGGCTGTTACTGCTGCTTGCAGGCACTGTTGCAACCCTGCAACTGGCAGCCCAGAACCTGAATACCCCCAATAAAAGAGGGCCGATGGGAGTGGAAGTGAATACCTATAGCGGCAACCTGTTTTTGCCACGTACGGATATCCGCATTCCTGCCCGCAGTTTCACCATCAGTGTTTCCTTCTTTTATAGCAGTTATAATTACGATATAAACGAAGGGTTCGGTAAAGGCTGGTTGTTTGCCTATCACATCCGCTATCGTAATGATTCTGCAGGTGCAAAGACCATTCTGTGGGGCGATGGTCGTGAAGATACTTATGAGGCTGTGAGTGGCGGAGCTTTTAAATCACCACCCGGTTTTTTCAATATCCTTACTGCATATCAGCCTTCTAAACTGTTGCTCACAGAAAAGGATGGTACAAAATATTATTTCGATAATGCGGTTCACCGCCGCATTACCCGGATGGAAGAACCCAATGGCAATTACTTTACATTTAACTATACTGATTCGCTGCTGACCTCCATCACCAGCAAGGCAGGACAATCTGTTTTATTTGCCTACACCAATGGCCGGTTAACTACTGCAACCGATGCCACTGCCTCTCCGGCACGTGTGTACAACTATACATACGATGAAGCTGGTCACCTGACCAAAGTGACCGATCCGCTGGGCGGCACCAACCTGTATACCTACCTGGTGAACGGGCCGGTGAAAACGGTGACCGATAAAAACAGCAATGTTATTGATGTGATATACTACAACGATCTTTCAGTAAGTGAAGTGATCGGTTGTAACAAGCGTATCAGTTTTTCGTACGATACCACTACCCATATTTCCTATGTAACAGAACACATGAATGAAGGACAGAACCAGGTAACAAAATATGAATATAAAAATGCCGGTAACCGTTTCTGGCTGGCGGCTGTTTCCGGCAACTGTTGTGGTTTCAGTAAAAAGTTCGAGTTTGATGATAATGGAAATAAGATAAAAGAAACCGATGCGAACGGACAGGTATATGCCTATACATATGATGCCCGGGGCAATTTGCTGACTGTAAAGGATCCGCTGGGGCAACTGAAGAAATATACATACAGTGCAGATTTCAGTAAGCTTACCGGTTATACAGATCCCAAAGGTAATGTGTATACCATTACATACGATGCCAAAGGAAATATTACACAGTTTACGGAGCCGGGAAACAATGTATATACAGCCATGTACAATATAAACGGGGATATTATTTCCTCTACAGATGCCAAAGGGCTTACTTATACCTACGATTATGATGCTTACGGAAACCTGTCTGCTGTTAATGGTCCCAATGGTTACCACACCACGTTTACACATGATGCCCGGGGCAATCTGTTGTCGCTTACCAATGGACGCAATAATACCTATACAGCGGAATATGATTTTCTTGACCGCGTAAAAAAAGTAACAGACCCGTTGAACGATGCTATCCGTTTCTCTTACGATGCAGAAGGTAACCCGGTTAGTTTTTCCAATAAGAACAGTGAAATATTCAACCTGGGATATGATGCCTCTAACAGGATCGTAAAACTTACGGATCCTGCTGGTGCGCAACGTCGTTTCTCCTATAATGCCATGGATAACCTTACCGGTATTACCAACCCGCTGGGATATGCCAAAACATTTTCTTACGACACACGCAACCGTTTCAGTGGCTTCCGGGATGAACTGAATAACAGCATGACGCTGTCTTACGATGCCAACGGTAATATTACCGGTATCAGTTTGCCAACCGGCGAACAGATATCCTGCAGTTATGATAACCTGAACAGGATCATCAGTGCACAGGACGCTACCGGTACGCTGGGCGCTTATACCTATGATGGCAATAATAACATCACTTCAATTACCAATGCTTCCGGCGCTGTAACAGCTCTTACATGGGACAACCTGAACCGCCTGACGAAAGCTACCGATCCATTGGGTAATTCTGCTTCTGTGGCGTATGATAAGAATGGTAATGTTACTGCCATTACAGATCGTAATGGTTTTACCCGCAGCTATACGTATGATGATCTGAACAGGATGAAAACCTATACCGGCAATAATGGCGATGTAATGACGGTTGATTATGACGGAGAGGGAAATATTTCACAGGTAAAAGATGCCAACAACAATATTACCAGCTATACCTACGATAACCTGAACCGGATGAGTACGGTCACTTACCCGGATGGCAGATATATCCAGCTTACCTACGATAAAAAGAGCAATGTAACTGCTAAAAGACTTACAGATGGTTCGGTGATCACTTTCCAGTATGATGCGCTTAGCCGGCTTACTTCAAAAACACTACCTGATGGTAATGTATTTGCCTATACGTACGATGCAGCAGGGCGCTTGCTGACAGCTACCAACAATGCCGGTACGGTAACATTTGAATATGATGCCAAGGACAGAGTTGTATCTGAAACCTTTGCGGGATTGACCGTACGGTACACTTACAATGTACAGGGCCGCACACAAACTACGATCTATCCTGATAATACGGTGGTAACACAGAACTACGATATGCGTAATCGCCTTACCAGCATTGTGAAGAACAACCAGCCGGTAGTTACTTACCAGTATAATAATTCCAACCAGGTAACTTCAAAAGCTTATGGTAATGGTGTGAACACCAGCCTGCAATACGATTTTGCCAACAGGCTCAGCAGTCTTTCTACTGCCGCTGGTGCTATACAGCAATCTTCATTTGCCTACGACAAGGAAAGAAATAAAACTGCTATTACCAGGTTGAACCCCGCTTTTTCAGAACAGTTTACTTACGACAACGGCTATCGTTTAAAAACACACAAGCTGGGCAGCACTGATAACAGTTATCAATACGATGCACAGGGCAACAGGACCAATACTGTGTTGAATGGGGTCAGCAGTAGCTATACAGTCAACAACCTGAACCAGTTGACCGGTGTTTCCGGCGGTCGTAACATCAGTTTTACGTACGACAATAATGGTAACCTGACCTACGATGGTTTGTTCTATAAAAAATACGATGCGGAAGGCCGTTTGCTGAAAGATTCTTCTTCGCCTTCTAATGTACTTACGTACCTGTATGATGCCGTAGGCAGAAGGGTACAGAAAGTGTCTAACGGTACGGTATACAATTATACTTTCAGTGGTTTATCGCAGATAGAGGAACGCAATGGAGCAGGCACGCTTGCTGCGCGTACGGTTTTTGCCGATTTTATGTCGCCGGTACTATTGGAAAAAAACAGCAATGTCTATTACTACCATGCGGATGATCATTATTCCATAGAAGCCATTACGGATATTGCCGGCAACCTGGCAGAAAGATACCAATATGATGCGTTTGGAAAACCGGTAATATATGATGCTTCCGGAAATGTGCTCAATACACCGGTGTCAGGAAATCGTTTTGGTTTCACCGGCCAGTTGTACGACAGCGCCAGCGGTAACTACCGTTTTCACTATCGTGATTATTCACCGGTGAATGGTGTTTTTAATCAGCGTGATCCTTTAGGCTATGGTGATGGCATGGCCATGTATCAGTATGTACACAATAATCCGGCAAATGGTATTGATATACTGGGGCTGCAGGATTGTCCGCCGCCGCCCACCACAGTAGATCCGCCACAGAACATCTGGCAATGGATACTGTACAACTCTGGGCTGCTGGGCAACAGTGCAGACATCACATCTATATTGCAGGAATACGGGATGGTCACCAACGGACTACAGAATGTAGCAAAAGTGGTTACCAATACCGGGTTAAGTGTACTGCTGACTATCCCCAATGCTATCAGTACAGCCAATACAGCGCGTGATCTGGGTTCTAACTGGGACTCTTATTCAAACGGACAACGTGTAGACGGTATCATCAGTCTTGGCAGCGGTTCTTTATCTACCGGTTTGGGTATCACTACTGCTGGTTATACAGCCAATGGTTTGATGGCTGGTCAGGGACTTACTGCCAGCCTGGGGTCGGCAGGTGCAGCGGTAACAGCTACTACCTCTGGTGCTGTATTGGTAGGTGTTGGCGGTGGGTTGGCTATTTACGGCCTTACCAATGAAATGGTAAAAGCATTGACCGGTCGCTCTATAGCAGAACATGGCGAAGCTGCAGAGATTCCTTTGTTTACCAGTGGAGTGCGTACTACCAGCAGTTGGTGGTATACCAAAAAAGTACAACATGGAGAAGGCTGGACGCAGGAGAACCAGGAGAAGTGGGACAGGATCAGGCAGCGTATTGAGAACGGAGAACGCCTGAGGCCCAAACAGGATTGTCCGCAGAACAATGATCCCAATGGTCCGCAACGGAATGGTCCCGGTGGTGGTGGCGGACAAAATGGTTCTACGCATGTGGTAGCGTCTTTTGATCCGAATGAAATTATTGGTCCTGATGGTATGCCCGATAAACGATGGGTAAGCGTGAATGATCGTTTGCCTTACACCATCCTGTTTGAAAATGACAAATCAGCCAGTGCTCCGGCCAAATATGTAAAAGTAGTGTTGCCGTTCCATGAAAAAATGGATCCGGCTTCCTTCCAGCTGGGCACTTTCGGATTTAACAGTCTTACATTTACCATTGCACCGGGAACAGCTTCTGCCTATCAACGTCTCGATTGCCGTGATTCACTGGGATTGTATGTAGATATGACGGCAGGATATGATGTGCTGAAGAATCAGGCATTCTGGGAGTTCCAGTCCATTGATCCGGTAACACTGTTACCGCCTTCTGATCCGTTAAAAGGATTTTTATTGCTGCAGGATACAGCAAAGCTTACATCCGGACATGGTTTTGTAAACTTCAGTATCAAACCTGTCAGTACTGCACGCACACTGGACAGTATACTGGCAACAGCTAATATCGTATTTGATTCCAACGATACTATACCCACCAATATTACCCGCAATACCATTGATGCGGTAGCACCGGTAAGTCATCTGAATTCAATGCCGGCTAATGTTACCAATACGGTTGCATTAAGCTGGGGCGGTACAGATGATGTCAATGGCAGCGGATTGAATTACTATACATTGTATGTATCTACCGATGGTATCAATTACCAGATAGTGCGTTCGGGTATTACACGTACCGATACCACCTTCAGCAGCAAACCCGGTAATCGTTATTACTTTTTTGTACTGGCTACTGACAGTGTGGGCAATACGGAAGTGTTACGTCCCGGTGAAGTGAAGTCGGTCTACATCGGTACAGCATTGCCGGTAACCTGGTTGTATTTTAACGGTAGCACACACAACAAAAACAATATACTGGACTGGGCTACTGCCAGCGAACAAAACAGCAAAGAATTCAGGGTAGAACGTTCATTTGACGGAGTGAACTTTACCGGTATCGGCGTTGTTGCCTCACGGGGTAACGTTGCAGCGGGCAGTACCTACCAGTATACTGATTACAATATAGATAAGCTGAACAGTAAGGTAATGTACTATCGCCTGAAACAGGTAGATATAGATGGCAACTTTAAATACTCAGGCATTGTACGTCTTACCTACGATGTAAAAGACAGAACGGCTTCACTGGTATATCCTAACCCCACACAGGGCCTGGTAACCGTAGTGGTGGGAGATAGCAAACTGGTAGGCACAGAAGCACATGTGTATGATGAAGGTGGTAAGTTGCTGGAAGTGATAAAAATTACCGGCTCCAGCCAGCTATTCAACCTGGGCAAATACCAGAACGGCGTTTACTTCATCAGGCTTAGTAACCAGGAAATACTCAAGGTGATCAAGCGCTCATAATAGTTGCGACGGAGTATGAAATGAAAAACCAAAGATTTCAGAGAGAGAGTAAAGCAAAAGGGCGGTCCCGCAAGGGATCGCTTTTTTTATGGTAGTAGTGAATCGGATAACAGGTTGAGGTAAAGTACTGGTGTGCAGGAAAATAAAAAACAGCGTGTGCAAAAAGCAGCACGCTGTTTAACCGGAGGTAAGAATGCAACTATATAACAGTAAATCTCTTTTTTTAACTACAAGGCCGGAGAATTTCTGATTTACATCAAATGAAAACTACAGTTTTTTAATGTTCAGCCGTTGTTGCCGCTTTTTTATTAAGCACCAGTTCCATTTTGATATCAGCTCTTTTATAGGCCTGACCTTCCAGGGGTATCTCTATAAAACCCAGTTTTTTATACAATTGAATAGCTACTGCAGAACCCTTCCTGTTGGAAAACAACTGGATCTTATCTGCACCCAGCGAACGTCCTTTTTCAATAATGGCATTGCCCAGTATTTTGCCGGCATTCTTGCCACGCATTTCGGCTGCCACTGTCATTTTGGACATTTCATATACACCTGCTTCTGTTTTGATCAGTGCGCAGGTGCCAACCGGAGTACCGTTGTACAATGCAATGATGATAACACCTCCTTTTTGCAGTATGTATTTATCGGGGTCTGATAATATCTTTTTATCTTCTTCTTCCACTTCATACGCAGCAGAGATCCAGGCAATGTTCAGGTCATAAAACGCTTTGGCATATTCGGGAGAATAGTCCACCACTTTAATGGCATCAGTCGTTTCCTGTTCGGCAATGCGTTGATAGCGTTTAAAAAAACCTTCCTTCTGTAACTGGTACTCCGTTTCGTCCAGTGCCTGCATCAGGTTATTGGTAGTATTGGTGATCTCTTCGATAGTTTGTTTGATCTTTTCCCATACGGGCTGCATACGAACGATCAGTTCTTCGGCTTTGGGAGCTAGTTTAACCATGCGTTTGCGCTCATCCTTTTTATCTTTAAATGAGCGGATGAATTTTTCTTTTTCCAGTTCTTTCAGCAAACTGATGGTAGAGGGGTGAGAATAGCCGATCTCTTCTGCCAGTTCTACAATGCTTAGCGTAGGATAGCGATGAAGTGCATAGATAACAGGGAACCATTTTGGTTCAAAATCAATATTGTTGGCCTTATAGATCAATTGACCATCTTTCCGGAACTGATCGCTCAATCTTTGCAGGCGGGTAGAAACAGCCAGGGCACCCGATTCATTGAATATGTTCATAAATACTAATTATTGTATAAATATACGTAGTTGACTACATAAATTTAAATATTTTTTGTAATGTTGATTGTTAATGTCTTAGTGTGAATAATATCCTTCCAAAAAGATGCCTTTGGTGGTGTCTGTGAACGCTATGATAAGCGGCCAGGTGTTTTTTATTATTTTTTTGTTACTTTGAAGCATCTAAGGACTCTGTTTATTATCTGATTGCCTGCTTATGATCGCTTATACACACCTGGATGACAACTCATTACTGAACCTGCTGAAAGCAAGCGACAACGAGGCCTTCACTGAAATTTACCGTCGTTACTGGAAAAAAATGTTCGCCGTAGCTGCTCACAAATTACAACACCTGGCAGAAGCGGAAGAGGTGGTACAGGATGTTTTTCTCGATCTGTGGAACAGGAAAACCGGATTGAATATTACAGCTTCACTGGGTACTTACCTGGCCGCGGCAGTAAAATATAAAGTACTGAATGTGCTGGCAAAAAGAAACCAGCAACTGAAATATGCCCAACATGCAGCTATTCATACACCTGAGGCTGATGTGTCTACCGAACAATGGCTGCAGTTTGAAGAACTGCGCGAACGCCTGCAAAAACTGGTAGCAGAATTACCTGAAAAATGCAGACTGGTATTTAAACTGAGCCGTGAAAAAGGCTTGTCTCAAAAAGAAATAGCTGCCACACTTGATATCTCCGAAAAAACAGTAGAAGCACATCTTGCACGCGCCACCCGCCATCTGAAAATGAATCTGGGTTCATATGCGGTGATTGCTTTTGTGATAGGTTGTAAATTGTAAGTTGAACAACGCCCATTGCTGAACGTTTAACACCCGCCTCTGGTCTTCCCGACTTTTCAAACTTGTACCTCTCACCAGCGACCCGCCATATCGAATGAGCCATGAGGAAAGTAACAACATAACGAATGATAAGGCGAAATGAGATATCTGAAAGCTGCACAAAATGTAAGACGAAATCTGGGATGAGCTTGGAGCTGCTGGCCACGAGCAAATACTACATAGCGTCTCAGCGGCTTTGCGGGCATCTTTCTTCCTGTCTTCCCGACTTTTCAAACCTCATACTTCCGACCTCCGCCTTCTCTTCAAAAAAAATCTTTCACCCCACTAAGGGATTGTCTTTTCTCAGTTGACTAATGGTATAGACAACCTTTATACTATTGGAACATTCAGATAAAAGATACTGGGAGTTAGCAGAAAAACTGCTGAACAATACCATTACGCCGGCAGAAGAAAAAGAGCTGGCAGACTGGTACAATACCCCCCAGGATGAGCCGGTGAATATCCCCTCATCATTTGCCAGCAACGAACAGGAACTGGAATCACGTATGCTGTATTATGTACAGCAGCATCGTCAGCAACCGGAACCTGCTGTTGTGCGCCGCCTGTGGCCGCGCGTGGCAGTGGCGGCAGTCATATTATTATGTATAACCACTGCGGCATACTGGTGGCTGAAACCGGCACCCCAACCGGTAGCAATTGCACCGCAAAAAGAAGTACAGGATATACAACCCGGTTCAGACAAAGCGGTACTGACCATGCCCGACGGTTCACGCATTGTGCTGGATGATGTACAGAACGGCACACTGCGCAGTCAGCAACACCTGCAGGTGGTAAAACAGGATAGTGGTCAGCTAACATACAAAACTTCGGGCAATGTCAGTAATGCAGAAATAGCCTGGCATACATTGTCGGTGCCACGCGGCGGGCAGTATCAGTTGGTATTGTCAGATGGTACAAAAGTGTGGTTGAATGCAGCTTCCGGTATCCGTTTCCCCACCGCATTTACAGGACATGAGCGGCAGGTAGAGATCTATGGCGAGGCCTATTTTGAGGTAGCCAAAAATGCTGCGATGCCTTTTCATGTAAAAGTGAATAAACAAACCACGCTGGGTGATCCGGCAACCGGCGATGCAGAGATTACAGTACTGGGAACACATTTCAATATCAACGCCTATAAGGATGAAGCGGCGGTAAATACCACTTTGCTGGAAGGCTCAGTAAGGGTGGCCCGGCCATTGACACAGAGCAATGTTATACTGAAACCTGGTCAGCAGGCTGCTGTTGTATCAGGCAACACAGCACCAATACAGGTACAGACAGTAGACGTGGAAGATGTAGTGGCATGGAAAGAAGGATTGTTCCGGTTCAGGAAAATGAATATAGAAAATGTAATGCGACAAGTGGCACGCTGGTATAATATAGAGGTGGTATATGAAGGATACCCGGTGAACCAACACTTTAATGGTGTTATTGCGCGCAATGTACCGGTATCGGAAGTAGTGAAGATGCTGGAACTTACCCGCACCATGCATTTTGATATAGAAGGCAATAAGATAGTGGTGAAAGCAGGAGCGAGATGATGTGCAGATGGGTTTATTTGCGAATGTGCAGATGTATAATACAATGATGAATTGTTCTATGGTTGTATGGTTTGACTGTTATGATTGATGACCATAAAACCATCAAACAATACTCATAGAAGTAATTCACTTTTTACATCAACCAATAAAACAACTGATTGCTCATGCTAAAAAAAATGCCAATGAAGTAAAAAACTACTGCTTACTACGCTGGCCTTAAAATAAAAAACGGATTCCGCTGGCGGGCGAAATCCGGGAATGTTTTGGGCTAAACTAACCTACAATCATCGCGTGATTATTTATCAGATAACCCTCCGTACGGACGCAAGTCCGTACCGGATAAACATTGACAAATATATGTATTTGATTGCTCTTGCCGAAAGAACAGGTTCTATTCTTAAAAAGGCAGCAAGACTCTTTTTCTCATCCTCTTACAAATTTGTGTTGGTGATGAAAATCATGGCCCTTTTACTGTTTGTAGCCTGTCTGCATGCGCATGCAGATGTGAAGGCACAGCAGGTATCCCTGTCTGAACGTGCTGCTCCGCTGGAAAAGATCTTCCGGTCTATTGAGCAGCAAACCGGGTTCAGCTTCCTGTATACTGATGAAATGTTGCATCAGACGGTGCCCGTTACCATTACGGCCAACCGCGTGCAACTGAACGATGTACTGAAGGAAATATTCAGGGATCAGCCGCTTGCCTATACTGTTTTCAAAAAAACGATCATACTGGAAGTCAGGAAGAATATCACGGCCATGCCGGGTAATATGCCTGCCATACCGGTACGTATACTGATCAAAGGTGTTGTAACAGACCAAAAGAATCACCCGTTGCCGGGTGCATCGGTGTCTGTGTCCGGCACCGGTAAATACACACAAACCAATAACAAAGGCGAGTTTACTATTGAGGCGCCTGATGACAATGCAATACTGGAAGTATCAATGGTAGGGTACAAAACCGTGAAGAAAGCAGTAGGCAAAGAAGCATTTGTAACCATTGTGTTGTCTGAAGAAAGTCAGGGACTTGACCAGGTAGTGGTAGTGGGGTATGGTACCCAGAAAAAAGCAACCTTAACAGGAGCTATCAGTACCGTAAATGGTTCTGAAGTATTGAAATCGCCCAACTCCAATGTTACCAATAGCCTGGTAGGACGTTTAACCGGTTTGTCTGCCGTACAGCGCAGTGGTCAGCCGGGTGCCAATGAGGCATTGATCAACATCAGGGGAGCAGCTACTTACAACAACAGCGCTGCTATTGTGGTGGTAGATGGAGTAGAGCGTTCTGGTTTTGGTGATATAGATCCCAATGAAATTGAGACCATTACTGTATTGAAAGATGCAGCTTCTACTGCCGTATTTGGTATTAAAGGTGCCAATGGTGTTATTGTGATCACCACCAAAGCTGGTAAAGAAGGTCGCCCGCGGATCAGCTATAGCGGCAACATCAGTTTGCAGCGTTATACCGGCATACCAAAAGCAGTGGATGCCTATACCAATGCTTCGCTGATCAATGAAGCGAATCGCAATGATGGTTTGGCTGAAACCTGGGGTGCTGATGAATTGCAGAAATTTAAAGATGGCTCTGATCCGCTGGGATATCCCGATATTAACTGGTTCGGTTATCTCACCCGCAAAACATATCCGCAAACCCAGCATAATATCAATGTAAGCGGTGGTACCAAAATGGTGAAGTATTTTGCTTCAGTAGGGTACCTGTTTGAAGATGGTATCTTTAAAAAATTTGAATCACCTTACGGCTTCAGAACTTCTCCTTCTTATACACGGTACAATTTCCGTTCAAACATAGATTTTACTCTTAGCAAAAACCTGCAGATCAGTGTACGCCTGGGTGGCCGTTTACAAAAACGTTATCAGCCATCAGGATTGCAGTCCGGATCAGGTTCTTTCTCGTACGACAATGTAGAAGCGATGATCTCGCGCATATTGCAGACACCTTCTTTTGCATTTCCGGTGACGCTGCCAGATGGACGCATTGCACAAAATCCTGCTGTGGGTACCAATATCTGGAACCCTTATGCTGTGATCACCAGGTGGGGTACCCGCAATGACGATAACAACAACATGGAAAGTACTTTTAACCTGAATTATAAACTGGACGGCATCACCAAAGGACTTTCATTCAAAACGGTATTTGGCTACGATTCTTATTTTTCCGGTATTACCCGTCGCAATGCCAACTGGGCAGCCTATGTAATAGATCGTAAAACCAAAGCAGTTACGCTGTCTTCCGATCGCCCGCGTGATGAACCCCTGAGTGGCCTGATCACTTCTTACGATGGTTTGATCAGTACTAATATCCAGGCGGGTTTTAATTACGACAGAACGTTTGGTCCGCATGCATTTACAGGTCTGTTGCTGGGTGTACGTCAACTGATCAATAGCAAAGGAAGTGGCCTGGATGCACCGCCCAAAGCATCACAGGGACTGGTAAGCCGTATTACCTATAACTACGACAGACGTTATTTTCTTGAATTCAATGCTGCTTACAACGGTTCAGAGAATTTTGCTCCCGGCAGACAATACGGGTTCTTCCCCGCTGTATCTGCAGGCTGGACACTGAGCAATGAAAAATTCCTGGCCAATGTTCCCTGGCTCAATAACCTGAAACTGCGTGGTTCTTATGGCCTGGTAGGAAATGATAAACTCAATGTGCGTTTCCTGTTCCTGGATAACTATGGCGTACAAACTGGCGGAAGTGTTGCTACATACTCCAAACCCGGTAACGGTGTGCGGTTTGGATTGCCTACCTCTGCTGTTACTTATGACGTAGTGGTGCAATCATCTTTTGGTAATCCTGAAGTGACCTGGGAAACCGGTACCAAACGCAATATCGGTATTGAAGGCAGTTTTTTCAACAAAGCGCTGAGTATTACTGTTGACCTGTTTGATGAGCGCAGAAAAAACATTCTTACCGACCGCTCCTCTGGTCTGGCTATGTATGGCCAGAAATATCCTGCGCTGAATATTGGTGAAGTATACAATAAAGGATATGAGATAGAGTTGAACTACCAGGGTAAACTGGGACAGATCACTTACGGACTGGGCACACAGTTGTCATTTGCCCGTAACAAGATCATTAACCGTGATGAGCCGGCTGGTAGTCCTGCTTACCAGAAACAGGAAGGTAAAAGGGTAGGACAGTTCTTTGGTTATAAAACAACCGGTTTTTATGCTTCCAAAGATGATATCAATGCCTCACCGGTGAACACACTGGGCTCGTTGGTAATACCCGGCGATCTGAAATACCTGGATTATGACAAGAATGGTATCATTGATGTAAATGATCGTGTACCCATTGGTTATTCCCGTACACCGGAATACATCTATAGCTTTTCACCATCCATATCGTGGAAAGGTGTTTCACTGTCTGTATTATTCCAGGGGGTAGCCAATGTAAGTTCGGATGTAATACTGACTGAACAGAACAACGGCCAGCAGATGTACGAATTTATGCAGGACCGCTGGACACCGCAAACAGCAGCTACTGCCAAATGGCCTGCACTGCACTCGCGCGGTGCTACCTTTATCAACTACCAGTTGAACGATTTCATACTGCAGGATGCTTCTTATCTCAAAATACGCAACGCAGAACTGTCGTGGAACCTGCCACAGCGTTGGGTAAGATCAATGAATATAGCTGCTATACGTGTGTACCTGTCAGGACAGAACCTGCATACGTGGACAAAGTTCAAAATGTACCTGGATCCTGAGAATATCAACCTGTCGAACACCGATTTTTCAAAGCAGTCTATTTACCCCACATCCCGCATTTACAATTTTGGTGTGAATGTTCAATTCTAAAATGTTGCCAATGAAACGTATTAATTATATATCAGGTTTGCTGAAAGGAGCATCCAATGAAAGGCCTGCTTCAGATATTTTAACAGGCGGGGTGTCAATTGTGAAAAGTGAAATGTCAAACGAGTGCCCGCATTCCTTACTTCGTGTTTCATATTTTTTTATTTCGTTCTTCCTGCTTTCATCATGTCAGAAATTCCTTGACCGTGCGCCTAGTGTAAATATTTCGGAAGACCAGGTATTTAAAGATCCCATACTGGCGGCTAAATATGCAGACAATGCCTATAATTATCTGGTAGATGAATATGCCCGTTTTAATGATCACCGTGGTATAACCGGCCAGTTTGCAGATGAGGCCGTGTCTGGTAACAATGATGTATCTGTACGTACCATCACCAACGGCACCTATCACGACCATTATGAAAAAGGTGGTGAATCACTGAACGATATTGGCGATATATGGAACCGCGCTTACGGTGGTATCCGTATTACGAATATGATGCTGACCCGTATGGACAATGTGCCCTGGAATGCCAACCAGTCGCCCACAAGGATCAAAGGGGAGATGTATTTTCTTCGTGCCTTCCTTTACTTTGAACTGATCAAGCGTTTTGGTGGTGTACCCATCATGGATAAGGTGTACGGTGTAAATGATAATATTGATTTTCCCCGGAACACTTACAATGAGTGTGTGGATTTCATTATCAAAGATCTGGATGCTGCAGATGGCATGTTGCCCACTGATTATGATAACTCAAACCTCGGAAGGGCTACACAGGGTGCATGCAGGGCATTGCGTTCACGCGTATTGCTGTATGCTGCCAGCAAACTGAACAACCCAGAGAATGATCTTGCCAAATGGCAGGCTGCTGCTGCGGCAGCAAAATCTGTCATGGATATGAACCAGTATTCATTACAATCTACCTATGCAGATATATTGAATGTGGCAACCTCACCTGAATACATTATGATCAAGGTGCGGGGACCACGTGCCATAGATGGTATGTTGCTGGATTTTGTAATGTCACCTGGTTCAGGTGGTGCGCAGGGATCGCTCAATCCCACGCAAAACCATGTGGACATGTATGAAATGCAGGCTACGGGAAAAGCTATCACGGATCCCACTTCCGGTTATGATCCACAGAATCCTTATGCCGGCAGAGACCCCCGTTTTTATGCCAATATCCTGTACAACAACGTTGCGTGGCAGGGAAGAAATATGCAGATGTGGGATGGAGGTAAAGATTATTTAGCTAGCAATATTATTTATACTGCTACGCGCTATTACTGCCGTAAAATGTGGCCCGAAGTGTATATCCGCAATGTGGCGGGTACAGCCCTGATCAATTTTGTTTTCTTCCGTTATGCTGAGATACTGCTGAATTATGCCGAAGCACAGAACGAAGCTGCCGGTCCCGATGCCAGTGTATACAGTGCGGTGAACCTGATACGCCAGCGTACCAGTGTAAACATGCCGCCGTTGCCCGCAGGGCTTTCTCAAAGCCAGATGCGTGACGCCATTCGTCATGAGCGGGCTGTGGAACTGGCTTTTGAAGATTTCAGATGGTATGATATTATGCGCTGGGATATTGGTACAGAAGTGATCACCAAACCTATGTATGGAATGAATGTGGTACGCAATACCAACGGTTCATTTACCTATACACCGGTGTTACTGCCTGTCAATATGCAAAAGGTGTATAAATCCTATATGCACCGTTATCCCATTCCGCGTATTGAGATCTACAAAAGCAAGAATATTCTGAAGCAAAATGAAGGCTGGTAATACAATCCGGCAGGAATTACAAACAGCAAAACAAAAGAAATGAACGTACAACATAAATATACTTTTCTGCTATGGCTGCTGGTATTGTTGTCAGTGGCAGGCATAGCGCAAAATCCCAATGCGGCACAAACAGCTGCCGGGCGTATGCTGGATCAGCACAAGCAACCACTGGAAGGAGTGGAAATACTGGTACAGGAAAAAACATCCGGCATTACAACCGGTGCAGATGGCCGTTTTAGTATTGATTGCAATACCAACGATGTGCTCATCTTCAAAAAGAAAGGATACAATACATTACAGAAGCCGGCGGTAGAACTGACCGGCGTGGACATTGTAATGATTGCCAGCCTGATCGATGCGGGCGATGACGATAATGTATATATACCTTTTGGTGTAAGAAAAAAGAGAGCAGTGTCTGCGTCCATCAGCAGTGTAAAAGGAACCAATCTGCCACAGATACCCTTGTCTACGCTCAATAATGCACTGGCAGGCCGCATACCCGGCTTATATGTACAGCAAACAGGGTCAAGACCCGGTACTGATGATGCAACCTTCCTGGTACGTGGCCGTTCATCATACAACAGCGGACAGCAGCCACTGGTACTGGTAGATGGAGTGGAGCGTGATTTTGTGAATATGGATCTGAATGAAATTGAAAGCATCAGCGTACTGAAAGATGCTGCTTCTTTATCATGGTATGGCATGAATGCTGCCAATGGCGTATTGTATGTAACTACACGTCGCGGCAGTCCATCTACTACAAAAATCTCATTGGATGTACAGGGAGGTGTTCAAACGCCGGTTGATATGGTAAAGCCATTGGATTCGTACAACTATGCGCTGATGTACAATCAGGCATTGCAGAACAATGGCAGTGCGCCACGCTACAGCCAGGCAGCACTGGATGCATATAAAAATGGCAGCGATCCGTACAAATATCCCAACAACAATCTGCCGGATATGTTCTTCAAAAAAGGATCACCGGTACAGCGTTATGTAATGACCATTAGTGGTGGTAATGCTTTTGCACGGTATTTTACTTTGCTAAGCTACTATAACCAGGATGGTTTATATAAAGGCGGATACAACGATAAGTATAAGGCCAATGCCAATTACAAACGTTATAATTTCCGCACCAATCTTGATATGCGGCTCAACAAGAACCTGGATGTGGTACTGGATATCGGCGGAAGGGTAGAGAACCTGCGTTATCCCGGCTCTGGTACAGGCAGTTTCAATACAACCGTGTTTACCACGCCGTCCAATGCGTTTCCGATTAAGAATGCAGATGGCTCTTATGGCGGCAGTTCTTTGTTCCGCAGCAATCCGCTTGCCATGTTGAGCGAAGGTGGTAGTATTACGGATCTGTACCGCACACTGCTGGCTACTTTAAAAGTGCGGCAGAAACTGGACTTTATTACAAAAGGGTTATCGGCAAATGTGTTCTATACTTACGATATTACCGGTATGTACCAGTCTGGTTTTGACCAGGCGTATGAGGTATATGAGCAGAACAGTGCTGGCACCGGTTATACACGTTATGGCACTAAAGCACCGCTTAATTACCGCAGTACTTCTTTCAGTGGTAATGTACGCAATAATGAATTCTGGGGCGGTTTTGATTATGATCGCAATTTTAGTGATCATGGTTTCAATTTCACCACACGTTTCCAGACTGCGGTAAGTGCTGCTCCCGGCAGACTGGACAATACCAGCATCACGTATGCCAATCGTCTTTCCTACAATTACAAACAACGCTATTTTGCTGATGTGGTAGCTACTTATGGTGGCAGCCAGAACTTTGCTCCCGGCAAAAGATTTGGCTGGTTCCCTGCAGTATCTGCGGCATGGATCATTTCTGATGAATCATTCATGCGTAAGCTGGCTTTCCTGGATTACCTCAAACTGCGTGGTTCGGTAGGACTGGTGGGTAATGGCGGTGTAAGCACACGCAGGTTTGCCTACAGGGACTATTATACCCGTGGCGGCTCTCAATACTTCTTCGGAACAGGTTATTCTGCCGTATCAAATACCTCCGAACTGGAGTTGGCCAATCCCGACCTTACCTGGGAAAAAGCGGTTAAATCAAGCATTGGTTTCGACACACGTTTGTTCAGCCAGGCACTGTCATTGTCTTTTGATTATTTCAGTGAAGAAAGGAGAGACCTGCTGACCAGTGCACTGTTACCCAATATCCTGGGACAAGGCACTGTGAATGTCAATGCAGGTAAAGCGCGGTACAGAGGCTTTGAAGCCGGTGCTACTTATGAAAAAAACATCGGTAAAATGCGTGTAGCCATCAACGCCAATTATACTTATGCTAAAAGCACTATCCTGGCATTGAATGAAGAAGCGGGATTGCCTGCTTATCAGAAACAGGTGGGTTATTCCATTGGCGGCGTGCAGCAGGGCGCTGATTATGTACGGAGATTTCTGCTGGCCGAAGGCATATTCCAGAATCAGGCAGAGATTGATGCTGCACCCGTACAACGTTTTTCAGGTATAGTAAAACCGGGCGATATCAGGTATAAAGACATCAACAATGATGGCGTGATTGATAACCTGGATTATGTAATGACCAACTATTCCGATGTGCCGCGTTCTTATTACGGATTTGGTGCCACTGTTTCCTGGAATCATTTTGACCTGTCATTGCAGTTCCAGGGCGTGGAAGGACGTACCATTCAGATCAATGACCTGATCAATGCAGGTACATCGGCTACAGGATATATCAATCAATTCAGTCCCGATAGCTGGACCTCGGATAAAACCAATGCATTGTGGCCGCGTATGGCGATCGCCGATAGAGGAAACAATACGGTGAGTTCTACGTACTGGCTGCGTTCGGGTGATTACCTGCGTTTAAAAACAGCAGAGCTGGGCTACAACCTGTCTGCTGCATCTTTAAAAAGGATCAGGATAACAGGTTGCAGGTTCTATATCAGCGGATTTAACCTGTTAACATTCAGCAAGATTAAAGATCTTCCTTTTGATCCTGAAATGCCGGCGGCAGGATATGGCTCTTCTTATCCTTATCTGCGCACGTTCACGGCAGGACTGAATGTTAATTTTTAAAAACGATTGCAGTCAGTCATGTGGCATATACATGATTGCCGGGCAAACCAAAATATGAACAATGAAACAAGTGATCAACATACGTCAATTATACCTGCTGTTGTTGCCGGTGGTATTGTGGAGCTGCCGCAAGAACTTTTTGCAGGATGGCAGTACTACGGAAGGACCCATTACCGATGAACAGGTATGGGCCAATGACAGCTATGCACGTGGTGTATTGAACAACGCCTATTTTACTGTACCAGACGAATTTGACCTGGATGGAGATGGTGCCATGCTGGCATCAGGCAGTGATGAAGCGGTTAACTCCAACCTCAACTCGTCTATTAACATCTTCAATAATGGAACATGGGGATCTGTTCGTACTGTCAATAATGTATACAGTGACATATATACCGGTTTACGGAAAGTGAACCTGTTCCTGGTAAAAGCTCCTGCGGCTGCTATCATTCCGCAGGATGGACTGACCTTTGAAGCTGACGTGGCGCGTTTGCGCGGGGAAGCCTTTTTCCTGCGTGCTATGTTTCATTTTGAATTGGTGAAAAGGTATGGTGCTGTTACACTGGCAACGCGTGTGTTCAGCAGGACTGAGGATCTGAATCAACCAAAGAATAGTTACCAGGAATGTGTAAACCAGATTGTGGCAGATTGCGATTCTGCTATTAAAATGTTACCGGTATGGACACAATCATGGAGTGCAGCCAATCGTGGCCGTGCTACACAGATGGCAGCGCTGGCATTGAAATCAAGAATGCTGTTGTACGCAGCCAGTCCGCTGAATAATCCCGGTAATGATATCGCCAAATGGCAGGCGGCTGCCAATGTTGCCAAAGCCCTTATTGACAGTAACAAGCACAGCCTGCTCACTTCCTATTACAATATTTTCAATTACGGATCGGCACAGTACAACAATGAAGTGATCTTTGCCACACAGGCACTGAACCGCAACGACATTGAAGTAAACAATGCACCGATCAGCTATGATGGTGCTAAGGGGCGTACCGACCCCACTCAGGAAATGGTAGATGCTTTTGAAATGACCAATGGCAAACCCATTACCGATCCCACTTCAGGATACAATGCAGCCAATCCCTATAATAACAGGGACCCTCGTTTGGCCCTGACCATCAATTACAATGGACGTTCTTTCAAAAGCAGGCCTGTACAAACTTATGTAGGCGGACAGGACGGTTTGAATGCGAATGTAAATGCTACTAAAACCGGTTATTACCTGCGCAAATTCCTGAGCGAAGCTGCTACCTGGAACCAGGCGTCCAATACCAATGCGCGTCGTCCGTGGGTAGTATTCCGCTATGCGGAGATCTTACTCAACTATGCAGAAGCACTGAACGAAGTACAGGGACCTGTATCGGATGTATATAAATACGTAAACATGGTGCGTCAGCGTGCGGGCATAGTGATGCCGGTATTGCCTTCGGGACTGACCAAAGACCAGATGCGTGCACGTATCCAGAATGAACGCAGGGTAGAGCTGTGTTTTGAAGGACATCGTTTTTATGATGTGCGTCGCTGGAAACTGGGCGAGCAATATTTGAATCAGCCTGTTACGGGTATGCGTATTACGGTGAATCCCAACGGTACGCTCAATTATGAGCGTTTCACGGTAGAGAACAGGGTATTTCAGGCCAGGAATTACTGGTTTCCTTTTTCACAAAGCGATATCAACCGGCAACCGGCATTGAAACAGAATGATGGCTACTAGTATCGCGGATTTCAGGGATAAAGAACATGGATTGTGCAGATGCTGATCTTAGATAGTTGGAATGATAATGTTCTGTGATCGGAACAATCCATGTTCTTTATCTGCATAATCTTTGTTCTTCAATCCGTGTAATCTGTATTTTAAATCCGTGTAATCAGTGTTAATATGAGAACAATACTATCTGTTGCATTTCTGTCATGTACACTGCAGGCCAACGCACAACAGGGAAGTGAGTACAGTATTATGGTAGAAAGCCGGGTGGCAAAAAGCAAGGAAAAACAGTATGGTGAGTGGAAGGCCTGGCCCACGCGTGCTGTAAGTACATTACAGCAATATAAACCTGCTGCTATAGCGATTGATAAATATGGGGGCCGTACTGATGTGAAGTTGAAAAGTACTGGCTATTTCAGTGCTGTGAAAGAAAAAGATCGCTGGTGGATTGCAGACCCAGATGGAAATGCCTTTATCAATATCGGTGTGGTCAGTGTGTCGGCTGGTCCTTCTGACAGCAGTAAGCTGGCATTACAGCAACAGTTTGGTGATGTGAGCAAGTGGGCTACTGCTACGTACACTTTACTGCGCAACAATGGTTTCAATTCGCTGGGTGCCTGGAGCGATGTAGAGCAGGCAAAAGCTGCAGCCTCGCAAAACAAACAACCTTTCTCCTATACCATTATCAAAAATTTTATGAGTGATTATGGTAAACAGAAAGGAGGTGTATATCAACAGGCTGGCCACATGGGATATCCGGACAATACCATTTTTGTTTTTGATCCGGAGTTTGAAACCTTTTGCGACAAGTATGCACAACAACTGGCCGCGAATAAAAACGATAAAAACCTGTTTGGATATTTTTCTGATAACGAGCTGCCTTTTGAACGCCTGAGTCTTGACCGCTACCTGGGTAAAAAAGATACAACCGATCATGGATACCAGGCTGCACGCCGGTGGATAGAAGAACGCGGCATCAGCAAAACTGCGATCACCGATTCTGTACGGCACCTGTTCCTGGGATTTATGGCCGACAGGTATTATTCCATTGTAGCGCGCGCTATCAAAAAATATGATCCCAATCACCTGTACCTGGGCAGTCGCCTGCATTTCTATGAGCTGAAAGTAAAACCATTTTTTGAAGCAGTGGGCAGGTATGTGGATGTGATTGCCATTAACTACTATCGTTTCTGGACACCTGTGGCAGAAGATATGAAGAACTGGGAAGCCTGGAGTGGCAAACCTTTCCTGGTAACGGAATGGTATACTAAAGGTATGGATAGCGGTATGCCCAATTATTCAGGGGCCGGTTGGATTGTCAGAACACAGGAAGAGCGCGGGCTTTTCTACCAGAACTTTGCATTGGGATTGCTGGAGTCAGGTAATTGCGTAGGATTCCAGTGGTTCAAATACCAGGATAATGATCCTGCAAACATCAATGCCGATCCTTCCAATACAGATGCCAATAAAGGCATCGTCAGCAACCGGTACAAGGTATATCAACCGTTGCTGGATAAAATGAAAGAGCTGAATACACAGGTGTACTCACTAATAGATTTTTTTGATGCACGTAAACGCAATGCGCAATAAAACATCCCGGTAACTACAGGATTTGTATTAGTCATTTGCCATCTGAAAAAGATCATTATGAAAAAAAATATTCTTACATACGCACTTTTGCTTACACTGGCTGCCTGTTCCAAAAACAGCAGTCAGTCTGCTCCTGAACCTCCGGCCCCGCCTGCAGCAGATACCAGTCTGAAAAAAGATCTGCCTTTTCCCGCAGGTGCAGCAGTCAGTGTAAACCTGTTAAAAACAAAAGATGTCTACCGTTCGCTGGTAATAAAGGAATACAATAGTATTACACCGGAAAATGCCATGAAGATCGGTACCATTCATCCTGCAAAAGATACCTACAACTGGGCCGATGCAGATTACCTGGTAAGTTTTGCGCAACAGAATAACCAGCGGGTGCATGGTCATACATTGGTATGGCATCAGTCGTTGCCCGATTGGGTAGCCAATTTTTCAGGTGATTCCGCTGCATGGGAAAACCTTCTGAAAACACACATACAAACAGTTGTAACCCATTTCAAAGGAAAGGTAACATCTTGGGATGTAGTGAATGAAGCCATTAACGAAGATGGAACATTGCGTAACAGCCTGTGGCGTCAGAAACTGGGCGACGATTATATTGCCCGCAGTTTTCAATATGCGCATGAGGCTGATCCGGGGGCATTATTGTTTTACAACGATTACGGACACGAATACGGCGTTACTAAACGTACTGCGATCCTGAACCTGGTGAACAATCTGAAAAACCGTGGTATTCCCATTCATGGTATTGGACTGCAGATGCATACACGCTATACACAAGCTGATAATAACCTTGTCAATGCTATCACCAGTGCGGCTGCAACCGGTTTAAAAGTGCATATAGCTGAGCTGGACATTGCTATGAATCCGGATAATGTAGCCAACCTGGTCTTCACTGCTTCACTGGCTGAACAACAGAAACAGAAATATTTCCTGATCACCAAAACGTTCAATGCTATTCCCAAAGCACAGCAGTTTGGTATCACTACCTGGAATGTGGGTGATGCTGATTCCTGGATCCCATCCAATTACAATCGCCCGGACTGGCCGTTGTTGTTCGATAACAATTACAAACGCAAACCTGCGTATTATGGCGTGTTGCAGGGAGTACAACCCTGATGATTTAAAAATGGAATAGCGATTATTTTACTAATCAATATTATTGAATAATCCGGGACTGGCAACTCACGTCTCACGATTGACATTTCACGGAAAAAACATCTCATGAATACACGTACCCGCTTATTATTGGTGTGGATGCTGGTAACAGCACATTGCCTGCAGGCGCAGGAACTGATACAACATATTTATGGTCGTAAAAATATCAGCCTGAACGGGCGCTGGAATTATATTATAGATCCTTATGAAAATGGTTACTATGATTACCGGCATGACCCGTTTGACCAATCTGCTTCCGGAAAAGGTGGTTTTTATGATGATCGTACAGCTAAAGACAAAGGAGAGTTGCTGGAATACAACTTCGATCTTTCGCCTACACTGAAAGTGCCTGGCGACTGGAATTCGCAGGTAGAAAAACTACAATTGTACGAGGGTACTGTATGGCTGCGGAAAAAAATTGTGGTAACACCTGTAGCAGGAAAAAAATACTTGCTGTATTTTGGTGCAGTCAATTATGAAGCGCATGTTTACCTGAATGGCAAAAAGCTGGGTATTCACAAAGGAGGATTTACGCCTTTTCAGTTTGATGTGACCGGTAAATTGACGAACGGTGAAAACGTAGTAGTGGTAAAAGCGGATAACACACGCAGACAGGATGAGATCCCTACTGTAAATACAGACTGGTGGAATTATGGTGGTATCACCCGTGATGTTTTATTAAGTGAACTGCCGCAAACGTATATTGCAGATTATAAACTGCAACTGGCAAAAGGAAATCTGAATCGTATTGATGGGTTTGTGCAGGTGAACGGTACAGAGAATGCGCAGACGGTAACGATCAGTATTCCAGAAGCAGGTATCAGGCAGATAGTTACTACCGATGCATCCGGTAAAGCTGCGTTCAGCATTCCGGTAAAGAAGTTAAGTTACTGGTCGCCGGAAAATCCGAAGTTGTATGACGTTGTGGTTGCTATGGCAACAGATACGGTAAAAGATCGTATCGGTTTCAGAACTATTGAAACAAAAGGGCAGGACATATTGCTGAATGGCAAATCAGTGTTTTTGCGTGGTATTTCCATTCATGATGAGAATCCTTTGATACCCGGACGTTTGCGTGGGGAAGGTGATATGCGTATGTTGCTGAACTGGGCAAAAGAGCTGAACTGTAATTATGTGCGCCTGGCGCATTATCCCCATAGTGAAGAAATGGTGAGACTGGCAGATGAGATGGGACTATTGGTGTGGGCTGAAGTACCGGTATACTGGACTATATCATGGCAAAATGCAGCTACCTACAACAATGCGCAGCAACAACTGTCAGATCTGATCCTACGCGATAAGAACCGTGCTGCAGTGATTGTGTGGTCAATCGGGAATGAAACACCGTTGAGCGAACCACGTCACCAGTTCATGGGTAAACTGGCAACACATGCACGTTTACTGGATAGTACAAGACTGGTAGCGGCGGCACTGGAAGTACACCGTAAAGGCACTGATGTAATAGTAGATGATCCGCTGGGTGAAAAACTGGACCTGGTAAGTTTTAATGAATATGCAGGCTGGTACTGGAGTTCACCGGATGAGATCCATAAATATAGTTTTCGCATTAAGTACAATAAACCAGTAGTGATCACAGAATTTGGTGGCGATGCACTGGCTGGTTTTCATGCAGATGAACGTACAAGATGGAGTGAAGAATACCAGGATGCACTGTACCGCGAACAATTGAAATTCCTGACTACCATGAGCGGATTGCGTGGCATGACCCCGTGGATATTGGTTGATTTCCGTTCACCACGCAGGCAACATCCTTTGTACCAGGATTTCTGGAACCGTAAAGGATTGTTTTCTGAAACAGGAAAAAAGAAACTGGCATTCTATACGTTGAAAATATTTTACGATGAAATGGAAAAAAAGTACAGGTAATAAAACATACAAACAGAAAATAAAACAGCATGCACGGTTAGCGGGCAGTTGCCTGCTGCTGGTGTGTAGCCAAGCAACGCAAGCACAGGTAAAACCCATCAGTGAAAGAGTGGATTCTTTACTGAAACTGATGACGCTGGAAGAAAAAGTAGGTCAGTTGAACCAGTATTCCGGCCGTGAAGTAACAGGCCCGGTAAGCGATAAAAAAACGAACCAGCTCAATGAACTGAAAAATGGCTGGGTAGGATCGATGCTCAATGTAAAAGGCGTAAAAGACACCCGCGATATACAGGCGGTGGCATTACAGTCACGATTAAAAATTCCTTTGTTATTCAGCCTGGATGTGATACATGGATACAAAACAGTTTTTCCCGTTCCATTGGCAGAAGCTGCATCATGGGATATGGAAGCCATAGAGCAATCTGCACATATTGCTGCCAAAGAAGCTGCTGCGGCTGGCATTCACTGGACATTTGCCCCGATGGTGGATATAGCCCGTGATCCGCGGTGGGGACGCGTAATGGAAGGCGCCGGGGAAGACACTTACCTGGGTTCCATGATTGCGCGTGCAAGGGTAAAAGGTTTCCAGGGTGAGCGTTTAGGCGGTACAGACGCCATTATGGCCTGTGCCAAACATTTTGCTGCTTATGGTGCTGCCATTGCCGGCAGGGATTATAACGCGGTGGATATGAGTGAGCACCAGTTATGGGAAAGCTATCTGCCACCCTTCAAAGCAGCTGCGGATGCAGGTGTGGCCACATTCATGAACTCTTTCAATACGCTGAATGGTATACCAGCCACAGGCAGCAGCTACCTGCAACGCGATATTCTGAAAGGTGCCTGGAAATTCAGTGGTTTTGTAGTAAGCGACTGGAATTCTGTTGGTGAAATGATCAACTGGGGATATGCCGCCAATGATAAAGATGCTGCACAGAAAGCCATCATTGCGGGCAGTGATATGGATATGGAAAGCAAGGCCTATCGCAGCAACCTGGTACAACTGGTAAAAGAAGGCACCGTAAATATCAGTGTGGTTGACGACGCGGTAAAACGCATCTTATACAAAAAGTTTGAACTGGGTTTGTTTGAAGACCCTTATAAATTCTCAGACGCTGCCCGTGAACAGCAGGTAGCACAACAGGAAGCACAGCATCGCGACATTGCCCGCAAAGTGGCTGAAAAATCTATCGTGTTGCTGAAAAATGAAAAAAATATCCTGCCACTGGCACGCAATTATAAAGCCATTGCAGTGATAGGTCCGCTGGCCAATTCCCGCAGGGATATGAATGGTAGTTGGGTGGTATTCCCCAACGACACTTTACAAACTGTAACCTTCATGCAGAGCCTGCAACAGAAAGCAGGTAAGGAAACAAAAATACTGTTTGCAAGAGGATGCGATATTGAAGGCAGCAATGATAAAGGATTTGCCGAAGCTGTTAAGATTGCACAGCAGGCAGATATCGTAATCATGACACTGGGAGAGCATGGTGAAATGAGCGGTGAAGCAAAATCAAGATCCGATATTCACCTGCCGGGTGTACAGGAAGCGTTGTTCCGTGCGGTACAGGCAACGGGCAAACCGGTAGTTACTGTATTGATGGCCGGGAGACCTTTGATCTTTAATGATATTGCAGACAATGCCAATGCCATTGTATACGCATGGTGGTTGGGTTCTGAAGCCGGTAATGCGATCACCAATGTATTGTATGGTGAGTATAATCCTTCCGGAAAGCTGCCGATCACTTTTCCACGCAACATGGGACAGATCCCTGTTTCATACAACTATTACAATACAGGTCGCCCGGTAAAAAATGAAAAAGACATCCGTTATCGTTCTGCTTATATCGACGGGCCCAATTCACCACGGTATGCATTTGGTTATGGGTTAAGCTATACTACTTTTGCCTATGCTGATCTTAGTGTTGATAAAAACAGTTTGAAAAATGGTAATGATGAGTTGACGGTACGTTGTAAACTCACCAACACCGGTAAATATGCCGGTGAAGAAGTGGTACAATTATACATCCGCGACAATATTTCTTCTGTGGTACGTCCTGTAAAAGAACTGAAAGACTTTAAAAAGATCAGTCTGAAACCCGGCGAAAGCACAGTGGTTAGTTTTGTGATCAATAAAGAAAAGCTGTCTTTCTACAATCGTCGGCTGCAATGGGTAGCAGAACCCGGTACTTTTGAATTGATGCTTGGAGGTTCATCTGATAGCACACCATTAAAGCAAACGATTACATTAGAAGGCGGCGGAGTAGGGAATGGTGAATAGTGATTGGTGGGTGATGATAGGCGTTCAGTATTGAACATTGTTAGTTGAAAATTACTTATTGAGCATTCGTTCTTAGTACCCCGGCTGGTGTCTCACCAGCCGGAATCAGAAACTTAATTCAGCGGCATAGAGTTATAAGATGAATAGTGAGCAGGGGCCTGGATGATATTGCCCCATTACATATTGAATATTTTCCTCCACGGTCCTGTAAGCTTGCGGGACTGTTTTTGTTTATGTTCATCAGCATGTCCGGACGCCTGATCGCTTCATTAACAACCGTTAAATCCACAAAAAGGACAACCGGCGTTGGAAAAGTCAGAAGAAATATTAATTTGCTGCAATATGGGGAGTGGTGCTCAAAAAAATAACCTGGCAGCTCTCCGTTCTATTCCACATAATAACCACTATATATGAAAATGGGAAACTGGTACAAAGGTGTTGCATTGGGTGCAATACTGGCAATGGCTGGCCAATACACAACAGCGCAGGCTCCGGAAAAAGCACCTGCAACCAACGCAGGCTTAAAATTACCTGCAGGCTTTACTGCAAACAGTTTAATAACCGGCATCGGCCGGGCAAGGCATATTGCCGTTACCCCGCAGGGAACCATTTATGTAAAACTGGACAGACCTGTTGGCGGTAAAGGAGTGATCGTATTACAGGAAAGCAACAATACTGCCACTGTAAAAATGGGATTTGGCAATTACCGTGGTACAGGAGTATATGTAAAAAATGGCTACCTGTATGCTTCATCCAATGAAGAAGTGTATCGTTACAAACTCAACAGTAATAATGAGATCATTGATACTGCTAAAAAAGAAGTGATTGTAACAGGGTTAATTAACCGCGGACAGCATGAATCAAAATCGGTGGTGCTGGACAACAACGGTAATTTGTATGTAAATATTGGTGCCTACTCCAACTCATGTCAGGTACAGGACAGGCAGAAAGGATCTATGGGGCGTGAAGGCTGTCCTATACTGGATTCAGCCGGTGGCATCTGGATGTTCAAAGCAGACAAGCTGAACCAGACCTATGGTGATGGTGTGCGTTATGCTACTGGTTTACGCAATGTGGTAGGGCTTGACTGGAACCAGCAGAACAATCAACTGTTTGTTATGCAGCATGGCCGTGACCAGTTGCACGACCTGTTTCCTGATCTGTATACAGTAGAGCAATCTACTAACCTGCCGGCAGAATGTCTGTATGCCCTGAAAAAAGGAGATAATGCCGGCTGGCCTTACATTTATTATGACGATGCGCAGCACAAAAAGATACAAGCTCCTGAATATGGCGGAGATGGTAAAAAAGAGGGCAGTAGTTCATTTATAGATCCTGTAGCAGCTTATCCTGCACACATGGCTCCCAATGGATTATTGTTCTATACCGGCAACCAGTTTCCGGAAAGATATAAGAATGGTGCATTCATTGCCTTTCATGGTTCATGGAACCGTTCACCCGAACCGCAGGCAGGCTTTTTTGTAGTGTTTCAGCCTTTTAAAGATGGTAAACCTTTTGGCCCGTGGGAAGTATTTGCTGATAACTTCTCCGGTTCTCCTGAAAAAACTGCTTCCGGCAGAGCTGATCATCGTCCATGCGGACTGGCACAGGGTGCAGATGGTTCGCTGTATGTATCGGATGATGTAAAAGGTTCCATCTACAAAATCTCCTATAAAAAGTAATGTACATGAAGAAAACGGTGTTGATCATAACCGGGCTGACTTTATTTACTATAGTACTGGCACAAACAAAAAATCCGCCTGCAAAGAAAACTGCAACACAAAAAGCGCCTGCTGCCAAAACGGGTACAAAAGCGGCGCCCGCAACAGGAAATACATTGCAGACAACTATAGCTGAGGGGAAAAAGGTATATATGCAAACCTGTGTGTCCTGTCACCAGTTGGATGGTGGAGGTGTACAGAACCTGAATCCTCCACTGATAAAGACCAGTTATGTACTGGGTAATAAAATAAAACTGGCTAAAGTGGTATTGGAAGGAATGAGTAATGTGGAAATTGATGGCGAATCATATCACAACGTCATGCCACCCATGAATTATCTTACTGATAAACAGATTGCAGATGTGCTGACTTATGTGCGCAACAGCTTTGGCAACAAAGCCGGTGCAGTTACAGAAAAGGATGTAAAAACAGCCCGCGGAAAATAAGCGCTGCAAAACAATACTGACAGAACCCCGGCAGCAATGCCGGGGTTTTTTATTTGGGGGGAGAGTAAAATATATTTCACATAATTGCATCGTTGTTGCAAATAAATGAATAGCTTGCATACTACAAAACGGAATTTGCAGATGTTATTACAACGGAATCGCCTGTTACAGCAAACAGCAGCATGGATCATGCTGGTATTGCTGTGCGGCGTACAGGTTGTAAAATGTTTGCATGAACATATACCGGTACAGCATGCTCCAGGCAACAGTTACCATGCGCAGGCTGTTATATTCAACAACGTATACGCTGTTCATTGCAGTATTTGTGAATACCAGTTGTGGCAGGATGCAGATGTGCAACCGGAACAACCTGTATTAACCTGTGTACAGCATATCATTGTACCAGACAAAGAGAAACCACTTTACTTTACATCCTTTTCTTTCAGCTATTACTTTCACAGAGGTCCTCCCGCAGTTGCCTTTTGCTGATAAACATCACCACGCTATGCTGATAGTATAGCCGTTTCATTTGAATGGCTGTTTGATAAAACAGCATATATGTTATTACAAACCGATAATACCCTGATCATGACAGACAATCGTTTGCCTGTAACAGTACTGAGTGGCTTTCTTGGTGCGGGCAAAACCTCTCTGCTCAATTACATCCTGCACAATAAAGAAGGCATGCGTGTAGCAGTTATTGTAAATGATATGAGCGAAGTGAATATAGACGCACAACTGGTAAAGAATGAAAATACGCTCAACCGCACAGATGAAAAACTGGTAGAGATGAGTAATGGTTGTATTTGTTGCACACTGCGCGAAGACCTGCTGCTGGAAGTGGAGAAGCTGGCCGGCGAAAAACGTTTTGATTACCTGTTAATTGAAAGCTCCGGTATCAGTGAACCGCTGCCTGTAGCACAAACCTTTTTTTACCAGGACGAGAACAATAATATAGACCTGAGTAAGGTAGCAAAACTGGATACACTGGTAACGGTGGTGGACTGTTATAATTTCATCCGGGATTATTCTTCTGCTGAAACATTGCACGACAGGGACGTAACAGATGATAGCCGGGCTATTGTAAACCTGTTAACAGACCAGGTAGAGTTTGCCAACGTGATCATCCTGAATAAAACAGACCTGGTAACACGTCAGGATGTGGGTTTGCTGAAAGCGATCCTGCGTAAGCTGAATGCAGATGCACATATTGTTGAATCCACTTTTGGTAAAGTTCCATTACGGCAGGTATTGAATACAGGCCTTTTTGATTTTGATAAAACCAGTCAGGCAGCAGGCTGGATAGAAGAGCTGAACAAAAAACACCATATTCCGGAAACCGAAACTTATGGCATCAGCAGTTTTGTATTCCGCAGCCGCAGGCCATTTCACCCGGAGCGTTTCTGGAAATATATCAATCACGAATGGGATGGCAGTATTATCCGCAGCAAAGGGTTGTTCTGGCTGGCGTCAAGACCGCATGATGCGATCAACTGGAGCCAGGCAGGAGGCAGTCTGCGCGCTGAAAAGGCCGGAGTATGGTGGAGCAGCATGCCTTTTAGTGAGCGGATACGCTATGCCGCTTTTATAGATAACCAGCAACAAATAGAAGGAAATTGGGATAAACGTTTTGGTGATCGTCATAACGAGCTGGTCATTATTGGTCGTGATCTTGATAAGAGAACTATTTACAATGAGCTGGAAGCCTGTTTGTGTAATGGTGCAGAAGTAGCTGCCATGGAAACAGGCGAAGCATTTGATGATGCATTTCCTTTGAATGGATGAGCACTTTGCTGAAGTAGTGAAAGCTATACTTACTTCAGAAGTCGTTACCAGCCGAAATAATGATGTAATATTTACTCCGGGAGCCCATCATCTCGACCGAAGGGAGAGAGCTGGAACGTTGAAAAGCATGAATCCTGCATTTAAGCAGTATACTGAATATGCATTTTCCGGAATGACGTGCCTGATGACTGATTGTAGAACAGAAAAAAACTACATGCAATATTGCATGCTAACAATACAGTAAACAACCTCCTATACCCGCGTGGCAATGTAATTGTATTTGGTTAGTAGCTGCCCTCCGTACACCTGTTGGTTTAGTTGAGCCCCGCTATTCCTGGCGGGGTATTTTTTTATACCCTATACAAAAAACAAAAGCCGCTGTATCACGTTCAGCGGCTTTTGTTCGATATCATCAATAAACTTTACTGATCTTTTTTTACAACCAGATCTTTTGCATCACGGGTATTCTTTTGTACGGCAATGGCACCAAATAGTGCCAGTAAAAATGCAATACCATAAAATCCCTTTTCACTGGGCAGTAGTGTAGCGTTCCATAAACCAATAACCATAAGTACAATACACAGAATAGTAGAGAACCAGCTTAGACCATAATAAATATCTGTTACTGGAATTCCTTCCAGCCTGTCGCGCACGCTTTTTTGTACAGATACAACGGCAAATAAACCGAACATCAGTACGGTAAAATAGTAACCTTTTTCATTGAGTTGCATTTCAGCACGCCATAGACCGATAAGAAATCCCAGCATACCTGCACCTAAAGCGATCCAGGATGCTGCAACAAACGCATTTGATGGTTTTTGAGCCATAAGGGGTTTATTTGGTGAATAATCTGCTCTTCCCGGAAGAAGAACAAGACATTAAAATACAAAAAGAACCGTTATGCGTGAACGTTTTAACAAAGTTACTGGAAGCCGGTGGTCAACAAAAAAGCCCCGGTCAGGGGGCTTTAAAATAATATACAGGTACACTAATTTGTTCATCCTCTTCTTTTTCTTACGGTGGTTCGGGTACGGGTAGCAGCATTACCACGCGGTCCTTCTACAGTGGTGGTACGCCGGGTAACCTTGTGGGTGTTGCCATTGCGGGGGTTAGTGACAGTTGCTGAACGGGTAGTTCGTGTAACACGGTAGTTCTTTACAGCTACTTCATTACGGGTACGCACAGTAACAGAGGTTACGCGCACCGGCCGGTATATTCTTTGTGCATGTACAATACGGTGTGTATTCACTACTACGTATGTTGCATGATAACGATAACGGAAGGGACGGTATACATGCCATGCCAGCGGTCGCCAGGGATGCCACCATACAGGACGGCTTACCCATGTCCATGGTGAAACCCACACTACATAGGCCGGAGTATATACAAAACGTACACAGGGCCATGCCCATACATTCACTACAATACTATTGGTTATATCACTAAAACCGATATTGGGACCATGTGCCAACATATTGCCTGTAGTTTCCATCAGGGTATTGTCATCACCGCTTTCAGGTTCTACAATCGTTGCTTCGCCAAAAATATCTTCATCACCTACTATCTGGATCACGGCATTTTCACTACCTGTTTTTTCCAGTTCAATAACGGCAATATCCTGATTTTCGTTTTCTGATACAATAGCCTGTAATACCAGCACATGAACATCCTTATCTTTTTTATCAATAACCCGGATGTAATCAGTCTGGCCATCACCATTGAGATCAAGATTGTTCACTTTGTTGTCTTCAGCATTCAGTAGTTTTTCAAACTCTTCGGGCGAACCTGCTTTTTTAAAGAGTTCAAGTGCTCCGGCAAGACTGAAATTGTCACCCGGTAACCCGGTAGAGTCCTGTTCGGCTGATTGTTGTGCTATAGCGCTTAATGAGCTAAATATCAGTACTGTAAATAAGAGTGTGAGGTAGCGGTTAAGTTTCATCTTAAGGTATTTGGGTGTATAAGACTTGTGGAAATACTGAAAGTTTAACGCTCCTGTAACACAAAACATATAGCCTGCCGCAAAGCATTGGTCTCCGGATTGATTTCTTAATCCAGGTTAATGGATCGGGGTATCCGTTTACAGCAACTTTGTACTGTAAAATAACTTATATGATCAATAACATCGTACATAAAGCAGCTACCCGCGGTCATGCATCACATGGCTGGCTGGAGAGTTTCCAGACATTCTCTTTTTCAGGTTACTACAATCCCTACAGAATGCAGTTTGGTGCATTGCGGGTATTGAATGATGATATAGTACTGGGTGGTAAAGGCTTTGGACTACACCCGCACGATAATATGGAGATCATCAGTATTCCGCTGGAAGGCGCGCTGGAACATAAAGACAATATGGGCAATGCTGCTGTTACAAGTGCAGGTGGTGTACAGGTAATGAGTACTGGCAGTGGCATATTTCATAGTGAATACAATTATAGTGCAGAAGAAGCTGCTAAGTTTTTACAGATATGGTTATATCCCAATCAACTTAATGTAACACCGCGTTATGAACAGATGGTGCTGGATGCTGCACAACAACAGAACCGTTTGCAGGAGTTTATTGCTCCACAGCCACAACCCGGAGCTACCTGGGTATATCAGGATGCCTGGTTCAGTATGGGTACATTCAGTAAAGGGATACAGATTTCTTATCCTTTGCACAAAAAAGGCAACGGTGTATACCTGTTCGTGATCAGCGGAGCATTTGATACAGAAAGTGCTCAACTGGAAGCCCGAGATGGCATTGGTATAACCGGTGCAGATACTATTGTTTTCACTGCACAACAGGATAAGGCTACCATACTGGTCATGGAAGTGCCGATGGAAGTGTAACACCCGTTTTCTTAACCTATGTTAAGACCAATTCTTAAACAAGGTTAATGGACAAAGGCACCCGCTCAATGTAATTTTACATCATCAATCACAAACAAATTAAAAATATAAAAACAATGGAAACTGTAGCAAAAACCAAATGGACATTAGATACAGCGCACTCTGAAGTAGGTTTTAAAGTAAAACACCTGATGATCTCTACCGTAACCGGCAAATTTGAAAAGTTTGATATACAGGTAGAGGCCGGTAAAGAAGATTTTACCGATGCAAAGATCACTTTCACGGCTGATGTAGCTTCTGTAAACACCAGCAATGAACAGAGGGACGGCCACCTGAAATCTGCAGACTTCTTTGATGCAGAAAAATTTCCGCAGATAAAATTTGTATCCGGTTCATTTAAAAAATCTGACAACAAAGGTGATTATATCCTGGAGGGTCAGTTGACTGTAAAAGATGTTACCAATACTATCAGCATACCGGTTGAATACGGCGGTACGGTACGTGATCCCTGGGGTAATACCAAAGTAGCATTCAGTATTGATACAAAGATCAATCGTAAAGAATTTGGTCTTGGCTGGAATGCTGCACTGGAAACGGGTGGTGTATTGGTAGGTGAAGATATACGTATACTGGCTGATATACAACTGGCAGAGCAGACTGCATAAGCAACTGCAATTGTTCAATAAAAAACACCGGCATCATGCAACTGGAAAAGTTATATATACTGGCAGTAGGCCGCAATGCAGAGATCATGCAGGTATTGAACAGGTTGTTGAACACGCCTGAAAACTGGATCGGTACTACTGTTACAACGGATGAAGAAGCGGTGGCGGTTTGCAGCACAGGCCCGTGCCATATAGTGCTGTTGTGTGCAGGTATTGAAAAGGAAGAAGAAGTGAGGTTAAAGGAAAGATTGTTGCAGGTAAATCCTGCAGCAATCGTCATCCGTCACCACGGTGGTGGCAGTGGGTTGTTAACAAATGAGATCCTTGCAATACTGGATGCACAGGGAATACAGGTTGGAGCTGGTAAATGATCAACAAATGTTACTACAGGCAATTAAAAACATTATTATGGAAAACAGAATCACAGGCATACATCATATCACAGCCATTGCTAACAACGCGCAACGCAATTATGAGTTCTATACCAAAGTACTGGGGCTGCGTATGGTGAAGAAGACCGTTAACTTTGACGATCCGGGAACATACCATTTCTATTATGGTAATGAAAACGGAACTCCCGGTACTATTCTCACGTTCTTTCCCTGGGAAGGTATAGGACAGGGGCGGACAGGTACAGGTATGGCTACAGATATTGGTTACGCAGTGGCTGATGGTAGCCTTGATTTCTGGAAAGACAGGTTTAAGGAGTTCAATGTAAAACATGGTGAAACTGCTGAAAAGTTTGGTGAGCTTTACCTGCCCTTCCAGGATCCTGATGGATTACAACTGGAACTGATCGTTCCCAAACAGGCAGATAACCGTTTGCCCTGGGAAACAGCAGCCATTAAAGCAACGGATGGCATCAAAGGTTTTCACAATGTAACCCTGACCCTGAAAAACGTACAGCCTACAGCCACAATTTTGACGGATGTATTTGGGTATACCTTACAACGGCAGGATGGCAATCGTTACCGCTTTGTAACGGATGCAGTTGCAAATGCAGCTATTGTTGATATGGTAGAAGTGCCCGGCGGAACAGCAGGACATGGTGCTGCTGGTACCAATCACCACGTGGCATTCCGGGTGCCCGATGAAGCAGTACAAATGGCATTTCGTGAAAAGATCCTGAGTCGTGGATTGAATATTACACCAAAGATCAATCGTGATTATTTTTATTCACTGTATTTCAGGGAACCCGGTGGCGTGTTATTTGAAATTGCAACCGATAACCCCGGATTTACAGTAGATGAACCATTGAATGAACTGGGAACGCACCTGAAACTGCCGGTGCAATATGAATCTATGCGCAATGAGATTGAAAAGGTATTGCCGGCATTGCAATAAAAAGAGCAGGATTAAGTCAATAATGATGAATCGATGATCTTATAGCTTAGTGTGTTGTGTTGATGAATGAATATTCCCGCCGGAACAAACGCCGGCCGGGAGTATTCGTTTAAACGAAAGTCCTGGAAAGCAAAAGATCATTACTAAAAAAGGGATGATATGCATACTAAAAAGATCGTTACAGCAGGCAAAAGCCTGGATGAAGCAGAAAAAGTATTGATACTGGTACATGGCCGTGGGGGTAGTGCTGAAGATATATTGTCGCTGGCCGGTTACCTGAATGTAAAAGACTATGCATTGATAGCACCGCAGGCAACAGGCAACACCTGGTATCCTTATTCTTTCCTGGCACCGGTTGCAGAGAATGAACCTTATTTATCCGGTGCCTTATCTGTATTAAAGGAAATTGTACAGGATCTGCAGGAGCAGGGATTTGTGCCCGGCAATATTTATTTCGCCGGCTTTTCACAGGGAGCCTGTTTAACGCTGGAATTTGTAACCCGTAATGCTGCAAGGTATGGCGGTGTGGTAGCTTTTACCGGCGGATTGATAGGTGATAAGATCAACCGCAGCAACTACAATGGTGATTTTGGTGGCACTCCTGTATTTATCGGTACCAGTGATCCTGACCCGCATGTACCCGTAGAGCGTGTGTATGCAACATCTAACATACTGCGTGAAATGCATGCACAGGTAACTGAAAAGGTATATAGCAATATGGGGCATACTATCAGCCAGGATGAGGTTGAACAGGCGAATGGGTTGGTGTTTAAGTAAAAGTTGTTTGGGTGATTTATTGTTTGATGGCTGGATGGTTTGATTGTTAAATTGTTATGATTTATGACATACAGGATGCAAAGCCATCCGGCCATCAAGCCATCAGATCATCAACTTTTCAGTAATTCTTCTTATACATCGTACTGCGCACTTTGCTCAGAAATTCGGGAGAAACACCAATATAGCGTGCAATCTGGTGTTGTGGTACCCGCTGTACAATATGCGGGTATTTTTCAATAAAGGCCAGGTATCTTTCTTCAGCGGTTTGTGAAACAGAGCCGTAAAAACGTTGTTGCAGCACGGCAAGCGAGCGTTGTACCAACAACCGGAACAATCTTTCAAACTTCGGGATCTTATCAAAAAGCACCCCTTTGTTTTTATAATCTATTGTCAGTAGTTCGCAGTCTTCCATGGTTTCAATGAACATATTGGAGGGACATTGTTCTGTAAAACTGCGGATATCACTCACCCACCAGTCTTCTACTGCAAACATTAAAATGGTTTCTGTTCCGTCTTGGTTCAGAAAGTAAGTACGGATACAGCCTTTTAAGATATAGGCTTCAAAATTGCAGATCTCACCTTCCTGCAACAGGAACTGTTTCTTTTTTACTTTTTTAAACTTTAGCAGGGAATGAAATAGTTCCTTTTCCTCTTCCGTGAGGTGAATATACTTTGCGGTAAACTGGTCTATTGGTTCAAACATACAGAATTGTATATCAGTATTGCTGTGTAAAAGTAAGGTAAATACAGGCAACAGCCATGTAATGGCTGTTTAGAGTTGAGCATGTATAGTACGACAGATAAGTGATGCCGTTAACCGCTATTGATGATGTTATACAGGTATAACAATAACTGTGACACAGAAATAAGACATGAATAACACGAACAGGGTATATGAAGCAGGCAATTTATTTGATAATACATAAAAAATAAGTGCCTGATACTTGCAAAATATGTAACAGCTTCTTAACTTGGTGGTGTGAAATCTTTGCCTTGATTCAGGTAAAGTCTGATAAAAAAGCAAAACAACACAGTTTACTAACCTGTATCTATACTTTAAGCTGTCTCATTTATGTGAGGCGGCTTTTTTTATTAATAGCTCCTTTGTATATTTTTTTTACTCATGATATGAACTGGTAACCCGCGCTGGCACAGGTTTTTTAGTGATATTGATGAAGATCATTTATACATTTAAAAATATGTGTTATGGCAAAGTATTCTGAAAGAGCCGGTGAAAAAGTGGGCAAAGCAATTCATGAAGAAAAGAGTGGTGAGCTGAAAACCGGTACCGGTAAAAAGGTAACCAGCAGAAAGCAGGCGATAGCCATCGGCTTAGCTGAAGCCCGTAAAGAAGGTGCCAGAGTTCCGGTAAAAGCAACCGGTAAAAAAGCTGCACCCAAAGCTGCCGGTAAAAGAACAACTTCCCGTTCGCATACTTAATTCCCTTTTCAAAAACATTGCAATATGAAAAATACTATTGAAAAAATACCGCCACAGCAACAAGGTAAACAACCTGGATCTGAAAAAGATATGTATCCCAAACCGGTGTATGACGATGGTAAGCCGGGCAGTGGCAAACTGCAGGGAAAAGTGGCTGTTATTACCGGTGGTGATAGCGGTATAGGAAGGGCAGTAGCTATCAGCTTTGCCAAAGAGGGTGCAGATATTGCCATCGTATATCTTGATGAACATGAAGATGCAAAGGAAACCAAGGCTGCGATACAGCAATATGGGGTAAGAACCATACTGTTGTCAACCGATATAGCACAGGAAGAGAATTGTAAAAACGTGGTGGAAGAAACACTGGATCAGTTAGGGCATATTGATATACTGGTAAATAATGCTGCTGTACAATTTCCACAACAGGGTGCAGAGCACATTCAGCAAGATGACCTGTTGCAGACTTTCCGGGTAAACCTGTTTGCTCCTTTTTACCTGGTAAAGCATGCCATACCACATCTGAAAGAAGGAAGTTGTATCATCAATACTACTTCGGTAACCGCTTATAAAGGCAATGCTTCATTAATTGATTATTCAGCCACCAAAGGGGCATTGGTTTCTTTTACCCGCAGCCTTGCACAGTCTCTGATGAAAAGACGGATTCGTGTAAATGCTGTGGCACCGGGTCCTGTATGGACTCCATTAATACCTGCTTCCTTTACACCCGAGAAAGTACAGGAATTTGGCAAGGATACCATGTATCACAGACCGGCACAACCTGTTGAGATTGCGCCCTGCTATGTATTTCTTGCTTCCGGTGATTCAACGTTCATTACCGGGCAGGTATTACATCCCAATGGTGGGTTTATTGTAAATGGGTAGAAGGTTAGGTTGTAAGTGTATCGCTGCTACTTTGCGATTACTTGTAACCTATCACTTAAAGCTTATAACCTAAACTCATAGATCCGCAAACTCCCAGGCGCTCTGGTAAGCGTTTTGCTGTTCGGTATAAGCAATGAAATCAGCATAGAACGGTAGTTGTGACAGGGTAGCACTGTCGCCAATGATCACCAGTTTTTTACGTGCACGGGTCATGGCCACGTTCATGCGTCGTATGTCAGACAGAAAACCGATGTTGTTGTCTGAATTACTGCGTGTCATACTGATATAAACAATATCGCGTTCCTGTCCCTGGAAACTGTCAATGGTATTGACGGATATTCTGTTATGGTATGGCTGTAACGCAGCATTGTGCTGAAATTGCTCTTTTAATATTTCTACCTGGTGACGATAGGGAGAGATAATGGCAACGGTAGGAAAGTGTTGCGGGGTATAATGTGTACCCAACTCCTGCACTACCTGGTTAACATGCTTGAAAAGAAATGCTGCTTCTTCCGGATTACTGATACTGGTTTCCTCATTTTTCTCATCGTACCCGCATCCTGCGGTATCAATAAACAGTAAAGGCTGATCACCATTGAATAGCAGGCGTTGCTCAACAGACCGGTGTGCTTTTAATTGGTTGTTATAAAATACAGCAGACGAATAACCCATAATGGCCTGGTGCATACGGTATTGTTCCTGCAGCAACGTAACAGCCTGCGGGTAAAGCTGCACACATTTTTCCATCAGTGTTGTACCTAACCCGTTTCTGGCAGCTTCATTTGATTTGATGGTAGGAGGTAGCTGGCAGTGATCACCGGCCAACACTACTTTTTTAGCTTTCAGTATGGGTATCCAGCAGGCGGGTTCCAGTGCCTGTCCGGCTTCGTCAATAATAACAGTGTTGTACTTCAGGTTCCTAATCGTATAATGATTGGAACCTACCAGCGTGGCCGTAATCACCTGTGCACGACTTGTAATGTCATTGATGATGTATTGCTCAGTGGTTTCAGTAGAACGCATGATCTTACGTGCTTCGTCAAACAGGGCCTTGCGTTGTTCACGTTCTGCCTTTCCAAAATTGCGCTTGTATTTATGCGCCATACTGATAAATTCAGCAGCCTGTTTTTTGAACCGTTTGATCTCCTTCATACTGGCATGTTCTGCCATACGGCTGTCGAGTGTTAACGACAGTAATTTATCTGATACCCGCGCCGGGTTGCCGATGCGCAATACATTCAATCCCTGTTCAGCCAATTTCTCACTCAGCAGGTCAACGGCAGTATTGCTGGGTGCTACCACCAGTATCTGTTGTGGTTCCTGTTGTATCAGTGTTTTAATAGCCTGTACCAATGTAGTTGTTTTACCGGTACCCGGAGGGCCATGTACGATAGCCACATCATTGGCTGCAACAATCTTTTGTACAGCCGCCTGCTGCGAAGCATTCAGGGAAGAAATAACAGGTATTGTAACGCGTTCATCGAAAGAGGGCAATTGTTCACCGGTCAGTATACGGATAAGTTTACCATCTTCCGTTTTTTCTGTCAGTGTTGCAGCCTGCTTCAGGGCATTCTGCATTTCATCATAACTATTGTCGTCAAACAACAGGTCAATACCCAGTTTGCCATCGCGGCTCCAGTCGGGCAACTCATCTGTACGCAGTGTGAGTTTTAAACGATTGCCGTTCTGAAAGGCAATGACGCCTTCCACACGGTCTTCTTTGGGATTGTGATTGGAGAACAATGCTGCGGAAGCGCCGGAGCGAAGCTGGTGTATAATATCCTGGTGTGTAGTACGTTCTACTTCTACGGTAAGGTAATCACCACGACCCATTTCTGTATCACGGATGGCAATGGGATACCAGGTAAGACCATTTTCCCTGCGCACCTGTACGGATGCTCTTTCTGCCTGTTCCTCATATAGTCTTTTATCTTCCTGCCGTTCTGTTTTCAGTAAGTCCTGCAGCTTTTTGAAATACTCCATCCTGCAAAGGTACTGCTAATGACGGAATGCTAAATGCTTCATTCTGAATGCATTTAAGATAAACCTGCATGCTATTCTATTACATGTGCCCTGACTTACCGCCCCAATCTTCAGGAAGCAGGTCGGCAATGGATTGTGAAAAGGTCCAGATATGTCCGCCGATATCAGTTACCGTGTATTGCCTTTCACCATAGGGAAAATCAGCCGGCGGCAGTAATACCTGTGCACCATGCCGGGTAGTATGTTCGTAATGCGCGGTTACATCGCTAACGCGTACCATGAGTGAGTGATGGGGCGAAATATGTTGTGAAGAAGTCGTGCCGTCCGTTTGTTGCGATTGTGCCGTTACGGCAATAGTGCCTTCGCCAAAAGATAGCTGTGCCCGGTGGTTTCCTGCCCGCCAGCGTTCGGTAAAACCAAATGTCCGGCACAACCATTCAATAGCTGTTTCTACATTATTATATGCCAATACAGGAATTACGGTGCAGGAAGGCATGGTACGGTTATGCACCAGTGGACTGTACATAGATTCCATGAACTTTTTTTAGCAGTTGCCGCACAAAGATGTTAAGATACAATAAGGCATGAAAAAAGAGTACGGATATAGTTAAAGATAAAACACTTCGTTTTTAGTCGCCATTATCTTCTTCCAGGTCGTCATGATTGTCTCCGCCAAGGCTGTAATAATTGTTCTCTTCATCTTCTTCGCCAATCAGTTCATCTTCATCATCCAATTCTGCACCGGGTACATCAAGATTTTCCTCCATTGCTTCTTCACCTTCAGTAAATTCTTCCTTCTGCTCATGTGCATAGATATCATCTTTGGCTCCATAGCGGGGATTACCCGGAAGATTGTTGTCGTTGTCGGCAGGTTTTGTTTTCTTGCTCATATAATATAATTTATGGTGTTTGTATATATGAATGCTGAAACAATGCTTCAATTCCTGTGCCGGGCGGGTAACGGGGTAATAAGTTACGCAGTAAAATCTGCTCTCCGGAAAATAAGGGTGTTGTTAACTCAATGATAATAAAATAATGGGCAGATCAGGCTGTTTGTTTAATGGTTCAGGTATAGTAATGGCATAATGATGACATTATATCACTACTTTAACTAACATGTAATGCTGCTTACTATCAGCAAAGGATCATTTATATAAGACGACAATAAATGCCTGTAGCTGGTGGTTGCAGTACTTAAAATTGTTTGCTGAGATACCGCTGCAGCACCAGCGCGTGATTGTGTTCTTCATCTTTGGCTGCATACAGTAATGTGATCACTTTGTTATGACGGTGCTGTTCCAGGAAGGCAGCTACAGCCGGGTTGCTGTCAAGTTCAGCTTTATACTGTTTCTGAAAATCGCCCCATAGGTCCATGGTGTGTCCAAACCATTTACGCAATTCAGTGGAGGGCGCAATGTCTTTGGCCCATTCGTGTATAGCAGCCTTTTCTTTGGTAAGTCCACGGGGCCATAAACGATCTATAAGAATGCGGGTTCCGTCACTTTTCTGTGGTGCTTCATATACACGTTTAATCCGTATGGCAGGTTGCATAGCAGCAGCTTAATGGTGAACAATGCGGAGCATGTATATTTAAAGCTACTTTTTTCCGGTAATATACCGGTGTGTATTATTCTGTAATAACAGGCAATTATTTAAAAAATTAATAAAATGACAATGATCCTGTACAGTACTTTTTTAATAACCCGGCTAACTTGCAGCGCGATGGAAACCCTATTTTTTCTTTAACAGGTATCATGCAAACGATAAAACTAACTGACGCAGAGTTGTTTAATTGCATCAGGCAGGATGATCAGGAGGCTTACAGAGAACTGTTTGAGCGTTATTGGGAAAAACTGTACCTGTTTGCCTGGCGGCGGCTGAAATCACGACAGGAGGCAGAAGATGTAGTGCAGCATATCTTTATGAAAATATGGGAACAGCGCGCCGTAAGAAATATTAGCTCTGTTCAGCATTATCTTTTTAAAGCTGTTTCGTACGAGATCATTGCCGCACTGAAAAAAATGCTGGATAATACAGACGACATTACGACTGTCAACGAAAGTGTGCTCCCCATCTTTAATAATATACTGGATAAAATGGGTGTGGATGAGCTGGACAAATTGCTGGAAGAAGAGATCGGCAGGTTGCCCGCCCGTATGCAGGAAATTTTCCGTTTAAGCCGCCAGCAGGGACTGGCCATACAGGAAATTGCGGTATTCCTGGAACTGTCTGAACAAACGGTTAAAAACCAACTGAGCAGTGCCATTGCCAGGCTGCGCAAACCCATGTCGGAAGCACTGCTGATAACATTGTTTTATGAGTTAACAATTCGGTAATACAACCGCATAGTACCAAAAGAAGTTTTAAGGCGCTTTATATAGAGCGCCTTTTTCTTTTTACAACAAAAAGGAAACAATTTCAACGAAATGGACAAAGAACAACTGAAGCGTCTTTTACAGAAATATCTTGACGGACAGCCTACTGCACGTGAACAGAAAATGCTGGAAGCATGGATCGTTCTGGCAGAAAAACACCATGATGAGCTTTCTGAGCAGGATAAAGCATTTATCAAAAACAGGCTGTGGGAACGTGTGAGGCCTGCTGCTGAAGTATCTGCAGTATTATCTGATGAACAGCATTTCGGTGTAGTACGTTTCAGTAAACGTATGTTGCGGTATGCGGCCTTATGGGCCGGACTGGTAGTGTTCCTGGTGGCAGGATACCTGTTCAGGTACCGTATACTGGATATGATAGATCCGGTGACGCTGCAAACAAAAGCTACCGGTCCGTATGAAATTAAAAAACTGCTGTTGCCCGACAGCAGTATTGTAACACTGGCTGCCAACAGCAGTATCAGCTATCCTGAAAAATACCGTGGCACAAAACGATATGCTGCATTAAAAGGAAAAGCCTTTTTCAGTATCACGCACAATCCTGCAAAACCTTTTGTAGTAGAGAGTGATGATATACAGGTGAAAGTACTCGGTACTTCGTTTGAAGTGAACAATGCAGCAACTGCAGATGCTGTTGTAACAGTAGTAACAGGCAAGGTACAGGTAAGTGTGGCAGATAAACCGGTGGCATTGCTGACACCCGATCAGCAGGTGACCTATCGTCGGAAAGACGGACTGGTAACCATTGCCAATAACATTGATGCTGTAAATATTACCAACTGGACAAATAATAACCTGGTATTTAATGAAACACCTCTTGCAATTGTATTGCAGACCGTAGCGGCAGAATATGGTATCAATATAGAAAATATTCGCACAGCTACAGCTACTCAGGCCACTTTCAGCGGAAGTTTTACCCGTAAGGAAAGCTGGAAAGATGTGTTGGATGTGATATGTATATCGTCGGGCCTTTCATGGTCTGTAACAAATGGAAACACTGTAGTAATAAAAAGAGCATCCTGATACATAACGGATAGTACGCCGGTATCGTAACTGTTACCGGTAAACAAGTCTTTTTTTTTCAGTAAACAACTGGAAACGGGATCGTTTTCTCATTCATAAACGAAAATGCAAATGCAACAAAAACTACTGTTTGGGTTAAATCACAATCAAAAAAGATCGTGGCAGTATTGTATTAGGTTACTGCTCACTATGGTCGTGCTGGTTTTACAGTTTGCTGTTGCCAATGCACAACAGCCGGCTGGCAAGATTATTACGGTGCAATTCAAGGACGAAGACATTATCAGTTGTCTAAAAAAACTGGAAACAGTTTCGGGCTTCAATGTGTACTATCAGCCCAGCGAGCTGAAGTCAGTTACCAAAAAGTACACAGTCACTTTTACCGGCAAATCAGTATCGTCAGTATTGAACACCCTGTTATCAGCAACCGGATTCGACTGGCAGGAGGTGAATGGTAAGATCGTGATCAGGAAAAAAGAACATGCACCTGCTAAAGAACATGCAGGTGCTGTTGAAACCGGTGGTCAGCCCTGGCGTGTAAAAGGAAAGATCAGCGATGAGAAAAGCAAGCCAATGGCCGGTGTATCGGTAAGTATCAAAGGCTCACAAACCGGTACCGTAACCGATCAGGATGGTGTGTTCACCATCAAAGTGCCGGGCAGAAATACCCTACTGGTGTTCAGCTATACCGGTTATGACAAACGGGAAGTAGCTGTGCGTGACAGTAGCGCAGATATTGTTATTACACTATTGCCCGGTGAAACTTCACTGAGTGAAGTAACCGTATCTGTAAAACGTCGTTTAAATACAGAAGCGGCGGTGCTGACAGAACGTAAAAATGCAGCTACTATTTCTGATGCCATTTCTGCCCAGCAGATAGAACGTACAGCCAGTATTACCACTACACAGGCATTGCAGCGTGTATCGGGTGTTACTATTACAGACGACAAGTATGTTGCCATCCGTGGTCTGGGCGACAGAAGTGTGATCGGTCAGTTGAATGGTATCCGCCTCGCATCTTCAGATCCCGACAGAAGCGCCATTCCGCTGGACCTGATACCGGCCAGTCTGCTTGATAATATTACCATTTACAAAAGTATTTCGCCTGATAAACCCGCTGATGCGGCGGCAGGTATTGTGGAGCTGAAAACAAAATCAATACCTGCCAAAGAAACTTTTATCGTGAGTGTACAAACCGGTATGAACACACGTACCGGTAACCAGGTGAACAGTTTTTACAACAGTGATATGGGTTTCCTGGGACAGAAGGTGAAAAATAAAGGACTGAGCGCTGAATTTCAGCAGCTCGCTGCACAATATCCAGGTGGATTAAAAGATATACAACAAAAAATTGCAGCAAGCCGTAATGATCCCGCCATGCTGAACGAAGTGAGTCGTGTGAACAGGATCATGCACCAGTTTGATCCCGTACTCACCACGCGTTATAAAACTGCCCCGCTCAACCAGAACTATTCCATTACCTATGGCAATAATTATACTGTTTTTAAAAAGCACCAGGTAGGTTTAATACTGGGTGCCAATTACTATAGCAGAACTACTGATATTAATGATGGTAAACTTACACAGTACAGCGTTTACCAGGGTGTGCTGACGGGTAATACAAACGTATACAGTCCCCGCATTATCCCTAACTATATTACTCCCAATAATATCAATCTTGGAAAATATCTCAACTACAGGGAGAATACCGGTACACAGACACTGAACTACGGCTTTCTGGGTGGCTTAACCTATAAATTTAATCCGCAGCACGAGATCAGTGTGCAATACCTGGGTAGCAGGGGTACAGAAACAAAAACTAGTAACCTGTATGGTGCGTATGAGTACACCGGTATTCCTGGCAGGGTTTCCAACGTCATCTACTCGTTGCGTCAGAGCTATCGTACACTGAATACATTCAACCTGCAGGGCGAGCACAAACTGCTGAAGGGAGAGTATACTCCGCGGTTAAGTTATAACCTGGCAACCTCTTCTTCGAGCCAGGATGATCCGGATTATCGTTTTGCAAACCTGGCCGATTACAAACCCAATGGCGGCGCCGTATATGCTGGACCATCTGAAGTACCGAATTCCGAAAATACTTACATAGCAACAGAGCATTTGTATTCACTGGTGTCGGGATATGTAAATGGTTATGGCCCTTATGGCATTATACAGGCTGATCCCAACGGTCGCCGTTTTCGAAAACTGAAAGAAGATAATTACAATTATAAGGCAGACCTGAGTATCCCTTTTAAGCTGCTGGGACAGAAACAGGAGTTTAAAACAGGGGTGAACTACCTGCACCGCAAAAGAACGTTCTCAGAAAACGTGTTGTACCTGCCCGGTTCTAATTATTCAGTGAGCAAGTCTACTCCTTTATACGAGGTAAATGGCAATCTGGACAGACTGGTAGGGTACGACAGAATCGGCATCCGCCCGCAATCCAGCTACAACGAAGAAGGTGCTCCTCGACTGGGAGGTTTTTTATACAATACGCAGAAATCGCCCAATAACTATAAAGGGTATTACGAAACACGCGCTTTTTACGGCATGCTGGATCTGCGTTTGACGGAAGCACTGCGTCTTACAGGTGGTGTGCGTTTTGAAATGACCGATATACAGGCCGCAGTAGATACTTTCAACGTTTTCCTCGATGCTTCGATCACTACTACCGATGCCAGTGGTAATAAAGTGAACCTGGTATATACCGAACCCAACTCTCTTTACAAAACAGATTATACGCCTTTCTATTCTGCCAACCTTACCTATACCCTGAATAAGAGCATGAACTTCAGGCTGGGATACAACAATTCACTGGCACGACCAGAATTGAGAGAACTGACCAATGTATTTGATTTTGATCCATTCCAGTTTGCATTGATGGTGGGTAATCCGAAACTGAAAAATCAGCGTACGACCAACTATGATTTTCGTTGGGAATGGTTCCCTGCATCGGGTGAAGTGTTATCAGCTTCATTGTTCTACAAAGAGATCGACAACCAGCTTACCAAAGTATTTAAACAGAATTCAAAAGGGCTTGATGCCAGGTTTCCTGAGTTTCCTGCTATTGAGTTTCAGAACGATCCCAACAAAGGCCGTGTATATGGTATAGAGCTGGAAGCTGTAAAGAACCTGGGTACGCTATGGACACCATTGCAGAAGTTCTTCCTGGGATCGAACCTGTTGCTGGCACAGAGTGATATCAAAAAAACACCAGAACGTCTGGAAACATCACGCGCGCTTGACCGCCGTGCGCCATCCAACAGCCCTTTGTTTGAACAGGCGCCTTACTCCATTAACATTTATCTGAACTATAACAATAAAAAAACCGGAACAGATATCACCACTTCCTTCAACATGGTAGGAGAGCGGCTGATACAGATCAACCTGGATGGTACACCCGATCTGTACTCAAGACCCAACCCTGTACTGGACCTGGTATTTACCCAACAGTTGTTCAAAAGACTACAACTGAAAGGTTTTGCAAAAAACATACTGGACAAACCTATTGAAGAAGTATATGCCAACCCCGGTACAGGCGGTAAATTCTATGGTAGAAAATATGTGCGCAGAAGTTTTAACCGTGGTGCAGAACTGATGCTGGGTCTTACATACACATTGTAAAAGTAACAAACGATGAAAATGAAAATTGCATATACAGGTTTATGGCTATTGGCTGTACTGTGTATTTGTGCCTGCAAAAAGAAACAGGATTTTGAATACGATAACCGCCCGAACACTGAGCCGCTGACAGCTTCCAGCGCACGGATCGTGAATATGGCCGGTGCACCGCAACTGACCATTAACGGACTAAAGCTTACCAACTTTATACCTCCGGATATCGATGGCTATTTCGGAGCAGATCAGACAAGAGGCACCATTTATTTCCCGGAAACCGGACGTATGGGATTGACCTATGCTATTCCCCTGCAGTTTGTTAATGCAAATGGCTGGATAGATAGCATTGTATTCAATTCACTGGGCAAAAGAAATGGTCTGCCCGAATCGCGCAGGTTCCGCGCGAAGGACGATTTCAATGATCCGCATGATTACTATTATGTGCGCTATAGACCCAACAGGGCAACGTACCTGGATTCGCTGATAGCTGTGCCACGTTCTGTTTCACCACCTTCCAATCCTGCAAATTTTAAAATACGACTGGTCAATCTTTCATCTCCCCCCGATGCATTTTCTGTGGCGGGCGTGTACAGGAAAGGGCCTATGTCGCTGGCCTGGGCAGATGGCACTCCTGTTACCGGTGTACAGAATGTGGCTCCCGGTACATGGTCCGATTATATCGAAGTTCCTTATGGTACTTACCAGTTTAAGGTAATGGATGCAGACGGTCGTGAAGTACAGGGTAACAGTTCGTTTCCTTTAAATACCATCACGGGAACGCTTATGGATTTTTATGGCTCACCTGGTGTTGGTGGGAGATCCGATACATGGCTTACTTATGCACCATTTAAAACCTTTCAGCCGGGTGGTATATACACCATTGCCGTATCTATGAACTACGACTGTGTGATACCAACAGGCAACCCCAACGGCGAAACTGTCAATACTGAAGGGAACACATTCCGCATCATTACTGATATCAGCGAACCGGTTAATACCACGTATGCCAGGTTACAGGCCGTAAATACCATACAAGGTACAGGTGTACAGTGGCTGGTAAATGAAAAACCATTGGGTGAGTCACTGGCGTTTACCCGGCAGACCGCTTACGAACTATATATAACCGGCAACTATACTATAAAGGCAACAGATAAAAATGGAGCACTACTGGCGCAAACCACCACAGCATTGCAACCCGGTGATAATATCACTGCGTGGTTGTATACTGCCAAAGATGGTAAAGCCGCAATAGCACTTGCCGCCAATAATCTCAGTTCAAAATACTACAACGGCAATGCCGGTGAAGAAGGCTCTTACAGCATGTACAAAGAAACAACCCCCAACTGGATACGTTTTCTAAACCTGTGTGCAGAGCTGGACGAGATAACGTTTACTACCAACAACGGCCAGCCTTTTGTGCCTATGTCGGGCAGTTCGGCTACCAAAGCAACACAGCATATTCTGCTGGGACAGCCGGTGACCATCGACCCTTATGCACAGTTGCTACTGAATATACCCGGACAGATACTGGTTTATCAGTCAACTCCCGGCGTATTACCGGGCAACTGGCAGCAACAGGTACAGCCATTGAAAAGCACTGATTTCATTGCCCGTACAGATCTGTATAAAACCACTCCGTTGCCTAACCGCGAGCCTGGATTTTATACTGTGGCACTGGTAGGTAAAACAGCAGGCAATGCCCGTATGATCATTGTAAAACACAACAAATAAAATACTGCAATGAGAAAGAGATCACTGATAATACTATCATTTTTTGCTTTGTGGTTAATGGCAGGTTGCCGTAAAACAGAGTTTGCAGGCATTGACAACCCGGCTTATCTGCGGGTGTTCAATTGTCTCAGCTATAATGTTACACTGGGCAACAAAGATGCACCTCAGCCATTTCTGACCATGCTGATCGATCCTGTCCTGGACAAAGATGGCGTGCCCGAAAGCGCAGCCATTGTAGGAGACTTCCTGGATAAAAGGGATACCTGGGCCAGGCCTTATCCCGATGCTGTGAATACCACATTGTGGCAGAAAGAATATCCCGGCTCATTAAAAGTACTGGCAGCTCCCATACTGAACGGTTATGATCTGTCCAGCTGGGCACAGGTACCTTCCGGAAAACACCGAATTATTTTCCGTACCCGCCCTTATAACAATACGCCGTATTTCAGTCTTGCCAAAAACCTGCGTGGTATTTCACTGATAGACACCACTATCGAATTGCAGACGCGCGAAGTGTATACCATGCATGTGCTGGAAAAGGATTATGATACCAAACAGACTGGTCTTTACCTGCGCAATGAAACATTTGTAAAACAACCATTGAGCGATTCGCTGGTATACATCAACTTTTATAACCTCAGCTCCAAAGGATATTTTGCTACTACATCAAAGATCAAAGATGGTAATGCACTTGGCACGCTGAAGATGGAGGATAATATGAACATATATTATTCACTCACCCGGCTGAAGAATACAGCACTGGTGCCGATTCCCGGTTTTAATAATGAACCTATGGGGAATGTAGTCCGATCGCTGGAGCCGCATGTTAATCCTTATTACAATTTTCCATTGTTTGCAGATACCAGTGCCTCCAGGATATTTACCGGAAACATGGCCCAGGTGTTCAGGTTCTGCACTCCGGGCATTTCACCGGAAGGCATGACCTTCTCCAGTCCCGGACAATATTCGGCTATTGCTATGGGAGATTATGGATACGTGGTTGGTAACACTAGTCTTCCTTATGGTATAAAGGCAGATCTGCGTACCGGGCTTATTGTCAGTATCCACTCTGGGAGAAACAATCCCCAGTCGTTTGCAACAGTAAATACACTGGAATTTATCAACGATAGATTTTTTCTTACCACTATTCAGCGTAAATATGCTCCGCCCATCTACTAAAAATTATTAACCTAATTATACAGATCCATGTCATACTTTTCACGCATATCTTTTGTACTGCTTTCGCTGGCCTTGCTGACAGCAGGTTGTAAAAAAGATAATTTAACAGCTCCGGTGGACAGAACATCTGTTCCGCGTACACTGGGTGAGTTTATTGAAAATAATTATGATCTCAGCCTGCTGCTGGCAGCGTTGAAGAAAACTGATCTTCTTGACAGCCTGAAACAGCCGGGTTTATTTACAGCCTTTTTACCTGATAATACAGCTTTCAATGAAGTAGGTATTACCAGTGCAAAGGATTTCGATAAAATGAATACAGACAGTCTTCGCTTTTTACTGAAGTATCATATTATACGCAACCGGTATTTTGTATCCGATTTTCCACAGCAGCTTGATAACAAATATAATACCCTGGCTGGTGCTGAAGTATATGTAACTATAGGTAAAGAAGGATTTGGTATAGGGAATGATAACCATTTTGTATTCGTGAACGGTACTATGATCATGGCAAATGAAAAAAGGAATATTGCACTGTCAAATGGTGTAATACATATCATGCGCCGCCCGCTGAATTACACTCGTGGAACTGTACAGGATTATATTGCTGCCGATACCAATCTTACCATTTTCAGTGCGGTGATGAAAAGGTTCGGATACTGGGATGATCTGAAAATAAAAGATCCGCTGACCATTTTTGCCCCTTCCAACACAGCATTCCTCAGTTATGGCATCACTGCCGATAGTGCAGGCAGAATACAGACAGACCGGTTCAAACCAATGGCATTTGGTATTTACCCGCTGCTGCTGCGATCAGTACACGTTTTTTCTACCGATGCATATGCTATTAGCGGAAGTAGTGGCATCAGACCGGCAGAATCTATTGTGATGGATAGTACCAGTATTATTCCCAACTACCAGTATGATTACTTCTATAAAAAGGATGTGGCCGTGATATGGTTAAACTCATTAAAGGGTGAAGGGCAATGGGTAAACAATACACGCGGACCTTCTACTGTTTCCTATTACAAAAATTATTTGCTCAGTGCTGATCGTGTAGCCAGCAATGGAATAATACATGTGATCGATAACCTGATTCTTAACCCGGCAGTAATGCGGAAGTAAAAAATTATAAACACATGAACCGGAATACTTATACGGTACAACTGATGATGACTGCATTATTGATTGCAACAGTGCTTTTTGCCTGCAGAAAAGAGGATATAATGCCCGAACCTGTAGGGGAACCTGTGCCTTATAGCGGTGCAGATAAAACCTGGCAGCAACTGATCGATCAGTCATCTTATACTTATTTTCAACAGGCATGGAAACGATCAGGTATGGAGGCCCTGGTGAAAAAATACGGATCAGCTTACTACACTTTTTTTATTCCTACTGATAAGGCATTTCAGGATGCGGGCTGGACGCTTGACAAGATCAATACTACCAGCGCCCAGAAGCTGGATACTTTATTATCCGGTTATGTAGTACCTGGCCGTTATTTGCCTGTGGGGCTTGAAGCTGTGAAAGGAAACCGGTCTTTACCCACATTGGCCGAACGCACAGACCTGCCGAATTATACACCCAATGGTAAAAGATATGTGACTTTCCTGTTTGCCGGTAAACACAACGACAGCCTGTACGTAAATGGTACAGGAGTAGATAAATGGGGCAATGGAAAAGAAGCCATCAATGGAATGATCTATCCAGTAACCAGGATGATAGCACGTCCGGAAAAAACGATGTGGCAATACCTTACCGATGATCCGCGCTTTTTCCTTTTTACAGAAGCAATGCGTATCAATGACAGCCTCTACCAGTCAAATTGGCTGTCTGTGTCTTCATTACAATTGCTGATCGGGGCTCCGGGCAGTACGCAGGCAACCCTGTTTGCTCCCACCAACGCTGCTTTTAATAAGCATGGGATGTTTACGGTAGATGATGTCAGGGACTACTGTACCAGAGTCTGGCCATTAGCAGACCCTGAGGTTGATGAAAATTATTATTACCAGGAACCGGTAACATCTCTGGATTCGCTGCTGTTGCCGCACGGGTTGCTGATGTACAGATTGTATATCGGAGAGGGAGGAACAGGGCCTGTCTTTTTTTCGAACGACCTGGTAGATAATGGCAGCATACTAACGGGTATAACACTCATGGCAGGACAAATGTGGTCAAGTCCGCCTGTAAAGCTGAACCTGGCTTTCAGCAGCCGCAATGATGAGCCAATGATAAAACGCCTGGGTTCATCAGTTGCACCTGTTGGCCTGACTGAAAAGAATGTTCGTGTTACCAATGGCGTTATACATGCGGTAGATGACCTGTTTATGCCCTAGAACCTTTAAAAAAATGCAAATGAAAAAAACAATATACAGCGGTTTAATGGTGTTGTTGCTGGCTGCCTGTAAAAAGGATCATGACCAGTCTGCTACCGGCAATGAAATATCAAACCGCCTTAACTATATTATTGACGATAATAAGTTCAATTTCTCCTTTTTCAATACGGCGCTGCAACGTACAGCTTACAGAAAGATGCTGGCCGATGAAGGTCCATACACGGTACTGCTGCCGGATAACAATGCTTTTATTAAGAACGGGTACACTACAGCTGACCGGGTACTGACTGAAAGCGCTGTAGTACTGAACAACCTGGTGCCTTATCATATTGTAAGCGGTACGTGGGAGCTGAATAAACTGCCTTTCAGGTTCAACCAGGAGATCACAGCCATTACCGGTAAGAAGATCTATGTAACCCGCTGGTTAAAGAATGGCGATACGGTTCTTACCATCAATGGTACAAAAATACTTACCTACAACCTGAAGGCCAGTAACGGGCTGATACAGGTGATGGACCAGGTACTGCAGCCAATGGTGCACGATAAACTATCTGATGCACTGGCGGCGGATACATCACTTACCTTCCTGAATGTAGCGTTACAACAGGCAGGTATGAAAGCGATGCTGGCTTCCGATAAAGCCTATACAGTATTTGCACCCAACAACAATGCTTTCCGTACGCTGGGATTTGCCTCCACAGACAGTATTGCCAAAACTGATCCGGCAAAACTGACCGAACTGCTGAACTATAATTTGTTTGAAGGCCGCAGGTTTATATACGATTATATTCTTACCACCGGCAGTTCTGATAAAACAGAACAGGCTATGCTGAATGGCGATAATATCTCTGTGACGTTACTGAAAACGGGTGCACTGTATACCGGTATCACAGTAAAAGGTATTGGTAATACATCCGCATCGAATATTGTAAAAGCAAACCTGATGGCTGGCAACGGTGTGGTACACATCACAGACCAGGTATTAAAAGAAAATCAGTAGAAAACAAACATCAATGAAACAGATTTTATACATAGTTTCCCTGTTTGTATTGCTGGCCGTAACAGGCAGTACTGTTGTGGCGCAGGAAACGAACGGTACTATCGGAGGTAAAGTAACAGACAGTAAAAATGAGCCGCTGGCCGGTGCTTCTGTTATTGCAGTGCATGAACCTTCGGGTACAAAATATGGAATGGCAACCGGTAATGACGGACGTTATTATTTAACCGGCCTGCGTATTGGTGGTCCTTATACCATCAGTGTAAGTATGACGGGAAGAGAAACACAAAAACTGGAACAGGTAAATATCCGGCTGGGCGACCAGTTGCAGTTCAATTTTGTAATGGCCGATGCCGGTACTGAATTATCTGCAGTAGAAGTGCGTGCAAAAAAAGCTGGTCCCAAAGCCAATACCTTTGGTGCCGGGCAGAACATCAACCGTGCACAACTGGCCGGTATGCCTACTATTGCACGCAGTATACAGGATATGACCAAGCTGGTACCGCAGGCAACCAAAGACAACTCTTTTGCCGGTACCAATTTCCGGTACAACAATATCACTATTGACGGAGCTATCAACAACGACGCTATCGGTTTCAGTCCTTCACTGGGCGGTATTACCGGTAGTTCCGGTATGCCCGGTTCCAGTACACGTACCAACGCTATTTCGCTGGATGCTATTGAAGATATGCAAGTGTATCTGGCACCGTTTGATGTGAAGATCGGCAACTTTACCGGCGGAAGCATCAACGCTGTAACCCGCAGTGGTACCAATACCGTTACAGGTTCTGTATATGGGTATGGCCGCAATGCAGCACTGACAGGTAAAGACAAAGCCGGTACGCTGGGAAAAATGAACAGCGATTTTTATGATTACCAGGCTGGTTTCAGGGTAGGGTTCCCTATCATTAAGAATAAACTCTTCTTTTTTACCAACGAAGAAATTACAGACCGGAAAGACCCCGCACAGTTAATGGCAGGTCAGGCAGAAACAGCCAATATCCTTTCTGTAAACGATGCAGAGAGTATCCGTAATGCAACTATCAGCCGCTATGGCAACGCTTTCGATCCCGGAACAGCCGGTGCTTATACTGCTTATTCGCGTTCACAGAAATTCTTTAACCGTATTGACTGGAATATCAATGACAGAAACCAGTTGTCTGTTAGAAACAACACTATTCTGTCCAAAGCCGTCAATATGGATCGTGATCAGCAGGACTTCCGTTTCAGCAGCATGGCTTACCAGCAGGTGAACAACCAGCATTCTACCGTGCTGGAGTGGAAATCACGATTGGGTAACCGCTGGTCGTCCAGCTTTATTGCCGGTTACAGTGTAGTGCATGATAAACGCAATCCTACATCCGATCCTTCATTACCACAGGTGCAGATTACAGGCCGCACACCCGGTACTACCATTTATTTCGGTACAGACAGGGAAGCCAGCATTTTTGATATGAAACAACGTACGCTGGAGTTGACAGGTAATGTTACCTGGCGCAAAGGCAATCATACCGTATTGTTCGGAACACACAATGAGTTGTATTCAATTGACTACGGTTTTGTGAATAGCTGGAACGGTCGTGTGGATTTTTTAAGTATTAACGATTATCTCAGCAATAAGCCATATCGTGTACGTGGCAGCTACAATTACAACAACAACAATCGCGACTACATCCTGGCACACCCTGAAGCAACCTTCCAGGTGAATATGCACAGTTCGTATGCGCAGGATGAAATCCAGCTTTCTGAAAAACTGAAACTGGTTCCCGGGCTTAGGGCAGACTATACATGGCTGCCTGCCAAGCCTGCTTTGAGCGATCTTACCCGCAATGCCTATACTGATAATGCTTTTGGTACTACGTATACCTATACGCCGCTCAACCGCATTAACAACGGTTACCTGGGTAAGGTACAGATCTCACCCAGGCTGGGTTTCCGTTATGATGTAAATGGTGATCAGCGTATCATACTGCGCGGTGGTACCGGTTTATTTACCGGCCGTATACCATTTGCATGGATCGCCTATGCCTATTACAACAATGGCATCAACTACGGTTCATTTGACCAGAAGGCCGATGCCAAAAGTTTTGTACCCGGTTCTGATCCCCTGCGTGGTGGCAATAATGGTATAGCTGGCTTTATAGAACAGAACGGTGCTGACGTAAAGAACAGGAATGCAGGTAAAACACAGGTGGATGTAATTGATAACAATTTTGTACTGCCACAGGTATGGCGTACCGGCGTAGGTATGGATTATACCAACGCTACAGGTTACAAATTCACGCTGGAAGGCATCTTTACCAAAACGATGAAAGATGTGATGTTCCGGCAGGTGAATATCAAAGATGATCCACGCTATTTTGGTTATGATAAAGAAAAGCAACAACCTGTTTTCAGTGGTACGGTAGATCCGCATTTTTCCAATGCATACCTGCTGAGTAATACCAGCAAAGGATATCGTTATAATATTACTGCATCAGTAAACCGCAACTATCCTTTTGGTTTAAATGCTTCACTGGCCTATACCTATGGCGGATCAAAAGATATATCGAACGGTATCCGCAACTCAATGGAAAGTAACTGGCAGTTGAACCAGGCACTGAACCCGAACAATCCCGGGCTGGCGTGGTCAAACTTTGATATCCGTCACCGTATCGTAGCCAATGCTGCATACAGAAAATCATGGAACCAAAGCTGGATCACCAATGTTACGCTCTTTGTAACAGCGCAATCCGGAAGTCCTTTTACGTATGGAATTGTGAACAACAGTGTACAGGGATTGCCGCAGCAGGTTAGCCTGGTATATATCCCAACAACTGATGAAGCCATCCGTTTTTTCCAGGATTATACCAATACTGCAGGACAAACTGTAACGGCTGCTGCACAGGCCATCGCCTTTAACAGCTATATTGACGGTAATAAATACCTGCGTTCACGCCGTGGTGCATTTACAGAACGCAATACCGGTCATACGCCCTGGAATGTACAGGCCGATCTGCGTATTGCGCAGGAATACCATCTGCCCAACAAACACTTTATCACACTTACCATTGATGTAATCAACCTGACCAACCTGATCAACAGCAACTGGGGGCGTGTATATTTCTCACCCAATACCTTTAACTCTACTGCCAGCGTGGGATTAACACCAACTTTCCCTGCCAGACAGAACCCTGGTCCATACCCGGTATATACTTTTGACAATCCGGGCAAACCATATTCCATTGATTTTTTCAATTCAAGAGCTCAGGTGCAGATGGGACTCAGGTATTCATTTTAACCCGATTCATGTATCAACAATATAATCAGATGAAAAAATATCTATACCTGCTGGTAGTGCTGATAGCATTGGGCATTGCCTGCAGAAAAGACAACAATGATTCCGGCAAACCGGCATTTGAAATAAAAAGTTTCTGGCCCAACAGTGGTAATGCAGGAACTATTGTTACCATCAGCGGGCAAGGCTTTGGTGCAAAGGCTGGTGATAATGAAGTGGACTTTAACGGTACACCAGCCAGGGTAGTGGATGTAAGAGACAGTATGCTGATCGTACTGTCGCCCGAGACTGGTAAAACAGGTGTGGTATCTGTAAAAGTGGGTGATAAAAAACTGGACCTGGGCACTTATACTTACCAGCAACTGAGCCTGCGTAACGTTAGTCCGCTCAATGGTCCGGCAGGAACCAATATTTCTATCCGTGGGGAAGGCTTCAGTAGCCTGAATGCGCCTGCACAGGTAACGGTGAATGGTAAAGCCTCACTGGTAACCAGTGTGAATGATACCCTGCTGGTAGCAGCAGTGCCCGAAGCTGCGGGCAGCGGAAAGATCGCAGTAACGGTAGATGGCAAAACGGTGACGGGTCCGGATTTTACCTTTCAGCGCATCAACAGTATCAAACCGCTTACGGGTGGCGCGGGTACACAGGTTGCCATCAATGGTGAAGGTTTCAGTAATGTGGTAGCTGGCAATACAGTAGCCTTTAATGGTAAAAATGCTACCGTGGTGAGTGCTACCGCTAGTCAACTGGTAGTAACAGCTCCGGCAGGTGTGGCTACTGGTCCTGTTTCGGTAATGATCAATGGACAGAAAACCATTGGCAATACATTTACAGTAGTACCCAGTCCTGTTATTAAATCGGTAACACCGCTCAGCGGCCCTGCCGGTGCGGATGTAGTAATAAAAGGAGAATACTTCAGTGCATTTGCTGATGAAGTAGTTGTCACCTTTAATGGTAAAACGGCTGTGCTAACCAGTGCAGCCGAAAAGCAAATCTCTGTGAAAGTGCCGGCTGGTGCAGGTACCGGTAATGTTGTTGTTACTGTAAATGCGCAGACCACAGATGGTCCTGTTTTTAAAGAACAACAACTGAGTGTAATACAACTGTTGCCCGATAATGGTGTAGAAGGTACAGATGTAACGATCAATGGTCTGGGCTTTAGTACTGTACCGTCTGACAACGTGGTATTATTCAATGGTACACCTGCTGCCGTATTATCTGCAACTGCTACCCAATTGAACGTAAAAGTGCCGGTAGGTACTTCTACCGGTGCTGTAATAGTGCGTAGCGGCGGACTGGAAGCGATCGGTCCTGTATTTACCAAATCAGGAGTGATCACCATTGCAGGAGGAAGCACTCAAAACCTATTTAATTTTCCTACGGCCATTACGGTAGATAAACAGGGAAATGTATTTGTGGCAGATGGTAATAAGATAATGAAGGTAACGCCCGCCGGTGTAGTAAGCCTGTTTGCCGGCGATGTGGCTGCCGGTTATGTGGATGGTACAGGTGCACAGGCAAGGTTCTCTTATCCCAATACACTGGCTATTGACAAACAGGATAATATTTATGTTTGTGATGCCAATAACAAAAGGATCCGGAAGATAACACCAGCCGGTGATGTGTCTACCTATGCACAACTTGGATTTTATCCCACTGGTCTTGGTCTTGATAAAGATGAGGTGATATATGTGGGCATGCAGTACAGCAATATTTCAAAGCTTGATCAGTTTGGTAATGCCACAAAACTGGCCAACGGGTATGAATCACCTACCGGCCCTATTGCCATTAATAACAACGGGGTGGTATTCTTTGCCAGTGATTACAGCTACAATGCTGTATTCCAGGTAACCAATGGCGTTCGTACTACCTATGCCGGTAGTAGTTATGGATACAGGGACGGTCCTTATAATACAGCATTGTTCGGCATGCCCATAGGTGTGGTGTACGACAGACAGAGCAACAGGTTGTATACGATTGATAACAATGCCGTACGTATGATGGCAGACGGACAGGTAACCACTATTACAGGCTGGCAGGGAGGTTTTACACCTGTGTCTGGTTCGCAGGATGGATCGTTAAGTACTGCTACCTTCAATGGTATTATGGCATTGTGTGTTGATAATGATGGAAATATTTATGTGGCAGAAAGAGGAAACAAGTCTGTTCGTAAGATCATTTTAAAATAAGCGTAGCCGGTAAAACTGTAACTTTTCCCGTTCTGTATTCCCTTTTATACAGCCGGGTGTAAATGATGCATCTGATACGGAACTTTTAGTTGAGCAGTTTGCATTGGTGAGGTCTCGCCCAAACGGGCGGGACCTTTTTGTTTTTACAATCTTCCGTAATTATTACCGGTTAACAAATTCACTACATTGACCGGGCGTTACATTATGGTTGAACAAAAGCATATTCATAATGATAGGTACCGGAACCCAGCTTTTTCTGCAGGTCTTTCCCGTTGCGCTGCATGCTGCCATCATTCACTGCATTGGGAGCGTCAGGCAATATTAAAGTAGCATTGGTATTGCAGGGTATCATAATATCCAGCAACAATTTTCCATCTTTGATCGTCCAGTTGCTTTTGATTACCCCGTACAGACTTTGATAAGTGGCACCTGCGGAGGTAAGGCCACCGCCTGGTTTGGGAGCAATGATGATATGTTTGTAACCCGGCTGCTGCTGATCGGGATTAATACCTGCCACTGTTTTATACATCCAGTCGCCAATAGCACCATATGCATAATGGTTAAAGGAGTTCATGCCGGCATTCTGAAACGAACCGTTGGGTTTAATACCGTTCCAGCGTTCCCAGATGGTGGTAGCACCTTTCTTTACAGGATACAGCCAGGAAGGAAAGGTTTCCTGTAACAACAGTTTGTATGCTACCTCGGTATAACCAAAACGGGTTAATACATGACAGAGATAGGGCGTGCCCAGAAAACCTGTGGTAAGATGATTGCCATAGGCTGCGATATTATCAACAAGCCGTTTGGCCGCAGCACTTCGCATTTTTTCGGGCAACAGATCAAAGTTCAGTGCCAGTACGTATGCTGTCTGGGTACTGGATACCAATCGCCCGCCGGGAGTTGTATATTCATTTTGAAAAGCTTGTTTCACAGAATCCAGCAATACAGAGTACGTTTTAACGTCAGCATCATTGCTCAGCACTTTTGCCGCATTGACCAGGTTCTGCATGGAGCAGGCATAGAAAGCCTGTGCAATCAGGAATTTATCGGTAATAGCAGCCCTGCCGTCATTGTCATCATCGGGTGAAAAGAACAGCCAGTCACCGTAATGCGCACCACTGTTCCATAAATTGTTTTTGCTGATGGCATGCAGATGATCTACCCATGCTTTCATGCTGTTATACTGACGTTGCAGTAAAGTAGTATCGCCATACACCACATAATAATTCCAGGGAATAATAGTGGCTACATCACCCCAGCCTGCAGAACCTTTTAAGAATGATCTCAGGCAATCCGGTATTACGGAAGGAACATTGCCTTCCGCATCCTGGTCTGCCTGCAGATCCAGCAACCACTTACCGAAAAAGCCGGTCACATCCATATTAAAGGCCGCTGTATTAAAAAATACCTGTGCATCACCTGTCCAGCCAAGTCGTTCATCACGTTGCGGACAGTCGGTAGGGATATCCAGGAAATTCCCTTTCTGTCCCCACTGAATATTGTGTTGTAACTGGTTGATCAGTGGATTGGAGCAGGTAAAACTTCCGGATGGTGTCATGTCTGAATACATGGCAACAGCAGTCAGTGCATTGCTGTCTGGCTTATAACCGGTAATGCGCACATAGCGAAAACCCTGGAAAGTAAAATGCGGTTCCAGTTCTTCCTGTTGCCCACCTTTTAAAATAAACCTGGTTTCCTGTTTGGCTGCCCGTAGATTTTCTGTATAAAAATTGCCGGCAGCGTCCAGTACTTCTGCATGGTGCAGGGTAATGGTGTCACCTGCTTTTCCTGTTACATGCAATTGTACCCATCCTGTAAGGTTTTGGCCAAAATCTGCAACCATTTCACCTTTGGGAGTGGTAAATATTTTGATGGGTTTAAAATGTTCATGTTTGGTCACCGAAGGACCTTGTTGTGCCACCAGGTTGGCTGTACCTGCTTTACTTTCTGTTACTGTTGGCCAGGCTGCATCATTAAATGCAGCGGTTGTCCAGCCTGTTATTTCCCTGCGGGCATCATATACTTCACCGTTGTAAATATCAGACGTGAGAACCGGTCCGTTTAAACTGCATTTCCATGAACCGTCAGAAACGATCTGCTCGCTGCTGCCATCAGTATAGTTTACATGCAGTTGAAAAAGAAGCTCGGGTTCTTTGCCATATAAGTTCCGTTTATTGCTGAAGCCCATATTGCCCCGGTACCATCCATCTCCTACAATGGCCCCGGTTGCATTGGCTCCTTTTTTCAGTAAAGTGGTTACATCGTACACCTGGTACTGAAGACGTTTGGCATAACTTGTCCAACCCGGACGAAAATAATCATTGCCTATGCGTTGGCCATTCAGGTAGGCTTCGTACAAACCATGTGCGGTAATATACAATCTTGCATTTTTAATATTCTTTGTTAAGGTAAAATGCTTACGAAAAAGCGGGCAGGGAATGATCTTTCCGCCGGTGGTGTCATGTGGTGCGATCCATTTTGCTTTCCAGTCGGCAGCGGTCAGTAAACCTGTTTCCCAACTGTTAACGGTGCTCCATGCGGAAGCGTGCTGCTGGTTATCCCATACTCTTACCTGCCAGTAATATTGCTGACCGGCTATCAATGGTGTGCCCCGGTAAGCTATTTGCACGGATTGAGCTGAACTGATTCTGCCCGTATTCCATACCAATGATCTGCCTTTTGTCAATGCATGTGCATCGGTGCCTACCCGTAGTTCATAAGCGGTCTGCATAATATTACTGCCGGGAGCATCCAGTATCCAGCTCAGTTGCGGATGAAGGTCGTCAAGGCCAATGGGATTTACCTGGTAATTGCAGGTAAGTTGCCGCACCGTTAGTTGTGCTGTACTATAAAAAGGAAAGACAATTCCGGATACGATCGTCAAAAGCAGCAATTTCCTGAGCATGGCAAACAATATTGTGGGTTAATGAACAACTGACGTGAAACCGAATATACTTTATTGCCGGCAGGGAAGCAACCCTGCTGTTAGTATACTAAAGCTAAAAGAGTTGTTTAAATAACCATCCTGTTTTATCCTGCTTGCGAAGGGATAATATAAATAAAATACTATCCTGTATTGTGCTGTAATTCATATTTCTGTATCATATAGTAATGAAACCGGAAGTGTAATTGTTAACTTATAGGGTTCTCTTATGATAAAAAGTGTTTTTTGCGTATTTTAATGCGGTGAAAAGGATACATGACCGGCAAAGAAGAGATCTCAGGCGAACAGACAGATAAACGCTTTATGATACAGACATTTTTATTCAGAATGGAAAAAGATGGAGTGTATAGTCACACCATACATGCCGGTGACATACAAGCCGCAATTGGAAAATGGATACAGCAGATAGAATCACTGCAGGAAACGGATTATTCTTACAATCCGGCAGAAGTGAAAAATATCCGGCTTCAGTATGAGAACGGAAAGATGAAACAACAGTTGGAAAAGGAACCATTTTTTTTGCACTATCAGCAGGGAACCAAACCCATGGTAGTGAATATTGATAAAGTGAATAAAGGAACTCCTGATTTTATTGCTACCGTAACTTATCTTACTACAGAGCAGGGCGGGCGTAAGGGCATGGCAACTTCCGGTTACAAGCCCCTGATCAAGTTTGACGGAAGGGAAGAACTGACTTCCTGCGAGCAGTTGTTTGTAGATAGGGACAATGTGTTTCCGGGTGAAACGGCTGTAGCTGAAATGCGCATCCTTTCCAAAAGCCCTTTTCGTAAATCGCTGGCGGCAGGACAACGTTTTGAATTGTTTGAAGCCTTGCGCCTCATTGCACACGGAGAATTGGTGGAAATTACCAACCAGGTATTAAAACAATAAAAGCAACCGCCATGGCTGCGCCCCGCAGGTTGTTTTGCAATATTATTGTGCTGCGCACCATTGTAGCAGGGCAGGATACATCAGCTCTATGTTTTGTCTGTACTTTTTTGTACAACTCCAGCAGGTGTGTATCAAATTCCTTCATTTTAATAAAGCCGCGTTCTGTTATCAGTGAGGCAACACCGTCATATGTCTGTTTCAGAAAAGCAGTATCGTCCTTAAATCTGTTTTCGCAGTACAGCAGGAACACCGTTTTACCGGGAGAATATTTTCATGATGATTACAAAGCCATTCCACAAGCCGTTTATTATAAAAAAATATGTATGCTGTTTACTTTGCAAATGCCACGGCTGCTTTGTCCAGGTCTTTGGCGGTAATAGTTTGCCCGGAGGTAATGACTACTCGGAAACGGAACGTAACAGATTGCCCGGGGGAGAGTGTAAGACCTAATTGTTCTTTACCATTGCTGAAGATATATTGTCCCAGTGGATTGGCTGCAAACAAGCCATAGTCGCGCGCATGCCAGTAGGTAGGATAACCGGGATTTTTTGGGTGATCAATAATAGCAATGGAAACAGGTTGTCCATCTTTAACAGCAGACAGCATACACCAGTTACCTCTTGTGCCCCATACGTCATTTCCCTGTTTACCCGCACTGCTGAGATAGTTGCCATTGGCGCCATTGCCGGTAGCAGCATGTTTACTGCGTTTGCCTGTGCTATCGGTAAACTCTGCTTCTTTATCCGAAGGCATTTCCAGCTCTGTAGCTACCCTGATACCTAGTAAACCATCTTTAATATCTTTAAAGTACACAGTGTCCTGCCGGGCTGTTAAAGTGGTAATACGGTCTATGGTTCTGCTGCTGGCCGTTCCGCTGAAAATAAGACGGGTTTGTTCCTGCAGTAATACTTTTCCTGCCTGGTTCTCCCAATTGGCGTGATAGCTGAGTATGCCTGTTTTACCATTTTGAACTTTTTCAAGCTGCACATTTCTTATCCATCCATATTTTGCTTTATTGGCGGCGGGAATATTGTAGGAGTTGTTCCAGAAATCCAGTCCGTTTACATTTTCATAGTTGAACCAGAGACCAACATGATGCGGGTGGTCGGTTCTTTCACCATTGCGTGGTGCCAATGGAAATCCCCTGGTAACAGTACTGCCATTTGCAGCGATAATGGGTGATAGTACCGGTTTTTCCAGTTGCCCGGAGTATAGAAAACTCGTAAACAATTTACCACCGATCAGTACATCTGTTATTTGCCTGTTGGTGTGCTGTACAAAGCTTACCTGTTGTGTTTGGGCATTGGCAAGCGGACAGAGTACCCAGGCTGATAGAAATATCATGGTATGTTTCATATAATGCAGCATACATGTAAATATAACAGCCCTTTGCCGGATTATTGAATTATCTGTTCCACTTCTATCCGGCGTGGTTGAATATTGCATCCCGGATTTATCCCTTTGCCATTACATGCTTTTCAGGCAACTTGCTGCTGGCCTGGTTAAAATGACGGGGTGGCTGAAGGTGATGATTGTTAAATATAGCGTATTACAATTCTATATCTTTGAACCTTCTGAATACATAAATGTTATTGTGAGCGTATGACCAGACAACGTTATTTCTTCCTGATCCTTATCCTTGGATCGCTCACTGCTATCGGTCCCTTTTCCATTGATATGTATCTGCCCGGTTTCCCGGCTATTGCGCACTCACTGCATACCTCTGTAGAGCAGGTGGCATTGTCGCTATCCGGTTTTTTTATCGGCATTTCTGCAGGACAATTGCTGTATGGACCTTTACTGGACAGGTATGGACGTAAAAAGCCCTTGTATGCCGGGCTTGCAGTGTATATCCTGGCCTCAGTAGGATGTTTTGCGGTAACCTCTATTGAGCAACTGATCGTATTGCGTTGTATACAGGCAATAGGCAGTTGTGCTGCAGGTGTGGCTGCTATGGCTATGGTACGTGACATTTTCCCGGTAAAGGATAATGCACGTGTGTTTGCCTTGCTGATACTGGTGTTGGGCGTATCACCCATGATTGCGCCTACTGTTGGTGGATTTGTAACAGCACATTGGGGATGGCAGATCATTTTTATTATACTGGCTGTCATTGCAACATTGATATTACTGGCGGTAATCTTCTTCCTGCCGGAGAGTTATCAGCCCGATCCTTCCTTTTCGCTGAAACCGGCGCCTATTATCCGCAATTTTATTTCAGTGCTGACAGTACCCCGGTTTTATACGTATGCATTGTGCGGCGCAGTAGCTTTTTCGGGGTTGTTTGCTTACCTATCCACTTCTCCTATGGTGTTCATGAATGTGTATAAGGTAAGTCCGCAGGTATACGGATGGATCTTCGCATTGCTGTCGGTAGGCTTTATCGGGGCCAGCCAACTGAACAACCTGCTGATGAAACGATATAAGAGTGAACAGGTGGTAAAGGTTACTCTGATCTGTATGTCGGCATTCAGTCTTGTTTTTGTCATTGCAGCTACCGGCAACCAGTTGGGCATTGTGGGTACCATTGTTATGATCTTTGCCATTTTGTGTTGTATCGGCATTGCCAATCCCAATACATCGGCATTGTCGCTGGCACCGTTTGAAAGGAATGCCGGTACAGCAGCAGCGCTGCTGGGTGCTTTTCAGATGACCATTGGAACAGTGGCGTCTGTCATAGTAAGCTTTTTCAAAGTACAATCAGCAGTACCGATGGCCGCTATTATGGCGGTGACTTCATTTGCGGCGCTGATCATTTTGTTTGCCGGTGGTTCCCGCATCAGGAATAAAGTAGAGGCAGGCTCCACAGCACAGGGTGTGGTGCACTAAAAGTGAAAATTTTATGAATCAGTTCTGTTGATGACTACCTGGTACCATACCGGCACGAACAATCTCTTTTTCCTTCCATAGCGATATTAGTCCGAATACAGGTCCGGCAGCAAGTATCATAAAAATATACTGTACATTTTTTTCATTGATCAGTGCATTGAGCAATTGTATGCTGATGATGGTAATGGCAAAGCCAATACAGTTTACAATGGTCAGGGAAGTGCCTTTGGATACGGCAGGTGCATTTTGTGCTACCAGTGTAGAGAATAAGGGAGAATCTGCAATAACCGTCATGCCCCAGCAGAACAGGAATATGACCAGCATTACCGGTGATTGACTTTGTAACAACAATGGTGACAGGATACAGCAGAGACAGGATGCCAGTAAGGCAATGGTAGCTGTACGTTTGGTGCCTGCATTCACGGCAATAAAACCACTCAATATACAGGCAATGCTGCCGGAAGCAATGATGAGGAAAGATAGTAATGGTACATTGACAGGGTGTGCTGCATGATGACTATTGTAAGCAGATAACATAACGGGTACAAAGACCCAGAAAGCATACAGTTCCCACATGTGACCAAAATAGCCAAAAGCTGCTGCACGGAACCTGCGGTTGGAGAAACCATCTGTCAACGCACTGAACTTAATACCTGCTGCTTTTTTACGGTAAGGACCATCGGGTACCAATACTACCAGTAATAATCCGCCTGCAATGGACAGTAATGAAGTATAGTAGAGTACATATCTCCATGGCATGCCTGCAATCATACTTTTCAGCAGGTGCGGAAATGCTGTGCCGATCACCAAAGCGCCTACTAAAAAGCCGAGCGATTTTCCAAGCCCCTGTTCATAATGATCAGCAGCTATCTTCATGCCTATCGGGTAAATACCCGCCAGGAAGAATCCTGTCAGAAAACGGAACAACAACAACCTGGTGGTATCTATATGCGGGTAACTGATACAGAAATTACAACAGGCAGCCAGTATGGCACTGGTCATAAAAACGCGGGAAGGAGAGAAGCGATCGGCAATACTGAGCAAGGCAAATATGAATGTGCCGCTGATAAATCCAAACTGAACACTGCTGGTAAGATGTGCCAGCCAACCGGGTGTCAGTTTAAATTGCTGTACAATGTCAGGCATAATGGCGTTGCCGGCAAACCAAAGGGAAGTACATAAAAACTGCGCAACCACAATTGTGGGCAGGATCCGTTTCATACACGGGTGTTGATTGTCTTAGGCTAAATGATAATGGCGGTGCTAAAAATAGTAAAAAGCAGGGAATCAATGTGAGAACGGCAGGAAGTACTTACCCTTCAAACGGAATTATCAGGAATTAGCTGTCAGGCTCTAAGCTGCGAGGAAATACTGTATAGCGTCTCAGCGACTTTACGAGCATCCATCTTCCGGACTTCTATTTTTCACCAGCGACCCGTCATATCGAATGAGCCATGAAGAAAGTAGCGAAATAATGAATGATACGGCGAAATGAGATATCCGGGGCTGCAGAGAATGTAAGATGGAATGGAAAGCATGAATCAGGAATTAGCTGTCAGGCTCTTAGCTGCGAGGAAATACTGTATAGCGTCTCAGCGACTTTACGAGCATCCATCCTGTTTGTCATTGTACGGACGTAATAAAAAGGGCAACGAGAACAGGGCGATCCATAGTGCTGCATGTGTCAGCACCATTACCCATTTTTTCTGATACCAGACCTGTTTCATACCGGCAAAGTAAAAACATATCGTGGCACAAAGCACATAGATGGTAAAATACAGCCATAAAGCGGCGTTTTTCTGCTACATACGCCCGGTATGCTTATCTGTAACAAAGGCTTTGCCGCCTGAGTTGCCAGGACAGTAAAGCCTTTTGTTCAATTCTTTTATGTGTTTAGCGGGCTGTAACGGTCTGGATGGTACCGTCATCGTTATAATGCAGTTCAGTTACTTTCACGTTACGCAGGTGTGTTTTGCCACTCAGTTGTACATCGTGATAGAACAGGTACCATTTACCATCTTTTTCTATAATGGAATGATGATTGGTCCAGCCTTTAACAGGATTCAGCAGTACACCCTGGTAAGTGAATGGTCCATAAGGACTGTCACCGGTAGCATAACAGATCAGATGAGTATCGCCGGTAGAGTAGGAGAAATAGTATTTTCCTTTATACCTGTGCATCCAACTGGCTTCAAAAAAACGCTTGTCGTTGTCCTTCTCTGTAAAAGGTTTTCCATCCTTACCCACCAGTTGTATTTCTTTTACCGGTCCGTCAAAGCTCTTCATGTCTTTGCTCATTTTGGCAATACGTGGCAGAATGGCCGGTTCATTGGCGCTGCGTAGTTTACCGGCTGAATCGTATTTGTTATTGCTCCAGCGTTGCAGTTGTCCGCCCCAGATACCACCGAAGTACATATAAAAACTGCCATCATTATCCTGGAACACGGCAGGGTCAATACTATAACTGCCCCTGATAGGCTCTTTTTCTGCGGTGAAGGGTCCTTCGGGTTTGGAGGAAGTAGCTACGCCGATCCTGAAAATATCCTGTTTATCCTTTACCGGGAAATACAGGTAATAAGTATTGTTGGCAAAAGCTGCGTCCGGTGCCCATAACTGGCGACCAGCCCAGGGAATATTTTTGATATCCAGTGCCACTCCATGATCGGTGACTTTACCCCCTACAGAATCCATTGAAAGAATGTGGTAATCCATCATGTTGAAATGATCACCATTGTCATTTTCGGGAGTACCGGTAGCGGTGTCGTGCGAGGGATAAATATAAATACGTCCGTTAAATACATGTGCAGAAGGATCTGCTGTAAAAATATGACTGACCAGCGGTTGGGTAGTAGAATCCTTTGCAACTGCAGTAGTGGTTTCAGGTGTTTTAGTGGCTGTATCCTGACACGCAGCAGCCATGGCAAAGCTCAGCGTAAGAGCCGGTATTACATACCACCGGCGATTATTGTTGTATTGCATGATGTGTTATTTATAACACGCTAAATGTATTTATTATGATTGGATTGGTGTTTGGTATGGCTGCTAAAAATGATGAAAAAGAAGGTTTATTTATGCAACAACATGCAACATGAGATTTCATGTAAAGGTTTCAGGCAAAGACACAAAGAGAATGCAAAGCCGGAAAGCTGTTTGTTGTTTTGCTTGGTGCATCTTAGATGCAGGTGGCAGCTAATAGATCGTGCGCAACAATATGAGATAAGGAATGACAACCCCGGAAGGAATGTGTAGTAAATACTTCGCCTGTTGCAAAGGGTTGTCATCCCTGAGTTAAATAAGACCTGCTATCCTTTTTTTACATACTTTGTAAGGATCACAATGGTCTGGTCATTGATCTTTCCTTCTACCTGGTTTGTATTGTCAGGTACCAGCCGGATCTTTTTTACTACTGTACCTTTGGGCGCACTGAAACTGGTGCCTTTAACATCAAGTCCCTGGGTGAGAACAACTGTATCTCCATTAGTCAGTGTATTGCCAAAAGCATCCTTGTGCACTTCAGCAACTTCATAAATGCTCAGCGCCCATTGTACCGTATTTTCATCCAGCTCTACAGAACTGATAATACCTGCAGCCCAATCCTGCTCTTTACATGCATACACCAAACGGTAGCTTAATGCCTGTATAGCAGGTTCGGGGTTCCATATCGTTCCCTCAAGGAACTGCCAGTAATTTCCTGTATCATGTTGTTCAATGGCCTGCAAACAGTTTGTACAAATTGCTACCTGGTTTTCTATTGCATTATCCGATGCCGGGCTGACAGTATACTCATGCACTGCTGTTGCTGAATTACATAATTCACAATTGCCGCCGCTTCGGTCGTACAGTTTTTTATTAATTGTCATGTAATATGGAATGGGTTAAAAAAGTGCGCGAAAGTACAAATAATCTGTTACCCGGAGGTTTACAGCACACTCTGCTGCGCGTAGCCGGATAAAATACTACGAAAAGGGTATTGACAATCTTTTGTAAGGGTTATAACTTGGCAACATTCCTTTTTCAACAGTCCGTACTATCATTTATAAAATATGAATGTATGGAATCCAGGGCATTACTGAAAAGGACAGCAATCTCTTTTTGTATATTGCTGTGTTTGTGGCATGTAGCTGTTGCTCAGGCAGATACTGCCAGAAAGTTCAAATCAAACGTTGCACACGTCAGCACTAATTCTACCCCATTTAAAATACGAACGGATACCACCCCGGTACAAAGGGCTGTATTGGGTAAGCGGATCAAAATTAATCCTGATCTGTCTAAAATGGTGTACCGCTTACCGGTTCTGCCAGTGCCACCCGGAGAAAACCTGGACAAGTATCTTGCCGGAAGACAGGATTGTGCAACGGAAAAGTCAATTGACTCCAACAACTGTGTACTGGTCAGGTACCCTGATGGACTGATCAAAAAGATATGTGATGGTAAGCTGATTGAAGTGATCACCCCGGATGGTAAAAGACATGTACCGTCTGCTCCTCTTCAGGCTATGATGATGGTGCCGAAAGTGCCGATTCCCAGGTTGAATAATACAGATTCAACGTATTTATGGATCGCACAATTTAATAACGAACTGCGGGGAGACATTCAATCGTTACTGGGCAATAATGCTGATCTGCTCAATCAGTACATGAAACGTGAAACCCTGCAATGCGCCGGTGATATTTTCAAACAGTTGGTTTACCGGATAACGTTTATGGAGAATTTTTTAATAGCAAACTAGAACACTGTGCGAAATTTTATACAATATATCATGTTGTTGTTACTATGCCTGGTGACAGCTATTTTTTCTTTCGGACAACCTGTTGCAGATAGTATGACTTTGCAGGAGCAAAAATTACAAAAAGCCCTGCTCAATACCGATCGTACACTACAACAGCGTTCTGGCAAAGACTCCAACTGGCAGGTGGTAGAGCAACTGGCGCAGTATGATACTGCTTTGAAAAGACAGTTGTATGAATACTATACATTCGGTATGCAGCATCGGAAAAACACTTTTCGATGGAACCTGTTGAGCAGCAAGATTACTTTTTGGGTAGTGATCACGCTTGTGTTTTCAGGTATTTTGTTTGCAGCCTTACAGTTCTATAAATCGATGAAGGGAAAATCTGTTGTTAATACTAAAACAGGCGCCGACGTGTCACCGGAAAAAGTGAGCGTAGCAACGGCAGGCGATACTACATTAAATACAGAGCTGGAGGCCAATATAAAAGGCATCAAAGTGAGTTCACCGGTATTGGGTGTTATCATTCTTATTATATCGTTGCTTTTCTTTTATCTGTACCTGGTGTATGTATACCCGATACAGGAAACTTTTTGATTTCACGCAAGGGCGCAATGGGAGCGCGAAGCTGCAAAACTCACAGGCTATACGAGCCCTGCAGTCTCGTAGTATTATATTGTTTCCTGTGGCAACTATTGATTCCTGACCCTTTTTCACGAATTGGATTTGTAAATAAGCGAACTATCCGGCGATTACCAAACTGGTAGTAGTATGGAAATGATAGCCCTGATAGCTCTGGTAACCGGGGTAGTAATTTCAATGTAACCGGCACAGGATGTTGCATATTATGTTGTGCCGCTTTAAAACCTACAGATGCCAGGTATTGCCATAATGCGCGCTCTATTTCCCTTACAGGTTGTTCACATGCTTTCAGTAAACGGGTGCCGATACCTGTCATCCTGCGGTACAGGCTGTGCAGTTTCCAGCCATCCGGCAGTTGGCGATACACTTTGGATGCAATCCTGGAAGCACGGCCAAGACGCCGGGCATATTGCATGGTTGTTCTGAAGCCCGCAGCATATTTTACCCGCCTGGCTGTCAGGGTGCTTCTGGTGCGTACGCAATACAATCCACGCCAGCGATAAAATACCAGGTTGCCGTAGGTGCCTGAGAGTATGAACGGTGTAAACAGTTTGCGTTTCATGATGACGAAATGATGTTTTGTATTGCAGGTTTGTGGTATTCGCAGGCGTACTGGTATCAGAGTTATAAAGTAAAGTTACAGATGCCTGTTGCCTGATCCAAGCGCAACGACCGTATATGCCAATTTTGCCAAATCAGCCGGAATTGCCGGAAATGGTATTCCCTGTGTTCTGTATTTAAAAGGCTGTTCCTGTTTTTTTGTACGCCGTTGGTGAGAGATTTGTGAAGGTTTTGCTGTGACCTTGCTGCATATTGCCTGCTATTTAAAGCGTATAAACTAAGTATTTGGGCGTGATGGTGAGGGATACAAGTCCGGAAGCCGGAAAGACAGGAAGAAAGAAGTCCGGAAGCCGGAAGTCTGATGTCTGAAAGAAAATACAAAATACGAAGTAAAGTATTCTGATCTCTTTGTGCTTCAAAAAATACTGAATAGAAGAGTGCTCGCAGAGTCGCTGAGACGTTATGATGTATTGCCCGTGACTCACCGCTCGCAGCTAAGAGCCTGACAGCCAATTCCTGATTCATGCTCTCCATTCCATCTTACATTCTCTGCAGCCCCGGATATCTCATTTCGCCGTATCATTCATTATTTCGCTACTTTCTTCATGGCTCATTCGATATGACGGGTCGCTGGTGAAAAATAGAAGTCCGGAAGATGGATGCTCGCAAAGTCGCTGAGACGCTATGATGTATTGCCCGTGACCTACTGCTCGCAGTAGTAATACCTGCTCCCAATTCCCTTTCAATCACCTCACATTTTTACGGGATTCTATACATTTGCCGTGTATGAAGGTTTGTATTGCAGAAAAGCCCAGTGTGGCGAGAGATATTGCAGACATTATTGGCGCCAAACAACGCAAGGATGGTTATTACGAAGGCAACGGGTACCAGGTTACCTGGACCTTCGGGCATTTCTGCACCCTGAAAGAACCACACGATTATACTGAACAATGGAAGTTCTGGCGGCTGGAAGACCTGCCGATGATCCCGTCCAGTTTTGGTATTAAGCTGATAGAAAATGACGGTGTTCAGAAACAATTCAAAGTAATAGAAACCCTGGTGCATCAATGTGAGGAAGTGATCAACTGTGGTGATGCCGGCCAGGAAGGTGAACTGATACAACGGTGGGTATTGCTGAAAGCGCAATGTACGGCCCCTGTAAAAAGACTCTGGATATCCTCGCTCACAGAAGAAGCGATCAAAGAAGGTTTTCAGAAACTTAAAAATGCTGACCAGTACGATAACCTGTATGCGGCCGGCAGTGCCCGTGCTATTGGTGATTGGTTGCTGGGGATGAATGCCACCAGGTTGTTCACCAAGAAATTTGCACAGGGAAAAACTGTGCTTTCCATTGGCCGTGTGCAAACGCCTACACTGGCGATGATAGTAGCCAGACAAAAGGAGATCAATGCCTTTCAATCGGAAGAATACTTTGAATTAAAAACCATTTATCGTGAAACGGAATTCACTGCTACCATCGATCGTATCAAAGTGCTGGAGCGCGCAGAGAAAGGACTGGCCTACCTGAAAGAACATCCTTTTGAAATTACTTCCTTTGAGAAAAAAGAAGGTAAGGAGGGAAATCCACGCCTGTTCGATCTTACTGCCCTGCAGGTAGAGGCCAATAAGAAATATGCTTATTCTGCAGACGATACATTGAAATATGTGCAGAACCTGTACGAGAAAAAACTGGTGACTTATCCAAGGGTAGACACTACCTACCTGTCGGAAGACCTGCATCCAAAAATTGAAGGCATCATGCGTGACCTTACGCCTTATGCGGCGCTCACGGCACCCATACTGGCGCAACCTATTCCGAAACTGAAAACGGTATTTGACGATAAAAAGGTGTCTGACCACCATGCCATCATTCCCACTGGTGTATATCCAAACAACCTGCCACACGAAGAAAAACGTATTTACGATCTTATCGCCAGGCGTTTTATAGCTGCGTTTTACCCGGAAAGCAAAATAGCGAACACTACTGTATTGGGCAAGGTAGGGCAGGTGCCGTTTAAAGCAACCGGTAAACAGGTATTAGAACCTGGCTGGAAGGACGTATATGTCAATGATGTAAGCGCTAAAAAGGAAGGTGAAGAAGAAGAAAAGATCCTGCCGGTGTTTGAGGTAGGAGAGCGTGGCCCGCATACACCACGTATACACCAGGGTAAAACAACACCGCCCAAAGCATATACAGAAGCAACCCTGCTGCGTGCTATGGAAACCGCGGGTAAACAGGTGGATGATGAAGAAATGCGTGAGTTGCTGAAAGATAACGGCATCGGCAGACCAAGTACCCGTGCCAATATTATTGAAACATTGTTTCGCCGTAAGTACATTGAAAAACGCAAGAAGAACATCTATGCTACGCAAACAGGTATAGACCTGATTGATACCATCCAGACAGAACTGCTGAAAAGCCCTGAGCTGACAGGCATCTGGGAACGCAAGCTGCGCCAGATAGAGAAAGGTGAATATGCTATTGAAACCTTTAAGCAGGAGCTGAAGCAAATGGTGATAGACCTTACGGCTGAAGTAAAAAGTGCCACATACAAAGCCATTACCGTAGCGCCTGATCAGCCGGAGAAAAAAGAAAAAGATAATAAAGAAGAAAAGCCAAAAAAAGAAGCCAAACCCAAAGAGCAGAAAAAGACGATTGTAATAGAAGAACAACAATGTCCCAAATGTAAAACGCACCTGCTGAAAAAGGGTAATACCGCCTATGGTTGTGCTAATTTTAAAGTCTGCGGTTTTAAACTGCCTTTTGAAGTATTTGGTAAAAAACTCACCGACAAACAGATTGCCGACCTGTTACAGAAAGGCAAAACCGGTAAAGCTAAAGGCTGGAAACTGCCGGGTACTGATACTGAAACAGAAGGGAAGTTGAAACTGAATGCGGCTTTTGAATTGGAGATAGAATAGAGGGTTTGATTTTTGTATGATTTTATT
>OFIS01000054.1_pt1 | contig 153805 bp, 144 predicted proteins | sample 1775071 | NCBI WGS metagenome assembly OFIS01 (sample SAMN08195774, study PRJEB24354) | sludge metagenome | isolation source: sludge from phenol fed wastewater aerobic bioreactor C | place: India: Nagpur | collected 2016-09-17 | reverse complement strand
GGAGCGGGAAACGAGTCTCGAACTCGCGACCTCAACCTTGGCAAGGTTGCGCTCTACCAACTGAGCTATTCCCGCGTCTGGCGAAACAGGCGTCTCGCGAAGAAGGCGAGATTGTAGGCGATTTTTCGGTCGCTTCCCGCATCCATCTCAATGTTTTATGGAGCGGCTTGCCGAAGGCCGCCTTGCCGGCGGTTTCACGGCGGCAGCGGCGGCAATCTCCTCCTCGGACAGCGGCACGGGTTTGCGCTCCAGAGCGACTTCAAGCACCTTGTCGATCCAGCGCACCGGCACGATCTCCAGGCCCTTTTTGACGTTGTCCGGAATCTCCTGCAGATCCTTGACGTTCTCCTCCGGGATCATCACGGTCTTGATGCCGCCGCGCAGGGCCGCCAGCAGCTTCTCCTTCAGGCCGCCGATGGCCGTCACCTCGCCGCGCAGCGTGATCTCGCCCGTCATCGCCACATCGGCGCGCACGGCAATGCCGGTGAGCGCGGAGACCATCGCCGTGGCCATGGCGATGCCGGCGCTGGGCCCATCCTTGGGCGTGGCGCCATCGGGAACGTGAATGTGCAGATCGCGCTTTTCAAACACCTCGTCGCGCAGGCCCAGCGCGTGCGCGCGCGAGCGCACCACGGTGCGCGCGGCCTCGACCGACTCCTTCATCACATCGCCGAGCGAGCCGGTGCGCTGGATCACGCCCTTGCCAGGCATGGTTGCGACCTCTATGGTGAGCAGATCGCCACCGACCTCGGTCCAGGCCAGGCCGACAACCTGTCCGACCTGATTCTTCTGCTCGGCGCGCCCATAGTCGAACTTGCGCACACCCAGGTATTCGGCAAGGCACCTGGCACTGACCTCGACCGCGGGCTTGAGCTTCTTGAGCAGCAGTCCCTTGACCACTTTGCGGCAGATCTTGGAGAGCTCGCGTTCGAGCGAACGCACGCCCGCCTCGCGCGTGTAGTAGCGCACGATATCCACGATCGCGTCTTCATGAACCCGCAGTTCGCCCGCCTTCAGGCCATTGGCCTGCATCTGCTTGGGCAGCAAGTACTTCACCGCGATGTTGAGCTTCTCGTCTTCCGTATAGCCCGCCAGACGGATCACCTCCATGCGATCGAGCAGCGCCGGGGGAATGTTCATCGAGTTGGACGTGGCCACGAACATCACGTCCGACAGGTCGAAATCGAGCTCCACGTAATGATCGGCGAACCTGCTGTTCTGCTCCGGGTCGAGCACCTCCAGCAATGCGCTCGAGGGGTCGCCGCGGAAGTCCATGCCGATCTTGTCGATCTCGTCGAGCAGGAACAGCGGGTTCTTCGTGCCGGCCTTGGCCAGGCTCTGCAGCACCTTGCCCGGCATGGCGCCGATGTAGGTGCGTCGGTGGCCCCGGATTTCGGCCTCGTCGCGCATGCCGCCCAGCGCCATGCGTACGTACTTGCGCCCCGTGGCCTTGGCAATCGACTGCCCCAGTGAGGTCTTGCCCACGCCCGGAGGGCCCACGAGGCACAGGATGGGCGCCTTCACCTTGTCCACGCGCTGCTGCACGGCGAGGTATTCGAGGATGCGATCCTTGACCTTCTCCAGGCCGAAGTGGTCTTCGTTGAGCACTTCCTCGGCGCGCACCAGGTCCTGCTTGACGCGGGTTCTGCTGCTCCACGGCAGGCCGACGAGCACGTCGATGTAATTGCGCACCACGGTGGCCTCGGCCGACATGGGCGACATCAGCTTGAGCTTCTTGAGCTCGGCCTCGGCCTTCTTGAGCGCCTCCTTGGGCATCTTCACGGCCTTGATGCGTTTTTCGATTTCCTCGATGTCGGCGCCGCCCTCGCCCTCGCCCAGTTCCTTCTGGATCGCCTTGACCTGCTCATTGAGGTAGAAGTCGCGCTGGTTCTTTTCCATCTGGCGCTTCACGCGCCCGCGAATGCGCTTGTCCACGTTGAGGATGTCCACCTCGCGCTCGAGCTGCTCGAACAGGCTCTGCAGCCGCGCCTTCACATCGGCCAGGTCCAGCACGTGCTGCTTGTCGTCGAGCTTGAGCGGCATGTGCGCAGCGATGGTGTCGGCCAGGCGCCCGGCATCCTCGATGCCGGAAATGGAGGTGGAAATTTCCGTGGGAATTTTCTTGTTGAGCTTGACGTACTGGTCGAAATGCTGCATCACCGCGCGACGCAGGGCCTCGATTTCGGCGGCCTTGCGCTCCGACGTGGGCACCAGCAGGGGCCGCGCCGTCGCGGTGAAATGGGTCTCGCCCTCGGTCACGTCATCCAGATGCGCACGCTGCTGGCCCTCGACCAGCACCTTCACCGTGCCATCGGGCAGCTTGAGCATCTGCAGGATGGTGGAGATGCAGCCCACGTCAAACATGTCCTCGGCCTGCGGTTCGTCCTTGGACGCCGCCTTCTGCGCCACGAGCATGATCTGGCGATCGGTGCCCATGGCCACCTCGAGCGCCTTGATGCTCTTGGCCCGCCCGACGAAGAGCGGGATCACCATGTGCGGAAACACCACGACATCGCGCAGTGGCAACAGCGGCAGGACCAGGGGGGTATCGGGCAGGGGTGTCTGTCCAGGCATCGGCTATTCCCTCAAAAGCGGTCGTGCATGGATTCTCCCGTGCACCACCTTGTAAAACGAACGCTGGCCGCAACCCGGCCGGGGCCCCGCCGCTCGCGGCAGCCGGGATCGCCTGCGCTCAGGCCTTCTTCGCGGCCTCGCGATAGACCAGCAGCGGCGCCTTGCCTTCATCGATCGTGGCCTCTTCCACCACGACCTTTTCGACATTCGCCGTATTGGGCAGATCGAACATGGTGCCGATCAGCGATTGTTCAAGAATCGATCGCAGGCCGCGCGCGCCGGTCTTGCGCGCGATCGCCTTGCGGGCAATCGCCTTGAGCGCGGCCGGCCGGATTTCGAGTTCCACGCCTTCCATCGCGAGCAGCGCGCCATATTGCTTGACCAGCGCATTTTTCGGTTCGGTGAGGATCCGCACGAGCGCGTCCTCGCCCAACTCGGCCAGAGCCGCCACCACCGGCATGCGCCCCACGAGTTCGGGGATGAGGCCGTACTTGATGAGATCCTCGGGCTCGATGCCCTGAAACACCTCGGTGAGCGAGCGCTGCTTCTTGCTGCGCACCGTGGCGCCAAAGCCGATGCCCGAAGCCTCGGTGCGGTTTTCGATCACTTTCTCCAGGCCCGCGAAGGCCCCGCCGCAAATAAACAGGATGTCGGTGGTGTCGACCTGCAGGAAATCCTGGTTCGGATGCTTGCGTCCGCCCTGCGGCGGCACGCTGGCCATCGTGCCCTCAATCAATTTCAGCAAGGCCTGCTGCACGCCCTCGCCCGAAACGTCGCGCGTGATGCTCGGGTTGTCGCTCTTGCGCGTGATCTTGTCGATCTCGTCGATGTAGACGATACCGCGCTGCGCGCGCTCGACGTCGTAGTTGCAGCTTTGCAGGAGCTTCTGGATGATGTTTTCCACGTCTTCGCCGACGTAGCCCGCCTCGGTCAGTGTCGTGGCGTCGGCCATCACGAAGGGCACATCGAGCTGGCGCGCCAGCGTCTGCGCCAGCAACGTCTTGCCCGAGCCTGTCGGGCCCACGAGCAGGATGTTGCTCTTGGAGAGCTCCACATCCTCCTTGCCCGCCTTTTCCTTGTGGCGCAGGCGCTTGTAGTGGTTGTAGACCGCCACCGCCAGCGTGCGCTTGGCCTGTTCCTGGCCGATCACGTAGCCGTCCAGGTTGGCCTTGATGTCCGCGGGTGCGGGCAGATCACCGTGACCGCCCTGACCGGCCTCGGCGCCGGGCTGTTCATCGCGGATGATTTCGTTGCACAGGTCGATGCATTCGTCGCAGATGAAGACCGACGGGCCGGCAATGAGTTTCTTGACCTCGTGCTGACTCTTGCCGCAAAACGAGCAATACAGGGTTTTCTCGGTGGAAGAGCCTTTTTTCTCGGCCATGGAGCTACGCCTTGAAACAGATAACGTGAAGTGATGATACTCAAATAAAAACGGCGCTTCCCGCAGGGGGAAACGCCGCCCGCACGCTGCAGTGCCGATCAGGTGCGCTTGGCGATCACCTGGTCGACGATGCCATATTCCCTGGCTTCGTCAGCCGTCATGAAATAGTCGCGCTCGGTGTCGCGGACCACCTTTTCATAGGGCTGACCGGTGCGCTCGGCGAGGATACGGTTCATCTGCTCCTTGGTGCGCAGGATGTCGCGGGCGTGGATTTCGATATCGGTCGCCTGCCCCTGGGTGCCACCGAGCACCTGGTGAATCATGATCTTGGAATTGGGCAGCGAATAGCGTTTACCCTTGGCGCCGGAGGCCAGCAGGAAGGCGCCCATGCTCGCGGCAAAGCCCACGCACATGGTGGAGACATCGGGTTTGACGAACTGCATGGTGTCATAGATCGCCATGCCGGCCGTGACGCTGCCGCCGGGCGAGTTGATGTAGAAGGAAATGTCCTTGTCGGGATTCTCGCTTTCCAGAAACAGCAGCTGCGCGACGACGAGGTTCGCCGTCTGGTCGTTGACCTCCCCCACGAGGAAGACCACGCGCTCCTTCAAGAGGCGCGAATAAATGTCGTAGGAGCGCTCGCCGCGCCCCGACTGTTCGATCACCATGGGGATCAGCCCCAGGGCCCTGGTCTCTTGTGCACTCATCCGTCTCTCCAATCGGTTGTTCTGACTGTATCCGCAAACAGATGGGGCCTGTACCTGTCGGCACAAGCCCCATCCGCGTCACTCAACGGGCGCTGGTGATCAGTTCTGCGCCATCAGCTCGTCGAACGTCACCGTCTTCTCGTCGATCTTGGCCTTGCTCAGCACGAAATCGGTCACGTTGTTTTCGACCACCACGGCTTCCACCTCGGCTAGGCGATCGCGGTCGCCGAAATACCACTTAACGACGTCCTGGGGCTTCTCGTAGCTGGACGCCAGTTCATCGACGTGCGCCTTGAGCTGCTCGGGCCTGGCCTGAAGTTCGTTGGCGCGCACGAGCTCGGCCACCACCAGGCCCAGACGCACGCGGCGCTCGGCCTGCGGGCGCACCACATCTTCGGGAATGTCGGCCTTGTCCGCGTCCTTGATGCCACGGGCCTTGAGATCAGCGCGCGCGCCTTCGAGCAGCCGCTCGATCTCGGCCTGGACAATGGCGTTGGGCAGCTCCAGCTCGGCGTTGGCGAGCAAAGCGTCCATGACGGCCTGCTTGTTGCGCGACTGCAGACGGAACTTGACCTCGCGCTCCAGGTTCTTGCGCACGTCGGCGCGCAGGCTGTCGACCGTGCCGCCTTCGATGCCCAGCGACTTGACGAAGGGCTCGTTCACCTCGGGCAGGTGCGCGGCCTCGAGGTTCTTGAGCGTCACCAGGAAGTCCGCCGTCTTGCCCGCCACGTCCTTGCCGTGGTAATCCTCGGGGAAGGACAGCGGGAAGGTCTTGCTCTCGCCCACCTTCATGCCGCGCACGGCGTCTTCGAATTCCTTGAGCATCTGGCCTTCGCCGACGAGGAACTGGAAGCCCTCGGCCTTGCCGCCGGCGAAGGGTTCACCGTCGATCTTGCCTTCGAAATCCACGGTCACGCGGTCGCCATCCTCGGCGGGCGAACCTTGCGCGCGCTGCGCGAACGTGCGCCGCTGCTTGCGCAGGATATCCAGCGTGCGGTCGATCGCGGCGTCATCCACCTCAGCCGCGAGCTTTTGCACCTGCGCCGTGGTCAGGTCGCCAATCTTGACCTCAGGGAAGATTTCGAAGACCGCATCGAAGGTCATTTCACCTTCGGGTGCGCCTTCCTTTTCGGAGATGCGCGGCTGACCCGCGACGCGCAGCTTGGCCTCGTTGGCGGCCTGCGAAAACGCTTCGCCGACCTTGTCGTTGATCACTTCGTACTGCACCGAGTAGCCGTAGCGCTGCGCCACGACACCCAGCGGCACCTTGCCCGGGCGAAAACCGTCCATCTTCACGGTGCGTGCCAGGCGCTTGAGGCGCCCGTCCACTTCGCTCTTGATGCTGTCGACCGGCAGGCTGAGCGTGATCTTGCGTTCCAGTTTTTCCAGGGTTTCAACAGTGACGGCCATTGTGGTTCCTCATCGTCTGACAGTGTGTGTGGGAGCGCGCCGCTGGCCATCGCTCGACGACCGCACGCTCGCACTCCGGGGTGTTTCTGGTCTTCCCGTGGCAATGGGGCACTGACAATGCCCGTCCGCCGCCCTCCACGGGCCCGGTCATGCTCGGAAAAACCGCTGATTGTAGCGAAACACCCCACCGCGCCTTCAGTGTCTACTTGCCGAGGATGTCGCCCACCTTGTCGGCCTCGCAACGACCGGTGACATGCGCCTGAGGCGGCACGCACCCGCGAACCTGCTGGCCGCTCGAGAGCTTTTCTATCGCCTGCCACAGCAGTGCGATCTGCTGCTCCTGCCCCGAGGCCGAATCGGCCAGGCTGCGCAGCGCCAGGGCCATCGGGTCGTCCTGCTGCGGCGTCACGCCATAGGCGCTGAATGCCGGAGTCTGCGCATGGTGCGCTTCGGTCACATCCGCCCCGTGGTCCTTGTGCGAGGCGATGATACGCGCGGGTATGCCCACGGCGGTTGCTCCGGCGGGCACGGGCTTGATCACCACGGCATTGCTGCCGATCTTGGCGCCGTCACCCACGGTGAAGCCCCCGAGCACCTTGGCGCCCGCGCTCACCACCACGTCGCGCCCCAACGTCGGGTGGCGCTTGGCGCCCTTGTAGAGCGTGGTGCCGCCCAGCGTCACGCCGTGATAGATGGTGCAGCCGTCCCCCACCTCGGCGGTTTCGCCGATCACCACGCCCATGCCGTGATCGATGAACACGCGCTCGCCAATGACGGCGCCGGGGTGGATTTCGATGCCGGTGAGCCAGCGCGCCAGGTGCGAAATGAAGCGCCCCAGCCAGCGCAGGCCATGCGTCCAGCACCAGTGCGCCGGTCGATGCAGCCAGATGGCATGCAGGCCGGGATAGCAGGTGATGACCTCCCAGGTGCTGCGCGCAGCCGGGTCACGGTCAAGAATGCACTGGATGTCTGAGCGGGTTCTGGAAAACATGGAAGGCGCGTGCGATGGCAGCGCGCAGTCTAGCGTCTAACCCATACCTGCAGCGGTGACGGCTTCTTCAGGCGGATTCCAGCTGCAGGACCTGGCCCGGCACGGCCACCGGCGCCTCGGCCGGGGCATCCGTTCCGAGCTTGAACACCTGCACGGCGCCCGCCAGACGCGCCGCCTGCTCGCGCTGGCTGTGCGCGGCCGCGGCCGATTGCTCCACCAGCGCGGCGTTCTGCTGCGTCATCTGATCGAGCTGTGCCACCGCCTGGTTCACCTGGCCGATGCCGTCCGCCTGCTCCGACGACGCGGTGGTGATTTCGCCAATGATGTCGCCGACACGCCGCACGCTGTCCACGATCTCGCCCATGGTGCCGCCCGCTTCCTTCACGAGACGCGTGCCGTCGGCGACCCGACCCACCGAATCCTGGATCAGCTGCTTGATCTCGCGCGCGGCTTCGGCGGATCGCCCGGCCAGCGAACGCACCTCGCCGGCGACCACGGCAAAACCCCGCCCCTGCTCGCCGGCACGCGCAGCCTCCACGGCTGCGTTGAGCGCGAGGATATTGGTCTGAAACGCGATGCCGTCGATCACACCGATGATGTCGGCGATCTTGCGCGAGCTCTGCTCGATGCCGCCCATCGTGTCCACCACCTGCGCCACGGCCTTGCCGCCGCGCTCGGCCACCTCGGCGGCCGACGCCGCGAGCTGATTGGCCTGACGCGCCGCATCCGCCGAATGGCTGACCGTCGTGGTGAGCTCTTCCATGCTCTGCGCCGTCTGCGCGAGGCTGGAGGCCGTGGCCTCGGTACGCGCCGACAGATCCTGATTGCCGCTGGCGATCTCGGCGCTGGCGGTATCGATGCTGTCAGCCGCCGCGCGCACCTGCTGCAGCATCTGCACGTAACGCCCACGCATTCCCTCCACTTCGCGAACCAATGCGCCGATCTCGTCGCGCCGGGTGGTAGTGAATTTCTGCGTCAGATCGCCCTGCGCCACCAGCGTGATGGCCTTGGTCAGGCCCATGAGCGGGCGGCTCACGCCACGGCGCAGCATCTGCCACAAGCCGATGCCCAGCGCCAGCAACGCCAGTGCCATCAGTCCCCACACCGCCCAGGTCACGCGCTGCTGCGCCGCCATGGCCTCGCCATCAGGCACCTCGGCCACGACCCACCAGCCGGACTGGGTCTTGCGCATCAGCGCCCACGGGTCCTGCGCCTGCGGGTACAACAGCGCCTGCGCGTGGCGCACGAAGCCATCGGGCGCCGCCGCCAGCGCCTCCAGAAAGGCCTTCGCGCTCGGGTCCGCCTTGAGCACGGCCTGGCCGCGCTGCGCGGGGTGATAGACGAAGCGGGCCTGTTGCAGCCCCGCGCCCGGATTGATCACATAGACGCCACCGTGCTCGAAAAATCGCGTCTGCAGCACCTGCTTTTGCAGCACGTCCTGGAAAATGCTGATGTCATTGCCCACGAAGAGCAGCGCCACCACCTTGCCCTTGGCGTCCTTGATCGGCTGGTAGTCGCTCATGTAAGGCTTGTCCTGCACCACCACCAGTCCCGTGTACGGCTCGCCCTTCATGACGGTGGCATAGGCAGGATCGGACGCCGAAAGCTCCAGCCCGTCTTCGCGCACGCCCTTTTCGTCCTTGACGGACGACACCACGGTGACGAACCCCTCGCCCTTGCGCGCAAACACGCGGGCTATGCCGCCGGTTTGGGTGGCAAAGCGGTCAACCGCGCCGGTATCGCCATTGACCAGGCCGCCGAAGCTGCGCAGTTCGCCAGAGGCTTCATCGAGCTCCATGGTGGCTTCGAAAAAGCGTGCAAAACCCTTCATCGAGCCCGTGGCCATGTCGCGCGCGATGCTGTCGGCGGCATCAAGCGACTGCGCCACCGCGGCGACCGTATCGCCCACGCTCTCGACCAGCTGCGCCCGGGTGTTGCGTTCCGTCAGCACCGCGAGGGTGATGCCCACGAAAACCAGCACAACGGCCACCAGCCCGAGGGACAGCAGCGTGACGCGCCGCGCCACCGAACCGTTGGCTGCTTTTTCACGAATCGACATGGATCACCCTTCCTCAGATGCCAGGCCGCACGAAATGAAAGAGACGGCGCATCGGTACGCGCCTTGCGAGCCTGTGAAATGAGCAGTTTAAGTAACAAGATGCTGCATCGCATCAAGGAAACTACTTAATCGTGTCACTTTTGTTGCGCTGGCTCGCCACTTCGATCATGGTCCTGGCAATGCCGCGCAGGATATGGATCTCTTCCTGCGTCGGCTGGGCGCGATTGAACAGCTGGTTCAGTCGTGGCATGAGCTTCTTGGGCGCGGCGGGGTCCAGGAAGCCGACATCGACCAGCGCCCGCTGCCAATGCGCGAGCATGCCGGCCACCTGCGCGGCGTCGGCCTGCTGGCCATGCACGGCGACGTCCTGTACCGCGAAACCGCCAAGCGCCAGGCGCCATTCATACGCAATCACCTGCACTGCCGCCGCGAGGTTGAGCGAACCAAAGTGCGCCGCCGTCGGGATGGAGAGCGCCACATGACAGCGATAGACATCGTCGTTGGCCATGCCGAAGCGCTCGCTGCCGAAGAGGAAGGCGACGCCCGTATCCTCCGCAAAACCTTGAACCAAATTTGGCTTCGAGCATTGCTCTACCTGCGCTGATGGCTCTTTCTTCAGGAGCATCGAAAAGTGCTCGCGGGGTGAGCGCGTCGGCGGCCCGAAGTCGCGCGGTGTCATGGCCGTAGCACACAGATGGTGCATGCCCTCAAGCGCTTCATCGAGGGTGGCGACGACGCGCGCCCTGGCCAGCACATCGGTGGCGCCGCTGGCCCGCTGGATCGCGATCTCGCGGTGCAGCACATTGGGCCAGCGCGGCGCCACCAGCACCAGATCATCAAAACCCATGGTCTTGATCGCGCGCGCCGCGGCGCCCACATTGCCGGGGTGACTGGTCTGAATCAAAACAAAGCGTGTTCGCATGGGCTCGATTGTCGTCGTCCAGCCCACGCCGCCAGGGGTCGAGGCGGCGGCGGGCAAGTGCTCGCCCGCCAGGGGCCTGGTCAGCGTTGGCCTAGAATCGGCGGCCCTCGCGCATCGACGCGTTTACTTGGCCGCTCCTTTCCATGTCGTCCCATCTGCACCCCATGCTCAACACGGCCATCAAGGCCGCACGCGCCGCTGGCGCCATCATCAACCGCGCCGCGCTGGACGTGGAAGCCGTGCGCGTTTCGCAAAAGCAGATCAACGACTTCGTGACCGAGGTCGATCAGGCGAGCGAAACCGCCATCATCGACACGCTGCTCACCGCCTACCCCGGCCACGCCATCCTGGCCGAGGAATCCGGCAGGCAGCACGGCGCCAAGGACTCGGACTACATCTGGATCATCGACCCGCTGGACGGCACGACGAACTTCATTCACGGTTTCCCCGTGTACTGCGTGAGCATCGCGCTGTCGGTGCGCGGCAAGGTGGAGCACGGCGTGGTGTACGACCCCACGCGCAACGACCTCTTCACCGCCACGCGCGGGCGCGGCGCGTTCATGAACGACAGGCGCATGCGCGTTTCCAGGCGCACGCGACTGTCGGAATGCCTGCTCGGCACCGGTTTTCCTTACCGCCCCGGCGACGATTTCCTCGGTTACGTGAAGATGATGGCCGAGGTGATGCCGCACACGCAGGGCCTGCGCCGGCCCGGGGCCGCGGCACTCGATCTGGCCTATGTGGCTGCCGGGTTCACCGACGGCTTCTTCGAGGCCGGCCTGTCGATCTGGGACGTGGCCGCCGGCGGGCTGCTGGTGACGGAAGCCGGCGGCCTCGTGGGCAACTTCACGGGCGAAGCGAACTACCTGGAACAGCGCGAGTGCCTGGCGGCCCCGGCGCGCATCTATGCCCAGCTCGTGAACCTGATCGGCAAGTACAGCAAGTTCGCCAGTGTGGCTGACAAGATGGCCGTGCAGGCTGCCCATTCCAGCAGCAGCGCCAGCGTCGATACCGATTCGGAGTGATATTTTCATAGCGTACGGCGCCCATTCTGAAAGCGCTGCAGCCCGTTTTCTTTTAATTCCGCCATGTCTCTCGTGACGGCCGCCGTCGCCCTGTGCCTGATCGTTTCGGTCGGGGACGGCGATTCGCTCTCCGCCCGCTGCGGCGCCGAGCCCGTACAGCGCGTGCGTATCGCAGCCATCGACGCGCCTGAGCTGCGGCAGGCGTATGGCGCAAAGGCCCGCGCACACCTCGCACGGTTGTGCCTGCGCCAGCGGGCACGCGTGACGGCGCAGGGCCACGACAAATACGGCCGGCTGCTCGCGCAGGTCAGCTGCCACGGCCGCGATGCAGCGGACGAGCAGGTGGTGGCCGGTCTCGCCTGGGTGCACCCGAGCCAGGCAGGGACGCATCCGGCGCTCACGCGCGCGGCCGTGCGCGCGCGCCAGGCGAAAGTGGGCTTGTGGGCGCAAAAGCGCCCGCTGGCGCCATGGACATACCGCCAGCGCCACCCCCGCCCAGCTTACAGGTAGCCCGCTCGAAGTTCCTGCGCGCTCCTGGGCGAGAGCAGCGCGGGCGATAGGTCCAGCATGGTCCTGCAGCCATGTTGCCCCGACTGGTGCAGGCGATGGACGGCGCGCGCACCGGCCACAAGCACGCTGGCGGTGAACTCGGGGTTGCTGTCCAGCTGCAGGCGGTATTCGATCACGTGCCTGACCTTGTCGGCGGTGTCGCCGCTGCGGATGACGAAGCCGCCGTGCGCCATGCCCGCGTGATCACGCGCGAGCACCTCGGCACTGATGAAATGCACCGTGGTGTCGTAGTCGCTGAAGTAGTTGGGCATGGAGACGATGGCGCGGCGCACGGCATCGGCATCGGCGCCGGGTTTGAGGACCACGAAGCATTCGCGCTGGTGCTTCTCGCGCGTGCTCAGCTCGGGCCGCAGGCCGCTGCGCGCCTTGTCCATCGCCTCGGCCACCGGGATGGTGTACTGCACGCCGGCGGCGACACCCGGCACGTGACGGATCGCGTCCGAATGCCCCTGGCTCAGGCCCTTGCCCCAGAAGGTGTAGCTGGCGCCATCGGGCAGGAAGGCCTCGCTCATCACGCGGTTGACGGAAAACAGCCCGGGGTCCCATCCCGCGGAGATCAGGGCCGTGGTCTGGCCCGCGCGCGCCGCGGCGTCGACTTTCGCAAAGTGCTCGGGAATACGGGCGTGCGTGTCGAAACTGTCCACCACGTTGAAGTGGCGCGCGTACTCGGGCGTCTGCACCGGCAGATCGTCCTTGGAGCCGCCGCAGAGGATCAACACATCGATGTCTTTGCGATGCGCCAGCAGATCGGCGACCGCATGCACGGCAACGCCACTGGCGGGCTTGACGCTGGCGGGGCCGCGGCGCGTGTAAACGCCGACGAGCGCCGTGTCGGGGTTCTTGGCGACTGCCTTTTCCACGCCACGCCCGAGGTTGCCGTATCCGACGATGGCCAGCCGCAGCGGCGCCTGGCGGTGGTCATTCTGTTGATGATCCATGGTGATTGCCTTTCAAAATAAAAAATAATAGCCGCTGCCGTCAGGCAGCCGGTTCATGCGGATTTGCATTCGGCCGGACAACGACGCGGGAAGCCGAAAGCAGTGCCGACGCAATGCAAGGCAGACCAACGAAGCCACGCGTTCGGAGGCGCATCCGTATCGATCATCCGCCCCGCATGGGCAGCGGCCCGCCGCCATAGAGCCAGGGCATGTCCAGCACGCCCTCTCCCAGCAGGCGCAGCGACGCATCGCGTGCCAGGCGCACCACCCCCGTGGCATGAAAGATGCGGCCGTTGCGCCGCGAGCGCCGCTGTACCCGCGCCACGCGCTGCCAGCGGCTGAGCGCGTAGCGGCGCAGCCGTTCATGCACGTCCAGCGACTGCGTGGCCAGGGCCTGCTCCAGGCCCATGGCGTCTTCAATGGCCATTCCCGCCCCCTGCGCAAGATAGGGGCGCATGGGGTGTGCCGCATCGCCCAGCAGCGCCACCGCCCCCTGCGCCATCTCATGCGCGCCAGCCACCGGCGCGCGCAGCGCCAGGGGCCAGAGCCGCCACACGCCCCCGGCGGCAGGCACGGCCCGCACCAAGTCCTGCAAGGGGGTGCAGACCCCCTCCAGAGCCGGCAGCAGTTCGCCCACGTCGGCCGCGCGATCCCAGCGTCGCAGGTCCTCCCGAGCCTGCCCCTCGCGTATCACCACCACATTGAGCCATTCGCCACCGCGCACGGGGTAGTGCACGACATGCAGGCGCGGACCCAGCCACACCGTCACCACCTGGGTACGCAGCGCCAACGGCAGCGCCTGCTGAGACACGACCGCGCGGTAGGCGACGTGCCCGGCCACGTCCTCGCCGACGACGCCCAGCATCACGTCGCGCACGCGGCTATGCAGGCCATCTGCGCCCAGCAGGGCATCGGCCTCGATCTGCAGCCGCGCGCCATCGGCTGCCCGCACCCGCGCGGAGACCCCATGGGCCTGCTGGCTGAAATGCATCAACTGATGGCGCAAGTGCAACTGCACCTGGGGCAGCTCGCGTGCGGCCTGAAGCAACAGGCCATGCAGGTCGGCCCGGTGCACGGTGACATAGGCCGCGCCATAACGCTCAGCCACGGCGTGGCCCAGATCCATCTGTGCGAGGTGCGCACCATCGAGCGCACTGCGCACCTGCAGCGCCTCGGGGAAACACGCCACCGCCCGCAGCGGCGCCATCAGCCCCCAGGCAGCGAGGCAGCGCACGGCGTTGGGCCCGAGCTGCACCCCGGCCCCCACTTCGCCAAACGCACTGGCGCGCTCATGCAGGCGCACGTGCCAGCCCACACGCTGACAAGCCAGTGCAGCGGCCAGCCCGCCAATGCCCCCGCCCGCGATCAGGATCTGATGCATACAAAAATTCAGGCCGGTGCAGGTGCACACCACCCGCGACCGGCCTTGCAAGTCCTCGGCGCCGCGGCTGCCATGATCGGTAGCCGACCCGCCGCCCAGGTTCAATCAGCGATCAACTGATCCAGGACATAGGGCAGGATGCCGCCGCTGCGGTAGTAATCAACCTCGATCGGCGTGTCCAGGCGCAGCGTCAGGGGCACTTCCTTCGTGCCGCCGTCGGCGCGGCGAATGATCAACCTGGCCTGGCCTTGCGGCTTGAGCTGCTTGTCCACGACCACGTCCACCTGCTCGTCGCCCTTCAGACCCAGGGTCTCCCAGCTGTCCTTGCCCTGAAACTGCAGCGGCAGCACGCCCATGCCGATCAGGTTGGAGCGGTGGATGCGCTCGAAGCTGCGCGCCACCACGGCCTGGATGCCCAGCAGCTGCGTGCCCTTGGCCGCCCAGTCGCGGCTCGACCCAGTGCCGTATTCCTCACCGGCGAACACCACCGTGGGCCTCTTGCTCGCCATGTACAGCTCGGCCGCATCGAAGATGGCCATCTTGTTGCCGCGTTGCGGCCCTTCGCCCTGGTAGAGCGTGAAGCCGCCTTCCTCGCGCGAGCCGTCGGCGTGCGGCGGGATCATCAGGTTCTTGATGCGCACGTTGGCGAAGGTGCCGCGCATCATCACCTCATGCTGGCCACGGCGCGAGCCGTAGCTGTTGAAATCCTGCTTGCTCACGCCGTGGGCCTTGAGCCAGAGGCCCGCGGGCGAGCTTTCCTTGATGCGCCCGGCCGGCGAGATGTGGTCGGTGGTAACCGAGTCACCGAACAAGGCCATGATGCGCGCGCCGCGCACCGAATGATCCTTGACCGCGGCCTCGGCGGCCGATGCAGCCGTCTTTTTCGCGAAGCCGTCGAAGAACGGCGGTTCAGCGATGTAGGTGCTCTCGGGCCAGTCGTAGATCTGGCCGGTCACGCTCTTGATTTTCTCCCACTGCTTGCCGGGTTCGGTCTCGATCTTGGCGTAGTTGGCGCGGAAGGCCTTGCCCTTCATCGCGAACTTGAGCAGCTGCTGCACTTCGTCGCTCGTGGGCCAGATGTCGCCCAGATAGACGTCCTTGCCGCCCTTGCCCTGGCCCACGGGCTCGGTCATCAGGTCCACGTTCACGCTGCCCGCGATCGCGTAGGCCACCACGAGCGGCGGGCTCATGAGAAAGTTGGCCTTGATGTTGGGGTGGATGCGCGCCTCGAAGTTGCGGTTGCCCGAGAGCACCGAGGCGCAGACCAGCTCGTGCTCGCCGATCGCGTCGTTGAGCTCCTGCGTGAGGTCGCCCGAGTTGCCGATGCAGGTGGTGCAGCCGTAGCCCGCGAGGTTGAAGCCGATCTTCTCCAGGTAAGGCAGCAGGCCGGTTTCGACCAGGTACTCGGTCACGATGCGCGATCCGGGCGCGAGCGACGTCTTCACGTGGCGCTTGACCTTCAGGCCCGCTTCCACCGCCTTCTTGGCCAGCAGGCCCGCGGCCAGCATCACGCCGGGATTGCTGGTGTTGGTGCAGCTCGTGATGGCGGCAATCAGCACGTCACCATTGGTCACCTCGAACCCGCCGGGTTCGGCGCGCGTATCGATCGGCGCGCTCGGCGTGATGTGCACGCGATCATGGAACGCGCTCGCCGGACGGGCAAAACCGCCCTCTTCCATGGGCGCGGTGAACAACTCGGCGAAGCGCTTCTTGGCGTGGCCCAGGTCGATGCGGTCCTGCGGACGGCGCGGACCGGCGATGCTGGGGGTGACATCGCCCAGGTCGAGCGAGATCACGCGGGAATAATCCACGTCCCCCGCGCGCGGTGCGCCGAACAGGCCCTGGGCCTTGTAGTAGGCCTCGACGAGTTCGATCTCGGCCTTGGTGCGGCCCGTGCCTTCGAAGTACTCGAGCGTGCGCTGATCCACCGGGAACAGACCCAGCGTCGATCCGTTTTCAGGCGACATGTTGCCCAGCGTCGCGCGGTCGGGCACGCTGAGCGACGCCGTGCCCTCGCCAAAGTATTCGACGAAGGTGCCCACCACCTTGTGCTTGCGCAGCAGCTCGGTCACGGTGAGCACGAGGTCGGTGGCGGTCACGCCTTCGCGCAACTGGCCCTTGAGCTCGAAGCCGACCACGTCGGGCGTGAGGAAGTACACCGGCTGGCCCAGCATGGCCGCCTCGGCCTCGATGCCACCCACGCCCCAGGCGACGACACCGGCGCCGTTGATCATGGGCGTGTGGCTGTCGGTGCCCACGAGCGAATCGGGGTAGATCACCCCGTCCTTCCTCTTGTGCACGCCCTTGGTCAGGAACTCCAGATTCACCTGGTGGCAGATGCCGAAGCCCGGCGGCACGACGCGGAAAGTGTCGAACGCCTGCATGCCCCATTTCATGAACTGGTAGCGCTCGTGGTTGCGCTGGAATTCCATCTTCATGTTCTCGGTGAGCGCGGTCTTGGTGCCGTAGTTGTCCACCATGATGGAGTGATCCACCACCAGATCGACCGGTACCAGGGGTTCCACGCGCCGGGGATTGGCACCCACGCGCTCGGCTGCGGCGCGCATGGCCGCCAGATCGACGAGCAGGGGAACGCCGGTAAAGTCCTGCAACAATACGCGCGCCACGGTAAACGGAATTTCATCGGTACGCGATGCATTGGGCTTCCAATTGGCCAATTGCTCCACATGTTCCGGCGTTACCTTGGTACCGTCACAATGGCGCAATACCGATTCCAGCACGATTCGAATCGAACGCGGCAGGCGCTTGACATTCGGATATTTGCGTGCCAAAGCCGGCAACGAGAAGAATTTGTGCTCCTTGCCGGAAGCCGTCTTGAACGTCTTGACCGTGGCAGCAAAAGCGTGCTTTTTTTCCTTGGCAGCAGCCATATCGTGATCTCCTTGAAAATGCAGGGACGAGGCTGAGCGACACCCGCGGATGTCCGGCGCTGTCCAGTACCCGATACAGGGCGCGAGTGTACGCTCAGCTCGCTGGCGCGACACGGCGCAGGTCTTTGCCCGCGCGCGCCACCGATCCGAAATGGCGGGCCGACGCCAGGCAAAAAAAACCCGCTCGACAGCGGGCTTGGCGGCCATTGGCCAGCTTGTCAGCACGCGCCGCGCACGGCGCGCGCGGGCTCAGATCGCGAATGCGGCGCGGTCCTGGCCCTGAATCCATCTCGGCGGCTTGCCACGGCCCGTCCAGGTCTGCCCGGTGGCCGGATTGCGGTACTTGGGCGCCACCTTGGCGGCCGACGCGGCGCTGTTGCCCGCGCCGCGCGCACGGCGCCCGGACGGAAAGACATCCGTCACCGTCAAACCGTATTCCGCCACCGTCTGGCGCACTTTGGCCACGGCTTCGGCAATTTCCCTTTCGCGGGCCTGCTGAATCTGCAGATCCAGCGCCGCGCGCTGCTTCAGTAATTCCTGGTAACTATTGGTCATGGTTATACCGAGATGGGTTGTGGGTTCTCATTGAAAATCCCGCGCATTATAGAAAGCTTGTTGCACGGAAATCAAGTTCCCATGCACATGGATGAAAATTTCAAGCGACGCCGACAGAATCGTGCCATGTCCGGCATGGCGCGCTGAATGCGATGCACAATTCGGACTTCATCGCGATGATTTGACTGAAAGCAATGGCTCTTTATTGCGCAGGGGATATTCAAGGCTGCGCACAGGCGTTCGAGCAACTGCTCACGCACATCGGCTTCTCTCCCAGCCGGGATACCTTGATTTTGCTGGGTGACCTGGTCAACCGCGGCCCTGATTCAACGGCGGTGCTGCGCCGCTGCATGGCCCTGGAAGGCAGCGTGCAAGTGATATTGGGCAACCACGATCTGCACCTGCTGGCCGTCGCCCTTGGCGTGCGCGCGCCGTCCCGGCACGACACCTTGCACGAGTTGCTGGCCCACCCCCACCGGCAGGCGATGCTGGACTGGCTGCGCCGCCAGCCCCTGGCTCGCCAGGCGCTCCACGGCGGCGGCGAACTGCTGCTCGTGCATGCCGGCGTGCTGCCGCAGTGGTCGGCGACGCAGACACTGCATCTGGCAGGCGAGGTTCAGGCCGCCCTGAGCAGCACGCAATGGCCGGATTTCCTCGGGCAGATGTATGGCGATCTGCCCAATGCGTGGAGCGAGTACCTGCAGGGCGCGAACCGTCTGCGCGTGATCGTCAACGCGCTGACGCGGCTGCGCTTTTGTTCACCCGCCGGAAAAATGGATTTTTCCAGCAGCAAAAGCGCATCCGCCCCACCGGCCGGGCTCATCCCCTGGTTCGACGTGCCCACCCGCCTCACGCGCGGGCAGCTGATCGCCTTCGGCCACTGGTCCACGCTGGGCTGGATGAACCGCCCGGATCTGCTCTCCCTGGACACGGGCTGCGTCTGGGGCGGCAGCCTCAGCGCCGTGCGCTTTGGCGCGACCCTGGCTGAACGCGAGCACCTGCAGGTGCCATGCCCGCAGGCGCAGCGCCCGGGTCAACGCTGAAGTCAGGCCGCCGCGTCTTGCGTCTGCGCAGGCGCCTTGAAGAGCGCCGCCACGACGCGCCGCTGCTTGATATTGGCCGACACCTTGCCGCGTGCGACCACGGGCGCGGGTGTCTGCTCCCAGGACGCGGGAACGGCTCCCGAGACCTGATTTTCATACGGCTTGTCGAAGAAGGGATCACGCGAAGGCACGAAACCGTGGGTCGTGTGGTGCGGCGCGCGCGTGCGCGGTGCGTCCGGGTCGCCCCGTTGCGCCCGTTGCGTCTCGCCATGGCGGCCGCGCGGGCGCTCGTCGTCCAACGCGACCGGCTCGATTTCAATCTTCTTCTTGAGCAATTTTTCCAGCTCGGCCATGAGGCGTGCGTCGTGCCCCGTCACCAGCGTCACCGCCAGGCCCGAAGCGCCCGCGCGACCTGTGCGGCCGATGCGGTGCACGTAGTCTTCGGCGTTGAACGGCACATCGTGGTTGAACACTGCGGGCACGTCCTTGATATCGAGCCCGCGAGCGGCCACGTCGGTGCAGACGAGCAGATCCACCTCGCCGCTCTTGAAGGCTTCCAGGGCCTTGAGGCGCTCATCCTGGCTCTTGTCCCCGTGCAGCGCGGCGGTCTTGAGGCCGTCGCGCGCCAGCGAGCGCGCCAGCCGCGCGCAGCCCAGCTTGCTGTTGACGAAGACGAAGGCCTGCGTGAGAGCACGTTCCCTGAGCACCTGGCGGATGACGCGGCGCTTGTCGTCGTCGCTGACGGAATAGAAACGCTGCTCGACGGTGGAGGCCGTCGCGTTGGGCCGCGCGACCTCGATCGTGACCGGATCGTGCAGATAGCTCGCGGCCAGGCGCCTGATCTCGGGCGAGAAGGTGGCCGAAAACAGCAGCGTAGTGCGCTCCCTGGGCAGATGGGAGAGGATGCGCTGCAGGTCGGGCAGGAAGCCGATATCGAGCATGCGGTCGGCCTCGTCGAGCACCACGTATTCGACGTGGTTGAGCACCACGTTCTTGGCCTCGATGTGGTCCAGCAGCCGCCCCGGCGTGGCGACGAGTACCTCGACGCCCTTCTTTAGTTCCAGCGTCTGCGGCTTCATGTCCATGCCGCCGAACACGACGGTGGAGCGCAGTTGGGTGTATTTAGCGTACAGCGCCACCTGCTCGGCCACCTGGTCGGCCAGTTCGCGCGTGGGCAGCAGCACGAGGGCGCGCACCGGATGGCGCGCGGGCGAGGCCGAGGTGTTTTCATGCGCCAGCATGCGCTGCAGCAGCGGCAGGGCGAACGCGGCCGTCTTGCCGGTGCCGGTCTGAGCCGCGCCCATCACGTCCTTGCCGGTGAGCACGACGGGAATGGCCTGTGCCTGGATCGGCGTCATGGTTTCGTAGCCCATGTCGGCCACGGCGCGCTGCAGGGGTTCCGCCAGCGCTACGGAGGTGTACGGAGTAGTCATGAACCCGTGATTGTCGCATTGCAACAAAAAACGGGCAAATCCGGCCTCAGAGGGTGCGCGCGCTGAAGGTGTCGCAGGATTGCACGCTGCCCGTCTGGTAGCCCTGCGTGAACCAGTGCAGGCGCTGCGCGCTGGTGCCGTGGGTGAAGGCATCGGGGCGCACCGTGCCACTGCTCTTGCGCTGCAGCGTGTCGTCGCCGATCTGCTGCGCAGCGTTGACCGCGGATTCAATGTCGCCCTGATCCAGCCAGTTTTTCGCCTGCTGCGAATGCTGCGCCCAGACGCCTGCGTAGCAGTCCGCCTGCAGTTCGAGCCGTACCGACAGGGCATTCTGCTCGCGCTCGCCGATGCGCCCGCGCATGCCGTCCACCTTGGCCGTCGTGCCCAGCACCGACTGCACGTGGTGGCCCACCTCGTGCGCGACGACATAGGCCCGCGCGAACACGCCGGGCGCGCCGAGCTGGCGGCTCATGGTGTCGAAGAAATCCATGTCCAGGTAGACCTTGTGGTCACCGGGGCAGTAGAACGGCCCCATCGCCGATTGACCGGTGCCGCAGGCGGTGGGCGTGGCGCCGCGAAACAGCACCAGCCTGGGCGCCGGGTATTGCGCACCGGCCTTGCGGAAAATGTCGCTCCAGACGTCCTCGGTCGAGGCCAGCACGGTCGAGACGAAGGCCGCCTGCCGGTCGTCCTGCGGCGGGTGCTGCGAGGGAGCCTGCGTCACCTGCGGCGCGCCGCCGCCCGAGAGCACCTGCAACGTGGTGAGCGGATTGATGCCGAACACGCCCCAGCCAATCAGCGCGACCACGATGGCGCCAATGCCGATGCTGCGCCCGCCCAGGCCGAAACCTCCACCGCCGCCGCCCGAGCGGCGATCCTCGACGTTGTCCGACTCGCGTTCACCTTCCCAGCGCATGTCGTACTCCAAGTGAAGTAAATTGCGGCGATGGTAACGCCCGCACCACACCAACGCCGACCGGACATAACGGGCGAACGCGGCACCGTGCTCGTCACCGGATTCGATCCGTTCGATGGCTACAGCGTCAACCCGGCCCTGCTCGTGGCCACCGCGCTGCACCGGCGCCAGGTGGCCCGTTGCCGCATCGTGGGCGCCGAGCTGCCCACCGTGTTCACCACCGCGCTGCAGCGGCTCGATCAGCTGCTGGCGCGGTATCGCCCGGCGCTGGTCATCTGCCTGGGGTTGGCGGCGGGGCGCGCCACCTTGCGGCTCGAGCGCGTGGCCATCAACCGCGACGATGCCCGCCGTCCCGACAACAGCGGCGCGCAACCGACAGGGCAGGCCGTGATCGACGGCGCGCCCAGCGCCTACCTGAGCACCTTGCCGCTGGAAGCGATGCAGCGCGCGATGACGGCCGCTGGCGTGCCCACGGACACCTCGCAAAGCGCCGGCAGCTTCGTCTGCAACCACGTCTTCTTTGGCCTGATGCACCGGCTGGCCACCCACCCCGAATTGCAGGGCGCACGCGGTGGCTTCATTCACTTGCCGCTGCTGCTCGGGCAGGGCAGGCCTTGCATGCCGCTCACGCAAATGGTGCACGGCATTCGAACCGGCATCCGCGTGGCGCTCAACATCCCCCACCAGGCCCAGGCCGCCGATGACGCACACATTTGACCCCGAACGCACCGACGCCTGCCTGCCCTGGGCTGCGCTGGTCGATGAAATCAAGGCCCTGCTGCAATCGTCCACCGTCCAGGTGCCCGAACGCATCGTGATGCCCACCGCCCACGGCGCCGTGCTCTTCGTCATGCCCGCCACCGACGGCCAGGTGGCGATGACCAAGCTGATCACCCTGACGCCTGCCAATGCGGGCGGCGCGCTGCCCTCCATCCAGGGCGATGTGACGGTGTTCGACGTGGCCACCGGCGTGCGCCGGCTCATTCTGGACGGCCCCGCGGTGACGGCGCGGCGCACCGCGGGCGTTTCCGTGCTGGCCGCTCGCCTGCTGGCGCCCCGCCTGGATGGACCGATGCTGATCGTGGGCGCGGGCGTGCAGGCCCGCGTGCATCTGCAGGCCTTCGCGGCCGTGCTGGGCGTGCGTGAGTTTCTCATCGCCTCGCGCAGCCGCACCAGCGCGCAGGCGCTGGTGGAGCACGCCCAATCTCTGGGTCTGCGGGCCGATGAGGCGCGCGACGCGAATGCGACGCTGGCCCTGTGCCCGCTGGTGGCCACGTGCACGCCGGCGCACGACATCGTGCTGCGGGCGCTGCCGCGTCCCGACGCCTTCATCGCCGCCGTGGGTGCGTTCACGCCGCAAATGGCCGAGCTCTCGCCTGACTTCTGCCGCCACATCGCGGCGCATGGCCGCATCGTGGTGGACACGCGTGACGCCGGGCACGAAGCGGGCGACTTGCTCCAAGCCGGCATCCCGGTCGCGCCCCTGCCCAGCCTGCAGGACGTGGTGCGAACAGGCCCGGCCCGCGCGGCGGGCCCGGTGCTCTTCAAGAGCTGCGGCTGGGCCGGATGGGATCTGGCGGCGGCACGCCTGGCACTGCGCGAGCAGGGCCGGGGCTGAGCTCAGGCGCGCGGCAGCGTCACGCCCTGCTGACCCTGGTACTTGCCCTTGCGGTCTCGGTAGCTGGTCTCGCAGACCTCGTCGCTCTGGAAGAACAGCACCTGCGCGCAACCCTCGCCCGCGTAGATCTTGGCGGGCAGCGGCGTGGTGTTGGAAAACTCCAGCGTCACGTAGCCCTCCCACTCGGGCTCGAAGGGCGTGACGTTGACGATGATGCCGCAGCGCGCATAGGTGCTCTTGCCCAGGCAGACGGTGAGCACGTCGCGCGGGATGCGGAAATATTCGACGGTGCGCGCCAGCGCAAAGCTGTTGGGCGGGATGATGCAGGAATCGCCCGAAAAATCGACGAAGCTGTTTTCGTCGAAATTCTTCGGGTCCACCACCGTGCTGTGGATGTTGGTGAAGACCTTGAATTCACGCGCGCAGCGGATGTCGTAGCCGTAGCTGCTGGTGCCATAGCTGATGACCTTGCGGCCATCGACCTCGCGCACCTGGCCGGGCTCGAACGGCTCGATCATGTCGTACTCGCGGGCCATGCGCCGTATCCACTTGTCGCTCTTGATGCTCATCGGTTGTGCTCCTGCGCGCGGATTGTAGCGGTGCAGCGAAAATAATAGCTACTCACGCTTGACAGGAAAGCGCAAGAGCCTGATTTGGCTCAAATTCAGCGATCGACGTGGGCACCGCCCTCGTACCAGCGCTTGAACATGTCCACCTGCGACGGAGTGAGCGCGTCGGGGTTGCCGAACGGCATCTTGCGCAACTGCACCACCTGCTGGTAGATCTGCTGGGCATGGGCCTTGACGTCCTCGGCGGTGTCGAACTTCACGCCCTTTTGCTGGATCGTGGTTGCGCTGTGGCACATGAAGCAGTGCTCCTTCATCACGGCGTGCAGGTCGGCGAACTTCACCGGCTCGCTGGACGCGCTGGGCGCCGCCTGCGGCGCGGGCTTGAGCCAGGCGACGAGCGCGAGCAGCACCACGATACCCACCGCCGCATACGGCCAGGGATGGCGGTTGCGCCCGAGCTTGTAGCCGTGGCGCAGCACGAAGAACTGGCGGATCGCCGCGCCGGCGAACATCATGAAAATGAGCACCAGCCAGTTGAGCGCATGCGTGTTCATCCAGCCGTAGTGCGTGGAGAGCATCGCAAAGACCACGGGCAGCGTGAAATAGGTGTTGTGCACGCTGCGCTGCTTGCCGCGCTTGCCGTGGATGGGGTCCACGGGCTGGCCGGCCTTGAGCGCGGCCACCACCTTGCGCTGGCCGGGGATGATCCAGAAGAGGACGTTGGCGCTCATCGCAGTGGCGAGCATCGCGCCCATGAGCAGGAAGGCCGCCTGCCCCGGAAAGAGGTGGCAGGCGAGGTAGGCCGCGATGCACACCAGCACCGCGACCAGCGCGCCGACGATCTCGTCACCCTTCTCCTTCTGCCCCCAGATGCGGCAGATCAGGTCGTACAGCACCCAGAACACCACGAGGAAGGCGAGCGCCGCCAGCACCGCCATGCCCGGCGACATCAAGGGCTTGGCCGGGTTGACGAGATAGACGCCCGCATTCCACAGGTAGGAGATGCTCAGCAGCGCGAAGCCCGAGAGCCACGTGGTGTAGCTCTCCCAGAAGAACCAGTGCAAATGATCGGGCAGCTTGGGCGGCGAGACGTTGTACTTGACCGGGTGATAGAAGCCGCCGCCATGCACGGCCCACAGCTCGCCCGTGGCGCCGTCGCGGCGCAGCTTTTCATCGACGGGGGGCGTGAGGCTGCTGTCGAGAAAGACGAAATAAAACGAGGAACCGACCCAGGCGATGGCCGTGATCACATGCAACCAGCGCAGCAGCAGGTTGGCCCAGTCCAGAAGATAAGCTTCCATGGTGTTCAAGTCTCCGGCTGCTCACCACGGCGGGCGCTCTGAGCAGACATTGAGGGGCCGCGCTCGAAGCTGGAAGACACTTCGGCACCGCTGCGACCTGATTTGTAGACAAAGATTGTATGCAATTTTTGGCGCTAAGCCACCGGGCTAACCCGCATGAGGAGCTGCGCCGCCACGGCGACGGCGATCACTTCCGGGTCCTTGCCGACGATGCCGGGCACCCCGATCGGGCAGGTGATGCGCGCGAAATCCTCCTCGCCAAAGCCGCGCGCCTCCAGGCGATGGCGAAAGGTCGCCCATTTGGTCTTGCTGCCGATCAGGCCGATGAAGGGTAGGTCGGCGCGCTTGCGCTGGCGCTTGAGGCATTCGGCCACGATGTCCTGGTCCTCGGCGTGGCTGAAGCTCATGATCAGCACCATGGCGCCGGGCGCGAGATCGGCCACGGCGTCCTGCACCGGGTCGGAATGCTCGCACTCGACCTTGCTCGACAACCCGGTCGGGAAAATCTCGTCCCGGCTGTCGATCCAGCGAACGGCAAAGGGCAGCGGCTCGAGCACCCGCACCAGCGCCCGCCCCACGTGCCCCCCGCCAAAGAGCGCCAGCTTGTGCAGCGGCGGCGCCAGGCGCGCGCGCACCCCGGCCGCATCCCGCGGCCCCAGGCATTCGAAACGCAGAAAGACCACGCCGCCGCAGCACTGCCCCAGGCTCGGCCCCAGCGCCTTGCGCACCAGGCGCCCGGACCCATTCGCGCCCTTCACATCCACCGCGCAGGCCTTGAGCCGCTCATGCGCCTCGCGCATGGCCTGCCATTCGAGGTGCCCGCCGCCGATCGAGCCGATCAGCACCTCGGGCGCAGCCAGCGCGATCGCCATCCAGGCGCCCTGCTCGCGCGGGGTCGAGCCCTTGGCCTCCTGCACCGTGACGAGGCACACCGGGCCCACGTCCAGGGCCGCGAGCAACTGCTCCAGGGGGGTCAGCATCGCTCGTGGCCGCTCACGAGCCGCGGTAGGTGGAGTAGCTCCAGGGGCTCACCAGCAGCGGCACGTGGTAATGCTGATCCACCTGCGCGATCCCGAAATCCAGGCTCACGCGGTTCAGGAAGTTGGGCTCGGGCAAGGCCACGCCCTTGGCCCTGAAATAGGCCGCCACGTCAAAGGTGAGACGGTAGGTGCCCACACGCAGGCTGGCGTTGTCGAACAGCGGCGCGTCGGTGCGGCCGTCGTGGTTGAGGGTCAGGCTCTTGATGAGCGTGGCCTTCTCGCCCTCGGTCGCATAGAGCGCCACCCGCATGCCGGCGGCCGGACAGCCATGCATCGTGTCCAGAACGTGGGTACTCAGGCCCATGATGCGGTCTCCTGTAGATTGCAATGCACGAAAGTGTATACACTTTTTGTACGCCTTCAAGCCTTTGTCCCGATCAAGGCGATACTTGTCAAGCTCGGTCGGTTCCCACCCTCAGCGAGGTCTTCATGTTCCCGCGCCCCACCCTGTTGATTACCTGCCTGTCGCTGGCCCTGCTGGGCAGCTGCGCAACGACCTCCGTCGCGCCGGCTGCCGCGCCCCATCAGACCAGCGCCGCCCGGCAGGCTGCTGCCGCCTATGACTATGACATGGACGTGTACCACCCGGTGGTGGCGCGCCATGGCATGGTCGCGAGCGAACAGGCGCTGGCCACGCGCATCGGCCTGGACATCCTCAAGGGTGGCGGCAATGCGGTGGATGCCGCCGTCGCTGTGGGCTTTGCGCTGGCGGTGGCGCTGCCCAACGCGGGCAACCTGGGCGGCGGCGGCTTCATGATGGTGCACGACGCCAGAACCGGCCGCGATGTGGCGCTGGATTTCCGCGAAATGGCGCCCAGCGGCGCCCACCGCAACATGTACCTGGACGCGAGCGGCAAGGTCATCAGCGGCAAATCGCTCTTCACGCCCTACGCCGTCGGCGTGCCTGGCACCGTCGCGGGCCTTGCGCACGCGCTGCGACACTGGGGCACGCTGCCGCTGGCCCGGGTGGTCGAGCCCGCCGCCCGCCTGGCCGAACACGGCTTTGCCGTGAGCGAGACGCTGGCCAAGGCGCTCGCGCACGGGAAAAAGACCCTCGCCCCCTGGCCCGCGAGTCAGGCGATTTTCTTCAAGAGCGGCGCGCCGATGCAGGCAGGTGACCTGCTGGTGCAGAAGGACCTGGCCGCGTCGCTGCGCCTGATCGGACGCGAAGGCGCCACGGCGTTCTACGAGGGCGCGATTGCCCGGAAAATCGCCGCCGAAATGGCGCCGCACGCGGGCGCCATCACGCTTGCGGACCTGAAGAACTACAAGGTGATCGAGCGCGAACCGGTGCGCGGCAGCTACCGCGGCTACGACATCGTGACCATGCCGCCGCCCTCTTCCGGTGGCGCGCATCTGGTGCAGATGCTCAACATCATCGAGCGCTGGCCGATCCGGCAATGGGGCGTGAACAGCGCCGCCACCATCCACCACATGGCCGAGGCCATGAAGCTCGCCTACGCCGACCGCGCCGAGTACCTGGGTGATCCGGATTTCGTCAAGGTGCCGCTCAAGGGCTTGATCAGCAAGCGCTATGCCGATCACCTCGCCGCGAGCATCGATGCGAATCGCGCCCGCCCGGCCAGCGAGATCAGGCCAGGCCAGCCCCAGGCCTACGAGAGCGACCAGACCACGCACTTTTCCGTGGTCGATGCGGCGGGCAACGCCGTGGCCGTCACCTACACGCTGAACACCAACTTCGGCAGCGGCATCGTTGCCAAGGGCACAGGTATCCTGCTCAACAACGAGATGGACGACTTCGCCGCCAAGCCCGGCGTGGCCAATGCCTACGGTCTGGTGGGCGGGGACGCCAACGCCGTGCAGGCAGGCAAGCGCCCGCTGTCGTCGATGACGCCCACGCTCGCGCTCAAGGACGGCAGGATCGCCATCGTCACCGGCAGCCCCGGCGGGCCGCGCATCATCACCACGGTGCTCGAAACGCTGGTGGACATGATCGACTTCCAGATGAACCCGGCCGAGGCCGCCGCCACGCTGCGCTTTCACCACCAGTGGACGCCCGACGAGCTGCGCGTGGAAAAAGGCTTGTCCAGGGACACGCTGGACCTGCTGCAGGCCAAGGGACACAGGATCGTGATCAAGCCGGTGATGGGGCGCACGCAGACCATCCAGGTGCGCGACGGGCTGCTGTACGGCGCGTCCGACCCGCGCAATCCTGACGGGCGCACGCTCGGGTACTGATCGGGAGCACGCACAGGCCCCCCTGTCTCCCGGCCACGGACCGCTACGGCGAAGACGATGACAATCGTCGACAAAAAGTGTATGCAATTTTTGTGTCCGCGTTGTATCATGGCCGGCATGGACACACCCGCCTCCACCACCGAAGTCATCGTCGAGAGCCTGACCCGGGCCGTCGTCGAGCACCGGCTGCTGCCCGGCACCAAGCTGGCCGAGCAGAAACTGGCCGACCACTTCGGCGTCTCGCGCACCCTGGTGCGTCAGGCGCTGTTCCAACTGTCGCAGAACCGGCTGATCCGGCTCGAACCCGCGCGCGGCGCCTTCGTGGCCACGCCCTCGGTCGACGAGGCGCGCCAGGTCTTCGCCGTGCGCCGCATGCTGGAAATCGCCACCGTGCGCGCCTTCGTCGCGGCGAGCACGCCCGCGAAGATCCGGTCGCTGAAGAAGCACATGGAGGCCGAGCGCAAGGCCATGCTGGGCCAGAACGTGGGCCTGCGCACCGAACTGCTGGGCGACTTTCACGTGCGCATCGCGCAGCTCATGGGCAACGAGGTGCTGGCGCAGATCCTCGGCGAACTCATCTCGCGCTGCGCGCTCATCACGCTGATGTACCAGACCAGCACCGCGGCGGGGCATTCGCACGAAGAGCATGAAGGCATCTTCAATGCCCTCGTCGCCGGCGACGAGGCAAGCGCGGTGCGCCTGATGCAGGAGCACCTTGACAACGTGGAGGCCGGGCTGATGTTCGACCGCGACGTTCCCTCCAACGACCTGTCCATGGCTCTCACGGCCCCCAACGCATGACTTCCACCCCTTTTTACGATGCCACCGCCCCCTATCCACGCGACCTCGCCGGCTACGGCCGCACCCCGCCGCATCCGCACTGGCCGGGCCAGGCCCGCATCGCCGTGCAGTTCGTGCTGAACTACGAAGAAGGCGGCGAGAACTGCGTGCTGCACGGCGACGCGGGCAGCGAGCAATTCCTCTCCGAACTGTTCAACCCGGCGGCCTACCCCGCGCGGCACATGAGCATGGAGAGCATCTACGAATACGGCTCACGCGCCGGGGTCTGGCGCGTGCTGCGCGAGTTTGAAAAACGCAAACTTCCGCTCACCGTCTACGGCGTCGCCACCGCACTGCAGAAAAACCGCGAAGTGGCCCAGGCGTTCAACGAGCTCGGTCACGAAGTCGCCTGCCACGGCCTGCGCTGGATTCACTACCAGGACATGCCCGAAGACCTGGAGCGCGCGCACATGCAGCAGTGCCTGGAAATCTTCGAACAGCTCTACGGCAGCCGGGGCGACCACGCGCTGGGCTGGTACACGGGGCGCGACAGCCCCAACACCCACCGGCTGGTGGCCGACGCCGGGCGCTTCACCTACGATGCCGACTACTACGGCGACGACCTGCCGTTCTGGATGAAGGTGCAAAAGACCGACGGCAGCGCGCACCAGCAGCTCGTCGTGCCCTACACGCTGGACGTGAACGACATGCGCTTCGGACTGCCTCAGGGCTATTCGCACGCCGACCCGTTCTTCGCCTACATGCGCGACGCCTTCGACGTGCTCTACGCCGAGGGCGACCCCCAGGGCCTGAACGCGCCCAAGATGATGACCATCGGCCTGCATTGCCGCATGGTGGGGCGTCCGGGGCGCTTCATCGCGCTGCAGAAGTTCCTGGACCACATCGCGCGCCACGATCACGTGTGGGTGTGCCGGCGCATCGACCTGGCGCGTCACTGGGCCCGGCAATTTTCCGCGCCAGTCTGAAAATTTCACTCGAATTGAGCTAAAACGCTTGTCAGACAAGCGCGATCAGCTATTCATTCAGTAGGAACCTCATGTCCCTGACACTGGAACAACTCAACGCTGCCCCCCTGCCTGAAGCCGTCAGGCTGCTGGACGGCATCTACGAGCATTCCCCCTGGATCGCCGAGGCGGCGCTCGCCGGGCGCCCCTTCGCCACGCTCGCCCAGCTCAAGATCGCGATGGTGCGGGCGCTGGAAGCGGCGGGCACCGAGGCGCAACTCGGGCTCATCCGCGCCCACCCCGAGCTCGCGGGCAAGGCCATGGTGGCCAAGGCCCTCACGGCTGAATCCACGAACGAGCAAAGCAAGGCGGGCCTGACGAGCTGCACCCCCGACGAATTCGCCCGCATCCAGCAACTGAACCACGACTACAACGCGCGCTTCGGCTTTCCCTTCATCCTCGCGGTTCGCGGCCCGCGCGGCACGGGATTGAGCAAGCAGCAGATCATCGACACGTTTGCACGGCGCCTGGCCAACCACCCGGATTTCGAGCGCGCCGAAGCGCTGCGCAACATCCACCGCATCGCGGAAATCCGCCTGAACGAGAAATTCGACGCCGAGCCGCTGCTGGGCAACGATGTCTGGGACTGGCACGAGCGCCTGGCGCAGCACAGCGACGCGGGCTATGCCGAACGCGGCCAGCTCACCGTCACCTACCTGACCGACGCGCACCGCGCCTGCGCACAACGCCTCAGCCACTGGATGCGCGAGAGCGGCTTCGACGAAGTCGAGATCGACGCCGTGGGCAACGTCGTCGGCCGCTACAAGCCTGCGGCCGAGGTCGGTAAATACCTACTCACCGGCAGCCACTACGACACGGTGCGCAATGGGGGCAAGTATGACGGGCGCACCGGCATCTTCGTGCCCATGGCCTGCGTGCGCGAGCTGCACCGCGCGGGGCGGCGCCTGCCCTTCGGCATCGAGCTCGTGGCGTTTGCCGAAGAGGAAGGCCAGCGCTACAAGGCCACCTTCCTCGGCTCGGGCGCGCTCGTGGGCGATTTCGACCCGAACTGGCTCACGCAACAGGACGCCGACGGCATCACGATGCGCGCCGCGATGGAGCACGCAGGCCTGTGCATCGCCGACATCCCCAAGCTCAAGCGCGACCCTGCCCGGTACCTGGGCTACATCGAGGTGCACATCGAGCAGGGTCCAGTACTGAGCGAGATGGGCCTGCCGCTGGGCGTGGTCACCAGCATCAACGCCAGCAGCCGCTACCTGTGCACCATCACCGGCATGGCGAGTCACGCCGGCACTACACCCATGAACCGCCGCCGCGACGCCGCCGCTGCAGCCGCCGAGCTGCTGCTGTACATGGAAGAACGCGCGGCCCAGGACGGCGACAGCGTGGCCACCATGGGCATGCTGCAGGTGCCCAGCGGCTCGGTCAACGTGGTGCCCGGACGCTGCGAATTCAGCCTCGACCTGCGCGCCCCGGGCAACGCCCAGCGCGACGCGCTGGTGGCCGACATCCTGCAGCGTCTGGATGACATCTGCCAGCGCCGCGGCTTGCAGTACGTGGCCGAGCGCAGCATGCAGGCCAGCGCCGCGCCCAGCAACCCCGCGCTGCAACAGCGCTGGGAAACCGCCGTACGGTCGCTGGGCTTGCCCGTGCACCGCATGCCCAGCGGCGCCGGGCACGACGCGATGAAGATCCACCAGATGCTGCCGCAGGCCATGCTCTTCGTGCGCGGCGAAAACAGCGGCATCAGCCACAACCCGCTCGAATCCACCACGGCCGACGACCTGCAGCTGGCCGTGCTCGCCTACAGCCACGTCCTGAACCAACTCGCCCAGTAAAACCCAGACCATGACCACAACCTACGAACAACTCGACGCCTGGATCGACCAGCACTTTGACGAACAGGTGCGCTTTCTGCAGGAGCTCGTGCGCGTGCCCACCGACACGCCACCGGGCAACAACGCGCCGCACGCGGAGCGCACCGCCGAACTCATCCGCGCCTTCGGCTTCGAGGCCGAGAAGCACCCGGTGCCCGACGCCGAGGTGAAGGCCTACGGCATGCAGTCCATCACCAACCTCATCGTGCGCCGCCCCTACGGCAAGGGCGGCATCACGCTCGCGCTCAACGCCCATGGCGACGTGGTGCCACCGGGCGAAGGCTGGCAGCACGCGCCCTACGGCGCCGAGATCGAGGGCGGCAAGCTCTACGGCCGCGCCGCCGCGGTGAGCAAGTGCGACTTCTCCACCTTCAGCTTCGCGGTGCGCGCGCTTGAAGCCGTGGCCCGGCCCGCCAAGGGCAGCATCGAACTGCACTTCACCTACGACGAGGAATTCGGCGGACTGCTCGGCCCGGGCTGGCTGCTCTCCCAGGGCCTGACCAAACCCGACCTGATGATCGCCGCCGGTTTTTCGTATGAAGTCGTCACCGCGCACAACGGCTGCCTGCAGCTGGAAGTCACCATCCAGGGCCGGATGGCGCACGCCGCCGTGCCCCACACCGGCGTGGATGCACTGCAGGCGGCGGTGTTCATCATGAACGCGCTCTACGCCGAGAACACCGCCTACCAGAAGGTGAGATCCAGAGTGAAGGGCATTGATCATCCCTACCTCAACATCGGTCGCATCGAAGGCGGCACCAACACCAACGTGATCCCCGGCAAGGTCGTGCTCAAGCTCGACCGCCGCATGATCCCCGAGGAAAACCCCGCCAGGGTCGAGGCGCGCCTGCGCAAGGTGATCGCGGATGCGACCCGGCACTTCAACCGCTGGCGCGGCGTGAAGGGCGAGCAGGCCGTCACTACCGACGTGCGCCGTATCCTGCTGGCCCATGCGATGACGCCGCTCAAGGGCAACGCACCCCTGGTCGACACGCTGCAAAAGCACGGCGAGGCCGTGTTTGGTGAAAAGCCGCCCGCCGTGGGAACGCCGCTGTACACCGACGTGCGCCTGTACGTCGAACGCGGCATACCCGGCGTGATCTACGGTGCCGGCCCGCGCACCGTGCTGGAGAGCCACGCCAAACGCAATGACGAGCGCATCGATCTCGAAGACCTGCGCCGCGCCACCAAGGTCGTCGCGCGCAGCCTGTGCGACCTGATGACGCGGTAAGACCGATATTTGAAAACGGGGTCCTTGTCAACCCCGTGTATCCCATAGTATTTATACAAACCACTTTGTATACACTTTTTGTATGTAACACCCCCTCTCAGGAGCCTTGCATGCAAAACCCCGTCCACCCGGTAGATGAAAGACTCTCCTGGGGCCACATGATCACCCTGGGCATGCAGCACGTGCTCGTGATGTACGCGGGCGCCGTGGCGGTGCCGCTCATCGTCGGGCGCGCGCTCAACCTCACGCCCGAACAGGTGGCCCACCTCATCTCCGCCGATCTCTTCGTCTGCGGCCTGGTCACGATGATCCAGGCCGGCGGCCTCACGCAGTGGTTCGGCATCAAGCTGCCGGTGATGATGGGCGTGACCTTCGCAGCCGTCGCACCCATGGTCTCGATGGCGCAGACCAACGGCGGGCCCTACGGCGCGGGGCTGATCTTCGGCTCGGTCATTGGCGCGGGCGTCGTCGCCATCCTCATCGCACCGATGATGAGCCGCATGCTGCGCTTCTTTCCACCGGTGGTCACGGGCACCATCATCGCAGTCATCGGCATCAGCCTGATGCGCATCGGCATCAACTGGATCTTCGGCAACCCCGTCGGTCCCACGGCGCCATCGGTCACCAACCCCGAATACATCAAGTGGCTCTCCGAACTGCAGGCCGCCGTGAGCGCGCCGGGCTCGCAGCTTGCGCCCGTGCCCAAGGGCCTGGCCATCCTGCCGACGGTGCCCAATCCCAAGTACGCCGACCTCACGGGCATGGGCATCTCGGCCCTCGTGCTGCTCACCATCCTGTTCGTCGCGCGCTTCGGCAAGGGCTTTCTCGCCAACATCTCGGTGCTCGTGGGCATCATCGTGGGCGGCGTCGTCACCGCGGCCATGGGGCTGATGACCTTCGAGAAAGTGGGCAAGGCCCCCTGGTTCGACCTGGTGCTGCCGTTTCAGATCGCCTACCCGGTGTTCGACCCCATCCTCATCCTCACGATGTCGCTGGTGATGATCGTGGTGCTGATCGAATCGACCGGCATGTTCCTCGCCCTGGGCGAAATGACCGGCAAGGAAATCACGCCCGACGACCTCAAGCGCGGCCTGCGCACCGACGGCCTGGGCACGGTGATCGGTGGTCTGTTCAGCACCTTCCCCTACACCAGCTTCTCGCAGAACGTCGGCCTGGTGGCAGTCACCGGCATCAAGAGCCGCTGGGTGTGCGTCACGGGCGGCGCCATCATGATCCTGTTCGGCATCGTGCCCAAGATGGGGGCCCTCGTTGAATCGCTGCCCACCGTGGTGCTGGGCGGCGCGGGCCTGGTGATGTTCGGCATGGTCGCGGCCACCGGCATCCGCATCCTCGCCGCCGTGGATTTTCACAACAACCGCAACAACGCCATCATCGTCGCCATCTCCATCGGCGTCGGCATGATCCCGCTGGTGGCGCCCAACTTTCGCCAGTGGATGCCGCACGCCATTCACCCGCTGATCGAATCGGGCATCCTGCTCGCCTCGGTGGCCGCCGTGGCGCTCAATCTCTTCTTCAACGGCGCCAAGGACGACCCCCAGGCCGCCGCCAGGGCCAGCCTGCAATCGAGCGCGCACTGACCAACCCTTGCACCCATCCGGCCGACAGAGCGCTTGAAGCCGCCCTGTCGGCCTTCCTGTTTGCAGTAAGCTAGCCGCAAGCATTCCAGGTCAACCACCATGAGCAAATCTCTCTCCCCTGCCGAAGCCGCGCTGCGCGACGCCGCCCTCGATTACCACCACTACCCTGCCCGCGGCAAGATCGCGGTCACGCCCACCAAGCCCCTGGTGAACCAGCGCGATTTGTCGCTCGCCTACTCGCCGGGCGTCGCCTACCCGTGCCTGGACATCCAGGCCGACCCCACCAAGGCCTACGACTACACCTCGCGCGGCAACCTCGTCGCCGTGGTCACCAATGGCACGGCGGTGCTGGGCCTGGGCGACATCGGGCCGCTCGCGGGCAAGCCCGTCATGGAAGGCAAGGGCTGCCTGTTCAAGAAATTCGCCGGCGTCGATGTGTTCGACATCGAACTGGCCGAGCGCGACCCGGACAAGCTCGTTGACATCATCGCCGCGCTCGAACCCACCGTGGGCGGCATCAACCTGGAAGACATCAAGGCGCCCGAGTGCTTCTACATCGAGCAGGAGCTGTCCAAGCGGATGAACATCCCGGTGTTCCACGATGACCAGCACGGCACCGCCATCATTTCCAGCGCCGCGCTGATCAACGCGCTGGAGCTGGTGGGCAAGGACATCGGCAAGATCAAGCTCGCGGTCTCGGGCGCCGGCGCCGCGGCCACCGCCTGCGTGAACGTGATGATCGGCCTGGGGCTCAAGCGCGAACACGTCTACATGTGCGACTCCAAGGGCCTGATCCACACCGGCCGCGACAACCTCGACCCGTCCAAGGCGCAGTTCGCGCAGCCCGGCAACGGTGGCACGCTCGCCGACGCAGTGAACGGCGCCGACGTCTTCCTCGGCTGCTCGGCCCCGGGTGTGCTCACCGCCGAGATGGTCAAGACCATGGCGGACAAGCCCGTCATCCTGGCGCTGGCCAACCCCGAGCCCGAAATCCGCCCCGAACTCGCCAAGGCCGTGCGCCCCGATTGCATCATCGCCACCGGCCGCTCGGACTACCCCAACCAGGTCAACAACGTCCTGTGCTTCCCGTACATCTTCCGCGGCGCGCTCGATTGCGGCGCCACGCGCATCACGCAGGAGATGAAGCTCGCCTGCGTGCGCGAAATCGCCTCGCTGGCCAAGGCCGAGCTGTCCGCCGAAGTCTCCGCCGCCTACCAGGGCAAGGAGATGCACTTCGGGCCCGATTACCTCATCCCCACGCCGTTTGACGTGCGCCTGATCCTGCGCATCGCCCCGGCGGTGGCGCGCGCCGCCGAGCTCTCGGGCGTGGCCACGCGGCCCATCCAGGACTACGATGCCTACCGCGACAGCCTCACGCGCTTCGTCTACCAGACCAGCATGTTCATGCGCCCGGTGTTCGCCACCGCCAAGGCGCACCCGCAGCGCGTGGCCTTTGCCGAAGGCGAAGACGAGCGCGTGCTGCATGCGGCGCAATTCGCGATCGATGACGGCCTGGCCAAGCCCATCCTGATCGGGCGCCCGGCGGTGATCCAGGCGCGCATCACCCGCAACGACCTGCGTCTGCAGCCCGGCGTGAACGTCGAAATCTGCAACCCCGAGGACGACCCGCGCTTTCGCCAGTACTGGGAAACCTACCACAAGCTCATGGGCCGTCACGGCATCACGCCCGAAACCGCCAAGGCCTCGGTGCGCCGCTCCAACACCCTGATCGCCGCGCTGATGGTGCACCTGGGCGACGCCGACGCCATGCTCTGCGGACTGGTGGGCAAGTTCGACAACCACCTCGCGCACATCCGTGGCGTGCTCGGCCTGCAGGACGAAGAACACGACTTCGCCACCGTCAACGCCGTGGTGATGGGCCAGAACACCCTCTTCATCGCCGACACCTACATCACCGACGACCCCAGCGCCGAACAGCTCGCCACCATCGCGCTGCGCACCGCCGAGGAGGTGCAGCGCTTCGGCCTGCCACCCAAGGTCGCGTTTCTCTCGCACTCCAACTTCGGCTCATCGACCCGCCCGAGCGCGCTCAAGATGCGCCGCGCGCACGAGATCTTCACCCGGATCGCGCCGCACATCGAATGCGACGGCGAAATGCACGGCGACTCAGCCTTGTCGGAAACCATTCGCCGGCGCACGCTGCTGGACTCGACGCTCAGCGGCAGCGCCAACGTGCTCATCTGCCCCAACCTGGACGCGGCCAACATTCTCTTCAACGTGATCAAGACCACCGACGGCCACGGCACGACCATAGGCCCGATCCTGCTGGGCTGCGCCGCGCCCGCGCATGTGCTCACGCCGTCGTCCACCGTGCGGCGCGTCGTCAACATGATGGCGCTGGCCGCGGCCAATGCCTTCGCCCGCGCACGTCGCTGAATCCTGGTTCGAGGCAGAAAAATGACCGATGCACCCGACAACACCATCGTCTACGGCACCAAGGATGTGCTCATCAGCCTGTGCAACTCCGTCACCCGCGTGCTCTCCGTCGCCACACAGGGCACGGTGCGCTACTCGGGCATGGTGCAGCGCATCGGCAAGACCTGCCTGAAGCCCGACATCGGCTGCTTCGTGCTCTTCAACGGGGGTTTTTCCGGCTTGGTGGTGATCAATTTCTCCGCCGCCGCGGCGATGGAGATCTACCAGAGCTACCTGCTGAGCATGGGCATGTCCGAAAGCGACCTCGCCCCCGCCTACACCTCGGACGAGGTGGCGAACGTGATGGGCGAACTCATGAACCAGGTCGTGGGCGACTTCACCAGCGCCATCCAGCGCGAGCTGCAGACCCGCATCACGCAGAATCAGCCCAAGATGCTGGTGCTCAACCAGCAGGTGGTGCTGAGCGTGGACGCCAACCTCGACCAGCCCGAGGCCCGGCGCGTCACCTTCTACACCGCCAGGAACAACATCTTCTACCTCGAACTGGCGATCGACCGCACCCAGTTCATCAAGCTCTACGACTTCGAGCCCCAGGAAGCGCCCGACCCCGACAGCCTCATGACCCAGGCCGCCAGCCAGCACCAGGCGGCCGCGCCGCAGGCCGGCAACGGCGGCTCGGACATGGACGATCTGCTCAGGTCGCTGGGCATGTAGCGCCAGCTACAATTTGCAGCCCTCTGCGCGACGGGGCACGGAGACTTGGGTGAGTGGTTTAAACCAGCAGTCTTGAATGCAGCGCAGTTGACGTGTCGGCCTTTTAACTTGTTGATTTACATGGAAAATTTCACCCTATCGAGCTGAAATTTTCTTGCAAAGATTTGCAAAGGTCGCCGGACACAGTGGCACTACAATTTGCCACTGTTGACCCAACATCACACTTGGAGAGGTGGCAGAGTGGTCGATTGCTCTGGTCTTGAAAACCAGCGTACCGCAAGGTACCGTGGGTTCGAATCCCACCCTCTCCGCCAAAGCATCAATAAATACGGGACTCACGGCCCGTTTTCATTTTCAGCCCAACATATAGCCCATCAAAAGAAGAACGCTCAGGGCGAGGCATCTTGTCGAATGCACCCCACCGTTCGAATAGCAGCGGAAGACCGGATTTCAGTTAGGATCAATCGGCCCCAGTTCGGCATAAGGCCCCATACCGGCGCTATGACCAGCTACAGGCAAAAGAATTCAAAGGAGAAGGTAGATGGCCACGAGCCCCCCGAAGCAAGACAAGACCGATCAGTTCCCCAAAGCGGGCGAGCGGTTGCGTTACTCAATGAGTTTTGTGACACAGGGGAACCACCGCTTCTACACGCTCACAATGCCAACGGATGTCCTGGCGGCATGCTGTTTTGCGACCAGTCGCGAAGAGGACCCAATAGCCGGTTTTCAGCGAGTCCTGGATGAACGGAGAGCCCAGGAAATTGCCGACTACATGGACTTGGGCTTCGGAACCATCCCGAGTTCAATCATCTTGTCAGCACAGCCTGAAGCCGATATGAAAGACGTTGGCCGCGGCAAGACGCTGGAATTCACCTTCTCCCCGCATTCTTTTCTCATCATCGACGGACAGCATCGAGTCTTTGGCTTCTCCAAGGCCAAGACAAAACTACGCGTCCCTGTTGTTATCTACAACGGACTAACAAAGCAGCAAGAATCCAAACTCTTCATTGATATAAACACCAAACAAAGACCTGTTTCTAACGAGTTGCTGTTGGATATCAAGAAACTGGCTGACTCAGAAAACAGCGAAGAGGCATTGCTGCGTGAGCTTTTTGACACATTCAATACCGATGGCGAGAGTCCACTTATGGGGCTACTGAGTCCTGCCGCGAAAGTGAATGGAAAAATTACTCGTGTCACCTTCAATGCAGCCGTCAAGCCTGCACTGTCCTCCTTCGCCACACCTTCCATATCGCTAATCTATCCCGCGATCCGAAGCTACGTCGCGGCGATATTCAAAGGCATGAATCAGATAGGTGCGCGAGACGCACTAGTCAACCCGACAGTCTTTCGAGCGATCTTTGAACTGTTCCCCGAAGTCGCTCAACGAGTTGTTGATCGCTATGGCCCATCTTTCAACGAGCAGGACTTCTCGGATGTTCTGGCAGGACTGTTTGATCGGATTAAGCCAAATAGGCTTACCACCCCCCCTCGATCGTATAAAGAACTGGCTACTGATCTCTCCAAAGCCCTGCGTGGTGGCTTTGTGATTGGGTAGTCAATTGAGTGCGGCAGAGGTTGCTTTCGCCGATGGGCTCCGGCACAAGTGGGCGCCGGGACTGAATGCAATCGAATCGTTTCGATTCAATAATGTTGAATCCTGGTTGACGACCGGAACCTATAGCTGGGTTTCCGCCTCCCCGGGATCTTTCACTCTGGATCTTCGCGGAGGATCTGCCGATCTTACAGACTCGCTCGCCAGCGAGATCTCACGCTTCAGCTGTGCCGCCTATGAGTCTCTCTTGGATTCAAGTCCCCCAGAGGATGCCGTTAGATCGTTGGGCTGGTCACTAGTTCGACACTATTATGCGTCGTTCTATTGCGCGCATGCATTGATGAGGATCGCGGGGTCATCGCTTAATCATCTGTCCGGTGAAACCACCAGCCTACTGAATCGCATAGGGAGCCAATACCTTGGCGCCTCACCACAAATTTTCTCTGGCCTGTACCAAATAGAGAGGACTAGTCAGAATAACGACATCATCACATTCCGAAAAGTCTCCAGCGGAAATGGCGGCTCGCATGAGGATATGTGGTCACTTTTTTTGAGCCTCCTTCTCGAAGTGGAGACGTTAGTTATCCGATCACAAGGCCAGACACCAGGCGCACTCGAAGCTGTTCGAATTTCAAGCGAGCTTCGCAAAGTCTTGTGCACAAATGGACGAGCCAATGGCGGATGGGCATCTAGCGTACGAAATGCCATTAACTATCGCCATGACTACGGCATCTGGTATCCGTATCAAAAACGGCAGAACACTTGCACCGAACTTAGCACTCGCATGAACCGGTGGAGGCCAGATGATCCAAGGGGGCTAGAGATTGGCTCCTCGACGGATGATCTTGAGAAATTTTCAGATATCTGCAACGTAATATCACGGCTTCTGACAGCCTCGCTAAAAGACATCGCCCACCGCTCACCCAAGGCCGGGAAGAACTTCGTCGATCGATATCCGTTCAAGCTATTGCGTATAAGAAGCTGCGAAGTATGACGAGTGAAGCGCCCCGGGTATGAATAGTGATGCCGTGCTCGTGCTCGATTTCGCACTCGGCCTTGACCTTGATGGCCACCGTGACCGCCTTGGCCTTGTCACGCTGTTTAGTGGTGCGTGAAATCCACTTGCCACCGATCTCGAAGCGCGCAAGCCAGCTGTTCCGCTGCAGGTAGATGTAGAAGCTGTCGTCGATCTCGTGTTTTTCGAGGAATTTGTTCACTTTGCGGGCTTTGCTGGTGGGCAGGAAAGCATTTTTCAAAGATTACAAAGTGTCGATCTGACGTTTTAAGCTGTTGTTTTATATAGTTTTTTTCGATTGCGTTGCTCTTGAAAACTGCCGACGGGCAACCGTCCGTGAGTTCGAATCTCACAGTCTCCTCCATCAGGCATGCATCAGACTACCATCGCGGGCGTCATGACCGATGCCCCCTCCCCCATCACCCAGGCGCTTGAGCTGGCCGCTCAGGCGCTTTTTCTTTCCAATCCCAACCCCCGCGTGGGCTGCGTCATCACGGCGGCCGACGGGCGAGTGCTGGGCTGCGGTTTCACACAGCAGGCCGGGGGGCCGCACGCCGAAGTGATGGCGCTGCGCGACGCGGCGGCGCAAGGCCACGCAGTGCGCGGTGCGACCGCCTGGGTGACGCTGGAGCCGTGCGCGCACCAGGGACGCACGGGGCCCTGCTGCGACGCCTTGATCGCGGCGGGCATCGCGCGCGTGGTGGCATCCATCGCCGATCCCAACCCGCTGGTGGCAGGCCAGGGCTTCGCGCGATTGCGCGCGGCGGGCGTGCAGGTCGAGGTGGGGCCGGGGGCGGCCGCCTCGCGCGAACTCAACATCGGCTTTTTCAGCCGCATGGTGCGCGGCACGCCCTGGGTGCGGATGAAGGCCGCCACCTCGCTCGATGGCGTGGCAGCACTGGCCAATGGGGCGAGCCAATGGATCACCGGACCGGAGGCGCGTGCGGACGGCCACACATGGCGCGCGCGCGCCTGCGCGGTGCTCACGGGCGTGGGCACGGTGCTCGCGGACGATCCCCTGCTGAATGTGCGCGGCGTCGCCACGCCGCGCCAGCCGCATCTGGTGATTGTGGACAGCCACCTGCGCACGCCGCCCGGCGCCCGGCTCTTCGACGTGCCGGACAGGCAGGTCTGGATCTACGCCGCGCACGAGGATGCGGCGGCGGCCGGGGCGCTGAGGGCACGCGGCGCCACGGTCTCGCTGCTGACCGGCGCCGATGGCCGGGTGGACCTGCACGCGCTGCTGCGCGACCTGGCGGCACGCAGCGTGAACGAACTGCATCTGGAAGCAGGGCCGCGGCTGGGCGGCGCCTTCGTGCAGGCCGGGCTGGTGGATGAACTGCTGCTGTACCTCGCCCCCATGCTGCTGGGCAACGGCGGGTGCGGACTGGCCGATTGGGGGCCGCTGCAGGCCCTGTCACAGGGCTTGCCGCTTGCGTGGCAGAGCGTGCAGCGCGTGGGGCCGGATTTGCGCCTGCTGGCGCGGGCCAAGGGACGGGCGGATTTCAGTGATTCGGAATGAAATACGGCCCAATCCCCTGCCAGCAAAGCGCAGGTGGCTCTAGCTCAAGGAGCGCTGCAGCCGCACTTCCTCGATCTTCACGCCGCCGATCACGGCCGTCTTGGCGGTACTCATCTCACGCTTGAAACCCGCCGCCTCGTGAAAACGCAGCGCGCGCTCGTTGCGCAGCGGCACCCAGGCGGTCACGGTGGTGCAGCCCTCCTCGGCCAGGCCTTCGCGCGCGGCGTCCCACAGCGCCAGGCCCACGCCCTGATCCCAATGACCAGGATCCGCGTAAATGGCCCAGATCTCGCCAGTGGTCGGGCGGGTCTTGGGGTCGCGCGAGCGGTCGAAACCGACGAAGCCGACGATCTTGTCGTCCTCCACGGCCACCTGCACCTGCGGCTCGCAGTAGTCGATGGCCTCGCGCCAGTAGGCCTGGCGCTTTTCGGGGGAAGACATGACCTTGAGCTGCTCGTCGGGGACGACGCCTTTGTAGGCTTGCAAGGCAGCGGAGGTATGGACTTGGGCGATGGCCTTGGCATCGCGCAGCGTGGCGGGACGTACCTGAATACGAGACATGAAAACACAAACACAAACGTGAGAAAGGCCGCGATTCTCGCGCAAAAACTTTTATGTGCCTTACGAAGGCGAAACGAAGTTTTGTGCTAGTGCGGTGCCGGGGCCCGGATGAAGGCTACAGGAGCTTGCGCAGCACGCTCATGACGCGGTCGAAACGCGCGCCATAAGGCGGATAAAGCGCCCCCCCGGCACTGAGGCGCGACTGCACCAGCACCGGCTTGGCATGGCTGAAGCGCACGAAGCCCGGCTCGCCGTGATAGGCGCCCCAGCCGCTGTCCCCCACGCCGCCGAAGGGCAGGTTCTCGTGCGCGATGTGCAGCAGCGTGTCGTTCACCGTGACGCCGCCACTCACGGTGCGCGCCAGCACTTCGTCGCGCACCGCCTGGCGGTTGCCAAACCAGTACAGCGAGAGCGGGCGCGGGCGCGCGTTGATGTGATGGACCGCCTCGTCGAGCCCTTCGTAGCCGATCACCGGCAGCACCGGGCCGAAGATCTCCTCCTGCATCAGACGCATGCCGTCGGTGGCGCCGAAGACCAGCGCGGGCGCCATCTGGCGGGCGATGCCGTCGCCCAGGCTTTGCCGGGGCGGCGCGGGGGTGCCGGGCGCGGCCGAAAGTTCCTGCACGTCGGCGCCCATCTCGCGCGCCTCGCGCAGCAGATCGCGCAGGCGCGCGAGGTGGCGCGGCGTGATGATGGAGGCGTAGTCGGGGTTGCCCTCGAAGTACGGAAAGAGCCGCGCCACGGCCGCGCGATACGCCTCGGCAAAGGCCGCCTCGCTGCCCTTGGGGACGAAGAGATAGTCGGGCGCGATGCAGGTCTGCCCGGCGTTGAGCAGCTTGCCGTGCGCGATCTTGGTGGCGGCGTCACGCAGGTCACAGTCCGCGTCGAGGATGGCGGGCGACTTGCCGCCGAGCTCCAGCGTGGTCGGCGTGAGATGGGCGGCGGCGGCCAGCGCCACCTTGCGGCCCACGGCCGTCGAACCGGTAAACACCAGATGATCGAGCGGGAGCGACGCCACCTGCGTGGCCACGTCGGCACCGCCCTGCACCACGCAGAACTCCTCGGGTGCGAAGAACTGCGCCACCAGATCGGCCAGCTTGGCCGAGGTGTGCGGCGTGAGTTCGCTGGGCTTGAGCAGCACGCGGTTGCCGGCCGCGAGCGCCCCGATGGCGGGGCCGAGGGCGAGCTGCACCGGGTAATTCCACGGCGAGATGACACCGATCACCCCCAGCGGCTGGCGCTGCACCCAGGCGCGCGCGGGCTGCAGATACAAGGGCGTGCGCACTTTCTGTGGGCGGCACCAGCGCGCCAGGTGTTTCAGCGTGGACGCGAGCTGCGCGCGCAGCAGGAAAAAATCCGCCACTTCGGTGAGGCGCGGCGAGCGCATGCCGAAATCGGCCTGCACGGCCGCGGCCAGCGTCGGCGCGTGCTGGTCAAGCAGGGAGCGCAGGCGCAGCAGCCGCTCGCGGCGCACGGCCACTGGCGCATCGGGCTGCGCGCGGCTGGCGGCATGCTGGGCCTTGAAGAGCCGCTGCACTTCTTCGGAGCTGGTATCGGGCATGTCCTGGCCTTCCAAAGGGGTGAGGCGCGCCCGCATGCCACCGCAGTCCACGCGCAGGCCGCGCTCGTGAGATACCGGCGCAGTGTGGCACCGCGCTCAGCGGATTTCGCGCGGCTCCACGTCGGTCACGTCGCCCAGGCGACTGACGCTGCTCCTGGCCTTGCTGGCGGTGTGCGATGTCCAGCGCGCGGTGCTGCGGTACACGGTGCTGAAGCCATGGCGCGGATCCATGCGCATGACCCAAGGCATGGCAGGACGGCCCGTCAGGCGCGCCCACAGCAGGCGGATGCCCCACGCCAGCGCCAGCACACTGGCGGCGACCAGCAAGCTCAGGAACAGCACCGCGCCCATGACGACCACGAGCAGGCGCAGGCTCCAGCGCGCGACGGTGGTGACGACTTCGTTCAAAACCATGCCTCTTTCTGTTGGGGTGGGTGCGCCGCTTGGCGCCGCACACCCGTCTATGGTAAGCCGCAATCGGCAATGCATCATCATGGCCTGCGAATACCCCGGAAACGGAGCCTGCAGGCAGGGCCGCACGATGATGCCGCCTTGTGCGTAGATGGCGACCGGAGGGGGAAGTTCAAGCCTGCCGCGCCCCGCCTCAGGCCTGCTCGCGGGCAGCGAACTCGAACACCCCCGGCGCATTGATCGGATCGACCCCGACCTCGATCACGCTCTTGGGCGGGAAGCGCCCCTGCAGCAGCAGTTTGGAGAGCGGATTTTCGATGCGCTGCTGGATCGCGCGCTTCAAGGGCCGCGCACCGAACACCGGATCGAATCCGACCTTGGCGAGCTCCGCCATCGCCGCGGGCGCGACGTCCAGGAACAGCTCCAGCTTGTCCAGGCGCGACTGCAGCTGGCGCAACTGGATGCGCGCGATCGCCTCGATGTTCTTGGCATCGAGCCCGTGGAACACCACCGTCTCGTCGATGCGATTCAGGAACTCGGGCCGGAAATGGTTTTTCAGTTCGTCGAACACCGCGTCCTTGATCTCTTCATACGGCTGTCCCGCCATGCTCTGGATCATCGGGCTGCCGATGTTGCTCGTCATGATGATGACGGTGTTCTTGAAGTCCACGGTGCGCCCCTGCCCGTCGGTCAGGCGCCCATCATCGAGCACCTGCAGCAGCACGTTGAACACGTCCGGGTGCGCCTTCTCCACCTCGTCGAGCAGCAGCACGCTGTAGGGCTTGCGCCGCACGGCCTCGGTGAGATAACCGCCTTCTTCATAGCCAACATAGCCAGGAGGCGCGCCAATCAAGCGCGCCACGCTATGCTTTTCCATGAATTCGCTCATATCGATGCGCACCAGGTGGTCTTCGCTGTCAAACAGAAAGCCCGCGAGCGCCTTGCACAGCTCGGTCTTGCCCACGCCCGTGGGGCCGAGGAACAGGAAGGAGCCCAGCGGCCGGTTCGGATCCGACAGGCCCGCGCGCGAGCGGCGAATCGCATCGGCCACGGCGGTGATGGCTTCGTCTTGGCCGACGACGCGCTCGTGCAGCTTGTCCTCCATCTGCAGCAGCTTGTCTTTTTCGCCCTGCATCATCTTGGCTACGGGAATGCCGGTGGCGCGGCTCACCACCTCGGCGATCTCCTCGGCGCCCACGTGCGTGCGCAGCAGCTTGTGTTTGGGCGCGTCGCCCTCGGCCTCGCTGTCCTGCGCTTCCTTCAAGCTCTTTTCCAGGTCAGGGAGCTTGCCGTATTGCAGCTCGGCCACCTTGTTGAAATCGCCCTTGCGCTTGAGGTCCTCGATCTGCGTACGGATCGCATCAATGTCCTTCCTGATCTGCTCGCTGCCCTGCGCACTCGCCTTCTCGGCTTTCCAGATCTCTTCGAGATCAGCGTATTCACGCTCGGCCGCGGCAAGTTCTTCCTCGATCAGTTGCAGGCGTTTTTGCGAGGCCTCGTCGTGCTCCTTCTTCATCGCCTCGCGCTCGATCTTGAGCTGGATCATGCGGCGGTCGAGCTTGTCCAGAGCCTCGGGCTTGGAGTCGATCTCGATCTTGATCTTGGCCGCCGCCTCGTCGATCAGGTCGATGGCCTTGTCGGGAAGAAAGCGGTCGGTGATGTAGCGGTGCGACAGCTCCGCCGCGGCCACGATGGCTGGATCCGTGATGTCCACGCCGTGGTGCGCCTCGTAGCGCACCTGCAGGCCGCGCAGGATGGCGATGGTGTCCTCGACGCTGGGCTCATCGACCAGCACCTTCTGAAAGCGCCGCTCCAGCGCCGCGTCCTTCTCGATGTACTTGCGGTATTCATCCAGCGTGGTGGCGCCGATGCAGTGAAGCTCGCCACGCGCAAGCGCGGGTTTCAGCATGTTGCCGGCGTCGATCGCGCCCTCGGCCTTGCCCGCGCCCACCATGGTGTGCAGCTCGTCGATGAAGAGGATGATGCGGCCCTCGTCCTGCGCCACTTCCTTGAGCACGGACTTCAGGCGTTCCTCGAACTCGCCGCGGTACTTGGCACCCGCCAGCAGCCCCGCCATGTCCAGCACCAGCACGCGCTTGCCCTTGAGCGATTCGGGCACCTCGCCCGCGATGATGCGCTGCGCCAGGCCTTCGACGATGGCGGTCTTGCCCACGCCCGGCTCGCCGATCAGCACCGGGTTGTTCTTGCTGCGCCGCTGCAGCACCTGGATGGTGCGGCGGATTTCGTCGTCGCGGCCGATCACCGGGTCAAGTTTGCCCAGACGCGCGCGCTCGGTCAGATCGAGCGTGTATTTCTTCAGCGCCTCGCGCTGGCCCTCGCCCTCGGCGCTGTCCATGGTCTGGCCGCCGCGCACGGCGGCGACCGCCGACTCCAGCGCCTTGCGCGTGAGGCCCGCTTCCTTGGCGATGCGGCCCGCCTCGCCGCTGGAATCGGCCAGCGCGAGCAGAAACATCTCGCTGGCGACGAACTGGTCGCCACGCTTGATCGCCTCTTTCTCGGTCGCCTGCAGCAGCTTGAGGAGGTCGGGGCCGGGCTGCACCTGCTCCTGCCCCTGCACGGCGGGCAGGCGCTTGATCGCGGCCAGCGCATCCTGCGTCAGGCGCGCGGTATTCACCCCGGCGCGCGCCAGCAGCGCCTTGGGGCCGTCTTCCTGCTGCAGCATGGCCGCGAGCAGGTGCTCGGGCTGGATGTAGGCGTTGTCATGGCCGAGCGCAAGCGACTGGGCGTCGGCCAACGCTTCCTGGAATTTGGTGGTGAGTTTGTCGAGTCGCACTTTGAATCGCCCCCGGAAATCGTGTGGAACTGTGAGCGATATGCGGGCCTCGGACGATGATTCAAGTCGCGGGAGGATGCAGGCGCACGCCGACGTAGCCGCTTTTCGCCACCTGGGTGCACAGCGCGGCCCACTGGCAGCCCGCGCAGGCGCCACGGATACTGCTCTCGGCAAAGGCCAAGCGCAAGCGCCCGACGATGCACGCCGTCAAGCGCCAGACGCCCTGCGGGCCCGGCTGCCCCAGCAGCGGCTCCAGTTCCTTCTCCGCCCAGTCATCGCGCAGACGCACGGTACTTGCGTGACAGTGCGCGCCGTCGCCATCGGCCGCGCATACCGGGGCGCAGACGGCATCCGGCCCCGGGATCAGGGCAAACTCTTCACCCGCGCCCAGGCGCGCCGCGATGCGGTCGAAATTCTCGACAAACCCGGGGCTGTAGCCCGTGCCCGCATAGGTCAGCAGGCACAGCAGATGATGGGCGCGCAGCGCCAGCGTCATGCGCGGCCCAGGCGCTTGCGCCCTTCGTGCCACAGCGCCAGCGAGGCAGCCCCCAGTGCCGATTTGACGACATCGCCCACGAGGAAGGGCAGCACGCCGAACTGCCAGCCTTTTTGCGCGCCGATCAACACACCGAGCCACGCGCCGCCCACGGCCAGAATCAGCGTGGTGCACAGCAACATGGCCCAGAACGCACGCAGGGGATGCGCGCCGCCCCAGCCGCGCGCGGCGAGCCAGCCCATGAGCATGGCCGCGAACGGAAACGCCAGCAGGTAGCCCGCCGTCTTGCCCATGAAGGGCGCGAGCCCCCCCGTGCCGCCCGCCAGCACCGGCATGCCCGCGAGCGCTTCGAGCAGCCAGGCGAGCACGGTGAGCCCGCCCAGGCGCCAGCCATAGAGCGCGCCCACCATCAGCACGGCAAAGGTCTGCATGGACACCGGCACGGGCTGCAGCGGGATGCTGACGTAGGACGAGGCGGCGAGCACCGCCGTGCCTCCGAGCACCAGCAGCGTCTTGCGCTGCCAGCTGGCGGAACGGGTGGGGCGCAGGGCCAGGGATGCGGTCGCGGGCTGAACCATGGGGATATCTCCAACGTATAGCGAAGCAGCGCAGTATCCAGGCATCACCCAAATATGTCAACCATAATTCTGAATTATGGTTTACATAAAAGATGCGCAGCCTCCTTGCGTCAGCGGCTCGCCGTGCTGATGCACACTCACGCCATGAAACAAGGCTTTTCCGCCCAGGACCTGCTGCAGCAACTGGCCAGCGGCGAGGCCGTCTCGGGCGAATGGCTGGCCGCCCGGCTGGGCCTCACGCGCGCGGCCATCTGGAAGCAGATCGCGGCGCTGCGCGCCACCGGCCTGCCGATCGAAGCGCGCACGGGCGCAGGCTACCGCCTGCCCTGGGCTATCGAGCTGCTCGATGCGCAGCGCATCAGCGCAGCGCTTGGGCCACACGGCGCGCCGGTGCAGGTGCACTGGCAGCTCGACTCGACGCAGAACGAACTGGCCCGCCTGGCCCATGCCCCCGATCTCACGGCCGTGCTGGCCGAGGGCCAGAGCGCGGGGCGCGGGCGGCGCGGACGCGACTGGCATTCGCCGCCGGGCATGGGCATCATGCTCTCGTGCCTCAAGCACTTCGACTGCGGCCCGGCGGCGCTCTCGGGACTGTCGATCGCCATGGGTGTGTGCGTAGTGCAGGCGCTCACCAGCCTCGTCGCCCTCCCCGACCTGCGGCTGAAGTGGCCCAACGACCTGGTGGTGGCGGGCCGCAAGCTGGCCGGCATCCTGATCGAGGTGGACGGCGAGTACGACGGGCCCTGCGTGGCGCGCATCGGGCTGGGCCTGAATCTGCGCTTGGCGCCGGATGCGCAGCAGGCGCTCGGGCAACCCGCCATGGGCCTGGCCGATGCGTGCGCCGGCGCACTGCCCGGCCGCAACCTGCTGGCGGCCCGCCTGATCGAGCACGTGCGCGCCGGCCTGCTGCGCTTCGAGCGCGAGGGCCTGGCGGCATTCGCCAGCGATTTCTCCCGCCTGGACAGCCTCTCGGGTCAGGCGCTCACCCTGCACGGCGCGCAGGGGGCGCAGCACGGCACGGGCCGAGGCATAGACGAACGCGGCGCGCTGCGCGTGCAGATGGGCGAGCGCATCGTCAGCGTCATCAGCGACAAGGTATCGGTGCGCTCCCAGGAACCGCTCAATCCCCCGCGTTGGAAGCCGTGATGCCCCAGCGCGCGAGCGCCGCGTCGTCGCTCTCGCGCGCATCCACCCAGCGCGTGCCCTCGGGCGTGGTCTCCTTCTTCCAGAACGGCGCCTGGGTCTTGAGGTAATCCATCAGGAACTCGCAGGCCATGAAGCTCTCGCCGCGGTGCGCCGAGGTCACGGCCACCAGCACGATCTGATCGAGCGGCTGCAGCAACCCCACCCTGTGGATCACGCGCACGCCATGCAGCTCGAAGCGTCCGCACGCCTCCTCGATCATGGCCATGATGGATTGTTCCGTCATGCCCGGGTAGTGCTCCAGCTCCATCGCGCTCACCGCGCCGTCGCCGCCGCGATCGCGCACCGTGCCGACGAAGCAGCAGACGGCGCCCACGCGGGCATCGTGCCCGCGCAGGCGGGCCAGCTCGGCGGAGACATCGAAATCCTCGGTCTGGATGGAAACGCTGCTGAACATGGGAGGACGATCGCGCGGACGAATAAACTTGCCGTGAACCGCCTACTTTACGCCCTCGCCCCCATGGCCACCCTCGCCTTCACCGCCCACGGCTACACGCTCTACCCCTCGCCGCAGAGCGCGCATCGCACCGTGTTCGAATTCCACGTCTTCGTGCCCCAGCCCTACGCCCTCATCGACCTGGCGAGCATGGCGCTGAGCGGGCGTGCCAGCCTGTTCGCGGCGCACCGCACGGCTGACGGCAAGATGGGGCAGTTGGTCACCTTCGAGCTGAGCGCGGACTGGCTGCGCTTCGAGCAGCGCTTCACAGCCGATTGACGCATGGACGACGACAACCAGATCATCGTGCCGCCCTCGTTCATCGCGCTGTGCAGCGATGCGCGGGGGCGTTTGCGCATGAGTGCCGCCACGGTGCGCGAGCGCCATGAACTGTGCGAAGACCTGGCCTGCAGCCTGGTGGAGCGCGCACAGCAGCTGCACCACGACGCGCCTTCCGAGCAGGGAGTGCTCGCGGGCATGCACGCTGCCCTGGCAACGCCGACCAGCGGCCTGGCGCCCGAGGAGGCGCGCTGGGTGGTGCTGCGGCTGGCGGAACTGCTGGGCTGGCACAGCCCGGAGCTGGCCGAGCCCGGCCTCAGCCCCCGGTGACCGGCGGGAAAAATGCCACTTCGGCGCCTTCGGGCAGCACCGCGTCGCCACGGGCCATCAGTTGGTTGACCGCCATGCGTACCGCGCGCCCGGCGGCCAGGCATTCGGCCCAGGGCGCACCGCGCGCGATCAGTTCCTCGCGCAGCGCCGCGAGCGTGGCGGCGTGCGTGGTCACGCTCTCCTGGTCACGGCCCACGGCCTCGCGGATCGAGGCGAAATAGCGCACGGTCACGGTCTTGGCGGCGATCACAGCAACTCCGACCACGGGATGAAACGCACGACATCGCCCCGCGCAATGGGCGTGTGCGGCGGGTTATCCACCACGCCATCGGCCCAGGCGACGGACGTGAGCACACCCGAGCCCTGGTTGGCGTAGCGCTCCAGGCGTCCATCGGCCGCCCGGCGCACGCGCAGGAATTCGCGCCTCGAATCGGCCTTGGGCCAATCAAAATCAGCGCTTGCAGCTACCGATTTAGGGGTCACCTCACGCACACCCTGCAGGCGCAGCAGGAAGGGGCGCACCAGCAGCACAAAGGTGATGAAGCTGGAAACCGGGTTGCCCGGCAGCCCCATGAAGTGCACCTGGCGCTCACCGGCGCGCACATGGCCGAAGGCAAAGGGTTTTCCGGGCTTGATGGCGATCTTCCACAGATCGAGCGCCCCGAGCCGCTGCACGGCGGGCTTGACGTGGTCTTCCTCGCCGACCGAGACGCCACCGCTGGTGACGATCACGTCGCAGCGCCCGGCGGCCTGCGTGAGCGCTGCCAGCGTCGCGCCTATCGTGTCTTCGACCACGCCCAGATCCAGCACCTCGCAGCCCAGGCGCTGCAGCAGGCTGCGCAGGAAGAAGCGGTTGCTGTTGTAGATGCTGCCCTCGGGCATCTGCTCGGGCGCCACGGCGCCGGGCATCACGAGCTCGTCACCGGTGGAAAAAAGCGCCACGCGCGGGCGGCGCGCGACGGTGAGCTCGGCCATGCCGACGCTGGCCGCGAGACCGAGCTCGGCCGGCCCCAGGCGCGTGCCCGCGTCCAGCACGACGCTGCCGCGCAGGATGTCCTCGCCACTGCGGCGTATGCACTGCCCGGGCCGGGGCACGATGTTGACCTGCACGCGATCGCCATCGAGCGGCGCACACTCTTCCTGCATGACGACGGCATCCGCGCCCTCGGGAATCGGCGCGCCAGTGAAGATGCGCGCGGCCGTGCCTTTGGCCAGTGGCGCACCCGCGTGCCCAGCCGCGATGCGCTGAGAGACGGGCAGCACCGCGCCCGCCTGCGCCACATCGGCGCTGCGCAGCACGTAGCCATCCATGGCGCTGTTATCGTGCGGCGGCACCTGCAGCGCGGAGACCACGTCCACGGCCAGCACGCGGCCCTCGGCCTCGAAGAGCGAGACCGATTCGGTGTCGGCCAATGCCGCCGCGTGCGCAAGCAGGTCGGCCAGTGCATCGTCCAGTGGTTTGAGGGGTGTCTTCATGCATGCTCTCCCGATGCCACCGCGGGATGTGCATGGGGCGGCGCGTACTCGAAGCCGCTCGCGTTCTGCAGCATCCACCGCACGATGCCCGCTGGATCGTTGAGGTCCAGCAGCGGCTGGCGCACGGGCTCGGGCAAGCGCGCGGGATCATCGGTGGCGACGGCAAGGATACGCGGATCGTGCGGGTAGCGCACGGGGCGCTCGCCCCGGCCCGGCTCGGGCTCGCGCCAGACTTCGATCTTGGGCAGCGCGGCGAGCTTGAAGCCCTCCACCAGCACCCAGTCCACGGTGCTCAGCTGCGCCAGCAGCGCGTGCACGTCGGGCTCGATCGCCGCGCCATATTCACGCATCAGCGCCAAGCGCTGGTCCGAGGCGATGAGCACCTCATAGGCGCCGGCCCGGCGGTGGCGCCAGCTGTCCTTGCCCGGCTGGTCGATGTCGAAGTGGTGGTGCGCATGCTTGAGCACCGACACGCGCAGCCCCCGCGCCTTCAGGAGCGCGATGATCTGCTCCAGCAGCGTGGTCTTGCCGGAACCGGAAAAGCCGGCGAACACGACCACCTTCATCCATAACTCCTGAATCGAGAGCTATCCGCGCCTGATGGACAAGCGCTTGAGGCGCATTTGACCATTAATTTCCACCGAGCCGAACGATCATCGCCTTGACCTGCTCGACGTCGGCGGGCAGCACGGTGACGCGCTTGGGCAAATCCTCGATGCCGTTGAATCGAGCGGGCCGCTCGGGCGGCTGGCCCAGGGCCTCGGTGATGGTCTCGGCAAACTTGATGGGCAGGGCGGTCTCCAGCACGATCATGGGCTCGCGACTGCGGTGCTCGCGCGCCACCTTCACGCCATCGGCCGTGTGCGTGTCTATGGTCACGCCATGGCGCTCGCGCACGTCGCGTATCGTCGCGAGGCGGTCGGCATGGGTGCTGCGTCCGCTCTGAAAGCCGAAGCGCCCGGCGGCCTGTGCGAAGCGCGCATCGCCGCTCAGGTCGAAATAACCCCGGCTGGCCAGTTGCGTGCCGAACAACTCGCGCGTGGCCGCGCCATCGCGCCCGAGCAGATCGAAGACGAAGCGCTCGAAATTGCTCGCTTTGGAGATGTCCATCGAAGGACTGGACGTTTCCAGCGTGTCGGCCGCGGCGCGCACGCGGTAGATGCCGGTGCGAAAGAACTCGTCGAGCACGTCGTTCTCGTTGGTCGCCACCACGAGGTGCTCGACCGGCAGCCCCATCTGCCGCGCCACGTGGCCCGCGCAGATGTTGCCGAAGTTGCCGCTGGGCACGGTGAAGCTCACTTTTTCACCAGCGCCGCGCGTCGCCTGGAAGTACCCTGCAAAGTAATAAACCACCTGCGCCAGCAGCCGCGCCCAGTTGATCGAGTTGACGGTGCCGATGTGGTGGCGCGCCTTGAATGCCAGGTCGTTGCTCACGGCCTTGACGATGTCCTGGCAGTCGTCGAACACGCCGCGAATCGCGATGTTGTGGATGTTCGCGTCCTGCAGGCTGAACATCTGCGCCTGCTGGAACGGACTCATGCGCCCGTGCGGGCTGAGCATGAAGACGCGGATGCCCTTCTTTCCGCGCATCGCGTACTCGGCGGCGCTGCCGGTGTCGCCGCTGGTGGCGCCCAGGATGTTGAGCTGCTGCCCGCGCCGGCCCAGTTCGTACTCGAACAGATGGCCCAGCAGCTGCATCGCCATGTCCTTGAACGCGAGCGTCGGGCCGTTGGAGAGCGCCTCCAGGTAGAAACCGTCTTCAAGCTGCTTGAGCGGGACGATCTCGCTCGTACCGAAGACTTCGGCGGTGTAGGTCTTTTCGCAGATCGCCCGAAGGTCGGCCGCAGGAATGTCGTCGATGTACCGGCTCAGGATCTCGAACGCCAGCGCCGCGTAGCCCTCGCTCGCATGCACCGCGCGCAGGCGGGCGAGCTCCGCCGCATCGACCTGCGGGTAGTGCTCGGGCAGGTACAGGCCGCCATCGGGCGCGAGGCCCTCCAACAGGATGTCGCAGAACTGGCGCGGGGTCGCATCGCCGCGGGTGGAGAGGTAGCGCATCAGTTCAGCTCTTCCTTGCGGATGCGTGTGATCGGCGCCAGCACCGTCGGCAGCGGCTGGATCTGCGCCAGCGCCGCGTCCATGTCGCCCTCGCGCGTGTCGTGCGTGAGGATGATCAGGTCGGTCTGCGTGCTGCCCTCGCCGCCGACTTCGTCGGCCTCGCGCTGCAGGATGGCGTCGATGCTGATGCCCGCGTTCGCCAGGATCCCGGTGATGCGCGCCAGCACCCCGGCTTCATCGACCACGCGGATGCGCAGGTAGTAGCCGGTGACCACCTCCTGCATGGGCAGCACCGGCAGGTCGCCGCCTGCGGCCGCCAGCGTGCTGCTCTGAAACGCCAGCGGCGGCACGCGGTGCGCCGGGTCGGCGCCATCCAGGCGCGCGATGTCCACGAGGTCGGCGATCACGGCGCTCGCAGTCGGTTCGCTGCCCGCGCCCTTGCCGTAGTACAGCGTCGTGCCCACGGCATCGCCCTGCACCACCACCGCATTCATCGCGCCATCGACGTTGGCGATCAGGCGCCGCGCCGGGATCAGCGTGGGGTGCACGCGCAGCTCCACGCCCTTGTCGGTGCGCTTGGTGAGGCCCAGCAGCTTGATGCGGTAGCCCAGTTGCTCGGCGTACTTGATGTCGGCCGAGGCGAGCTTCGTGATGCCCTCGACATGGCATTTGTCGAACTGCACCGGAATGCCGAAGGCGATGGCGCTGATGAGCGTGGCCTTGTGCGCGGCGTCCACGCCTTCGATGTCGAAGGTCGGATCGGCCTCGGCGTAGCCCAGGCGCTGCGCGTCCTTGAGCGCGACGTCGAAATCCAGGCCACGATCGCGCATCTCGGTCAGGATGAAATTGGTCGTGCCATTGATGATCCCGGCCACCCACTGGATGCGGTTGGCCGTCAGGCCCTCGCGCAGCGCCTTGATGATGGGGATGCCGCCGGCCACCGCCGCCTCGAAGGCGACGATCACGCCCTTGGCCGCCGCCGCCCTGAAGATCTCGGTGCCGTGCACCGCCAGCAGCGCCTTGTTGGCCGTCACCACATGCTTGCCCGCGGCGATCGCCTCCAGCACGAGCTGGCGCGCAATGCCATAGCCGCCGATCAGCTCGACGACCACGTCGATCTCCGGGTTGGCGATGACCTCGCGCGCATCGCCCACCACGCGCACATTCTCGCCAACGATGGAGCGCGCCCGCGCGGTGTCCAGATCGGCCACCATGGTGATCTGGATCGCCCGTCCGGCGCGGCGGCCGATTTCCTCCTGGTTGCGCGCGAGCACCTGAAAGGTGCCGCTGCCGACGGTGCCGATGCCGAGCAGGCCGACTTGAATGGGTTTCATGGTTGAGTCTTGAATGAAAAACGGCTGTAACGCTTGTCCATCAAGCGCTGGCAGCTTCTTTTTTTGAATTGATGGGCAATACCGCCGCCGGTTTGGCACGGCGCTGGCGGTACTGCTCGAGGAACTTCGCCAGGCGCCCGATCGCCTCGCGCAAATCGCTCTTGTGCGGCAGGAAGACGATGCGAAAGTGCTGGTTGTCCGGGTAGTTGAAGCCCGTGCCCTGCACCAGCATCACGCGCGTGGCGCGCAACACCTCCATGAAGAACTGGCGGTCGTCCTCGATCGGGTACATCTGCGGGTCCAGGCGCGGAAACATGTACAGCGCCGCCTTGGGCTTGACGCAGGTCACGCCCGGAATGGCGGTGATGAGTTCGTACGCCAGGTCGCGCTGCACGCGCAGGCGTCCGCCTTCCTTGATCAGGTCGTTGATGCTCTGGTAGCCGCCCAGCGCGGTCTGGATCGCCCACTGGCCCGGCACGTTGGAGCCGAGCTTGAGGTTGGCCAGCATGTTCAAGCCCTCGATGTAGTCGCGCGCGGGCGCCTTGTCGCCCGAGACCACCATCCAGCCCGCGCGGTAGCCGCACGAGCGGTAGGCCTTGGAGAGCGAGTTGAAGGTGAGTGTGAGCACGTCGGTCGACAGGCTCCCCATCGCGGTGTGCTTCGCGCCGTCGTACAGCACCTTGTCGTACACCTCGTCGACCAGCAGCACCAGGTCGTGCTCGCGCGCCAGCTGCACGATGCCCTTGAGCAGCTCGTCCGAATACAGCGCGCCCGTCGGGTTGTTCGGGTTGATGACCACGATACCGCGCGTGCGCGGCGTGATCCTGGCGCGCATGTCGGCCAGGTCCGGCATCCATCCGTTGGCCTCGTCGCAGACGTAATGCACGGGCACGCCGCCCGCCAGGCTGGTGGCCGCCGTCCACAGCGGGTAGTCGGGCGCTGGCAGCAGCAGCTCGTCGCCGTCGTTGAGCAGCGCGTTGGTTGCCATCACGATCAGCTCGCTCGCGCCGTTGCCGAGATAGATGTCGTCCAGCGTCACGCCGGCGATGCCCTGCTGCTGCGTGTAGTGCATCACCGCCTTGCGCGCGGCGAAGATGCCCTTGCTGTCCGAATAGCCCGCCGACTCGGGCAGGTTGCGGATCATGTCCTGCACCACCTCGTCGGGCGGATCGAAGCCGAACGGCGCCATGTTGCCGATGTTCAGCTTGATGATCTTCTGCCCTTCCTCCTCCATCTGGCGCGCCGCATCCACGATGGGGCCGCGCACGTCGTAGAGCACGTTGTTGAGCTTGGAGGATTTGTGCAGAAGTTTCATAGCCGCGTGCCTGACAAACTGGCGAAACCTATAATTTGACCACATTTGCCCGCACGGCCCATGCGGGCGCAGGCACCGGCGGCACCATGAAATTCGAACCCGATCAAAGCGACGCTCAAACCATCACCGGCTACGGCCCGGGCTGGATCGCGGTCAACGCCGAGCGCCTGACGCACAGCGTCGTCATCGGCGCCAACGGCGCGCGCTTTGACTGGGAGTGCGAGCGCTTCGAAGATCTGAGCGAAGCGCACTTCGCCAGGCTCGCCGAACTCGACGCCGAAGTGGTCATCTTCGGCAGCGGCGAAAAAGGCCGTTTTGTCTCGCCACGCTGGCTCGGCCCGCTCATGAAGCGCCACATCGGCCTGGAGACCATGGACACGCAAGCGGCCTGCCGCACCTACAACATCCTTGCCGGCGAAGGCCGCAAGGTCTTCGCCGCGCTGCTCGTCACCCACTGACGTGCCCATGGGCCCAAGCCCGCGACGGCGCCCCGCCAACACGCGTGGTCGCTGGCCTTTTTAGCTGCTACACGCTAAAATAGCTGCCTTGCAGCCGGGGGCATCCGCTACCGCACCCTACTTCCCCCGGCACTTTCACGGCTTTACACGAGAGAGATAACACCGCCATGGCGATCGCTGTCAACAAACCCCTTCCAGAATTTGAAGCCAACGCGACAGGCGAAGTACAGGTCTCGAACGTTTCGCACCTGGGGCAAGCCCTGGTGCTGTATTTCTACCCCAAAGATAACACCCCCGGCTGCACGACGGAAGCGATGCAGTTCCGCGACAAGTACAAGGACTTCGTGAAAGTCGGCGCCGAGGTCTTCGGCGTCTCGCGCGACAACATGAAGTCGCACGACGATTTCAAGGCCAAGCTGGAACTGCCCTTCGAGCTCATCGCCGACACCGAAGAAAAGATGTGCCACATGTTCGGCGTGGTCAAGAACAAGATCATGTACGGCAAGAAGGTCAAGGGCATCGAGCGCTCCACCTTCCTCATCAACGCCGACGGCATCGTCGTGCAGGAGTGGCGCGGCCTGAAGGTGCCCGGCCACGTGGAAGACGTGCTCAAGGCCGTCAAGGCTCTGAAGGCCCAGGTCAAGAAAGTTGCCTGAGCGCACCCTGCTCGCCCGAGGCAGGCATGCATAATGGCCCCATGGGTCTGAGCCATCGCCACACACCACAAGCCGCCCACCAGGGGCGGCTTTTCATTTTCTGAACCATCTCCATGCCGCTGCCTCCCGCTCCCGCCAAACGCGCCGCCCTGCTGGCCGCCAGTGCCTACGCCGCCACCGAGCCACGCAAGCGCCCTGCAAGCGCCCGCCCTCCCGCCGACCCCGAACAACGTCCCCTCCCGGCGCCACGCGCTGCTGCAAGGCCCGCCACCGCGCCCGCGCAATCCGGGCGTGCCGCTGTCCCCTCGGACGAGGCCGCCGGCCTGACGGCGGCGCGCCAGCGTGAACCGGCCGCGCGCAAGATGGCCCGGCACGCCGGCACGGCCAAGTTGTTCGTGCTCGACACCAACGTGCTGCTGCACGACCCGTCCAGCCTCTTTCGCTTCGAGGAGCACGACATCCTCCTGCCCATGGTGGTGCTCGAAGAGCTGGATGCGCACAAGCGCGGCACCACGGAGGTGGCGCGCAACGGCCGCCAGGTGAGCCGCACGCTCGATGCGCTGGTCGCCGCCGCGGGGCCCTCGGACATCGCCAACGGCGTGCCTCTGAAGGGCACAGGCCAGCGAGCGGCCACCGGCCAGTTGTACTTCCAGACCGAACCGCTGAGCTACCAGCTGCCCGCGAGCCTGCCCCTGGGCAAGGCCGACAACCAGATTCTCGGCGTGGTGCACGCGCTGCGCGAACGCCATGCGCCGCGCGAGGTGGTTCTGGTCTCCAAGGACATCAACATGCGCGTGAAGGCGCGCGCGCTGGGTCTCGCGGCCGAGGACTACCAGAACGACAAGGTCCTGGACGACGACGATCTGCTGCACTCAGGCTATCTCGCGCTGCCGCCCGATTTCTGGGCCAAGGCGGGCAGAAAGGTGGAAAGCTGGCAAAACGGCGCGCACACCTGCTACCGCGTGAGCGGCCCGCTGGTGGCGCAGATGATGATCAACCAGTTCGTCTTCTTCGAGGCCCCGGGCGAGCCCAGCCTGTACGCCCAAGTCACCGAAATTCGCGACAAGACCGCGGTGCTGCAGACGCTCAAGGACTACGGCTCGGCCAAGAACGCCGTCTGGGGGGTGAACACGCGCAACCGCGAGCAGAACTTCGCAATGAACCTGCTGATGGACCCCGAGGTGGACTTCGTCACGCTCACCGGCCAGGCCGGCACGGGCAAGACGCTGCTGGCGCTGGCCGCGGGCCTCACGCAGGTGCTCGACGAGCGCCGCTACACCGAAATCATCATGACCCGCGCCACCGTGAGCGTGGGCGAGGACATCGGCTTTCTGCCCGGCACCGAAGAAGAGAAGATGGGGCCATGGATGGGGGCGCTTGACGACAACCTCGAATTCCTCGCCAAGGGCGAGGGCAGCAGCGCCGGCGAATGGGGGCGCGCGGCCACCAACGAGCTGATCCGCAGTCGCATCAAGATCAAGAGCATGAACTTCATGCGTGGGCGCACGTTCATGAACAAGTACGTGATCATCGACGAGGCGCAGAACCTCACGCCCAAGCAGATGAAGACACTCATCACCCGCGCGGGGCCGGGCACCAAGATCATCTGCATGGGCAACCTCGGCCAGATCGACACGCCCTACCTCACCGAAGGCTCCTCGGGCCTGACCTTTGCCGTGGACCGTTTCAAGGGCTGGGCCCACAGCGGCCACATCCTGCTCGCGCGCGGCGAGCGCTCGCGCCTGGCGGACTTTGCCAGCGAGGTGCTCTGATCAGCTGGAACTCAAAAACAATAGCCTCCAGCGCATGTCCAACAAGCGCTGGAGCCCTATTTCATTGAAATTTCTTACACATCAAAGCGCACGCCCTGCGCCAGCGGCAGTGCGCCGCTGTAGTTGATCGTGTTGGTGGCTCGGCGCATGTAGCCCTTCCAGGCGTCCGAGCCCGATTCGCGCCCGCCGCCGGTCTCCTTCTCGCCGCCGAACGCACCGCCGATCTCTGCGCCCGAGGTGCCGATGTTGACGTTGGCAATGCCGCAATCGCTGCCCGCCGACGACATGAAACGCTCGGCCTCGCCCAGATTCTGCGTGAAGATGGCCGACGACAGGCCCTGCGGCACGGCGTTGTGCAGCGCCACGGCGGCCTGCAGGTCGCCGTCGTAGCGCAGCACGTACAGGATGGGCGCGAACGTCTCCTGCGCCACCACCGCGCTCTGGCGCGGCATCTGCACCAGCGCGGGGCGCACGTACCAAGCCTGCGCCCCCAGTTCCTCGCACACACGCTCCCCGCCCTGCACCTGACCACCCTCGGCGCGCGCCTGAACCAGCGCCGCCTGCATGGCATCGAACGCCGCGCGATCGATCAAGGGGCCGACCAGCACGCCCTCCTGCAGCGGATCGCCCACCGCGATGCTCCGGTAGATCGCACTCAAGCGCGCGAGCAGCGCATCCGCCACCGACGCATGCACGATCAGGCGGCGCAGCGTGGTGCAGCGCTGCCCGGCCGTGCCGACCGCGGCAAAGGTGATGGCGCGCGCCGCCAGCTCCAGATCGGCCGAGGGCGTGACGATCATCGCGTTATTGCCACCGAGCTCCAGAATGCTGCGACCAAAGCGCTCCGCCACCCGCACGGCCACCTGCCGGCCCATGCGCGTCGAGCCCGTGGCGCTGACCACGGCCACGCGAGGGTCCGCGGCAAGCACCTCGCCCACCTCGCGTCCGCCGATCAGGAGCTGACTCAGCCCCTCGGGCACGCTGGCGGGCCGATCGGCATTGAGCGAGCGCGCGGCCTGCAGCAGCAGGCGCTGGCACGCGGCAGCCGTCAGCGGCGTCTTTTCCGAAGGCTTCCAGACGATGGCATTGCCGCAAACGAGCGCCAGCGCCGCATTCCAGGACCACACCGCCACCGGAAAGTTGAAGGCCGAGATGATGCCCACCACGCCCATGGGATGCCAGGTTTCCATCATGCGGTGGCCGGGGCGCTCGCTCGCAATCGTCAGGCCGTGCAACTGGCGCGACAGTCCCACGGCGAAGTCGCAGATGTCGATCATCTCCTGCACCTCGCCCTGGCCTTCGCTGGTGATTTTGCCCGCCTCCAGCGACACCAGCTCCCCGAGCGCCGCCTTGTTCCGGCGCAGCAGCTCACCGAGGCGCCGCACCAGCTCGCCACGCACCGGCGCAGGCACGCCGCGCCAGGCGAGCGCCGCCTCGTGCGCCGCGGCGATCGCCTGGCGAGCCTGGTCCCCGCTGCAGTGCCCCAACCGCGCCAGCTCCGCACCGTCGCGCGGCGAGCGCGCCACCTCTTCACCTGGCGGCAAGCCCGCCTCATCCAGCTCCAGAGCCAGCCTGAGCCGCTCCCAACGTGCGCGCGTATCCATCATGTGCCTGCCTTGTCCTGTCTCAATAGTCATCCATCTGCTCGATCGCCAGATTCTCGAAGCGCGTCTGATCCTTCTGGAAGAAGAGCTTGACCGTGCCCGTCGGCCCGTTGCGCTGCTTGCCGATGATGATCTCGGACACATTGGGCTCCTTGCTCTCCTTGTTGTAGTAATCGTCGCGGTAGATGAACATGATGATGTCCGCGTCCTGCTCGATCGCGCCCGATTCGCGCAGATCGCTCATCATGGGGCGCTTGTCGGTGCGCGTCTCCACGCTGCGATTGAGCTGCGAGAGCGCGATCACCGGGCATTGCAACTCCTTGGCCAGCATCTTCAGGCCGCGCGAGATTTCGCCCAGCTCGGTGGCGCGGTTCTCGCCCTGCGAGCCGCCCGAACCGCTCATGAGCTGCAGGTAGTCCACCACGATGAGGCCCAATTTGCCGCACTGGCGCGCCAAGCGCCGCGCATTGGCGCGCAGTTCGGACGGCGTCAGGCCCGGCGTCTCGTCGATGTGCAGCGACACGCTGCGCAGGCGCTCGATCGCCTCCGTCAGGCGCGGCCACTCCTCGTCCGTGAGCTTGCCGGTGCGCAGATGCCCCTGATGAATGCGGCCGATCGAGCCGACGATGCGCACCGCCAGCTGCGCCGCGCCCATTTCCATCGAAAAAATCGCCACCGGCAGCTGCTCGTTGAGCGCCACGTGCTCGGCGATATTGACCGCGAGCGACGTCTTGCCCATGGACGGGCGCGCCGCCAGCACCACCAGATCGCCCGCCTGCAGACCGCTGGTCATGCGATCCAGATCGGTGAATCCCGTGGGCACCCCGGTCACGTCCATGGGGTTGTCGGCCATTTCAGTGACGCGATCGAGCAGCGCCACCACGAGCGACTCCATGGCCTGGAAGCCCTGCTTCATGCGCGAGCCTTCCTCGCCGATGGCGAAGATCCTCTGCTCGGCCTCGTCGAGGATGCGGTCCACCGGCCGCCCCTGAGGGTTGAACGCATTGGTCGCAATCTCGTCGCTCGCCGTCACGAGCTTGCGCAGGATCGCGCGCTCACGCACGATTTCGGCGTAGCGACGGATGTTGCTCGCGCTCGGCACGTATTGCGCCAGGCTGTTGAGGTAGGCGAGACCGCCGGTCTCCTCGGCCCGCCCCAGGCTCTGCAGGCGCTCATACACCGTGATCACGTCGGCCGGTTTGCCCGCACCCACGAGTGTGCCGATGGCCGCGTAAATCTGCTGGTGCTCGTTGCGGTAGAAATCCCCATCCACCAGCAGATCGCCCACCCTGTCCCAGGCCATGTTGTCCAGCAGCAGGCCCCCGAGGACGCTGGACTCGGCCTCGATGGAATGCGGAGGAACGCGCAGCCGCGCCACCTCCTGGTCGGCGAATCCCGTTGGATCAAACACTTCCAGCGGCGCGGAAATCACGGCAGACATCAATCACATCATCCTGCAAAACAATGCGGGCTATGCTAACCACGCGAAGGCACGAAGTCACGGAACAAGGCTGTGGACAACAGGTGCACAAACCCCCGGGAATCTGTGCATGGCGCGTTCAGAGCCTCTGCCGCGACAGAGGTTGTGCAGGCGCCACCGGGCGCTAGCATCGCGGATGTCACGCCACCCACGGGATTGCCATGCCATACGAGCGCCGCCACTACGTCCGCGTCCAGTTTGATTCTCCGGGCCAGCTGCGATGGGCCGGACAGGCCGTTCCCGTGCGCGTCCTGGATCTGTCACTCAAGGGAGCCCTGTTGCAGGCCACGTCCGACGCCGCCGCGCTGCATCCCGGACTGCGGTGCGAGCTCACCGTGCCGCTGGCGCGCCAGGAGTACATCACCATGTCGGTGCAAGTGACCCACCTGCAGGAGGAAAACATAGGCGTCGTCTGCCGCGGTGTGGACATCGACAGCGTCACCCACCTGCGCCGCCTCATCGAGCTCCAGCTGGGTGACCCGGCCCTGCTGGATCGCGATCTGGCGCAACTCAGCGGCCTGCATTGAGGCAAAACAAAAGCCGCCCGAGAGCGGCTTTTGCTTTGGGCGACACGGGCTCCGTCAGGCCGTTTCACCGTAGACGATGACCGTCAGATCAACGGAGACGTCCGTGTGCAGCACCACCGTGACGGTACTCTCGCCCGCGGCCTTGATCGGGCCGTTGGGCATGCGGATCTGCGCCTTGTGCACCTTCACGCCCTGGCGATGCAGCTCGTCGGCGATGTCGTAGCTCGTGACCGAGCCGAACAGACGGCCATCCACCCCCGCCTTCTGCGTGAGCTTGATGGTGGTTTCGGCCAGCTGGGCCGCGTGGGCCTGCGCCTGGGCCAGCTTGTCGGCTGCGGCCTTTTCCAGCTCGGCGCGCCGGGCTTCGAATTCGGCCTTGGCGGTGGCCGTGGCGCGGTGCGCGCGCCCCGTGGGGATCAGGTAGTTGCGGGCGTAACCGTCCTTGACCTTGACGATGTCGCCGAGCGCACCGAGGTTGACAACCTTGTCGAGCAGAATGACTTGCATGGAATGGGTGCTCCTCAGATCTTGTGCTGGTCGCTGTAGGGCACCAGTGCCAGGAAGCGCGCGCGCTTGATGGCGGTGTTGAGCTGGCGCTGGTAGATGGCGCGCGTGCCCGTCAGGCGCGCGGGGATGATCTTGCCGTTCTCGGCAATGAAGTCACGCAGCGTATCGACATCCTTGTAGTCGATTTCCTCGACGCCCGCGACGGTGAAACGGCAGAAACGCTTGCGCTTGAACAGCAGGGACTGGTTGTTGCGCCTGCCGTTCTTGCCATTCTTGCCGTTCTTGTTGAATTTCCTGAACATGGTCTGAACCTTTTAAAACTGATGCGGTTGAAACTCACGGATATGAAACACCACGCCTTTGCCGTTTCGCCCCTGCGCCAGAAAGCCCTGAAAATCCCAGAGACTCCCCAGCGCCTGACGTGCCAGCCTCTCGGCCTGGGTACCGAAGGCCACGGCCTTGATACCCAACGTGATCTGGCGCTGCGCTCCCGCCTCCTGCCCCGTCGAAGCATGCACCAACTGCATGTCCAGTGCGGGCAGGCCCGCGGGCGTATGGCGCAAGGGCTGCACCTGCTCCAGGCTTGCCGTCAGGCTTGCATGGTTGCTGGCGTGCGCGCTGCCGGTCGTGTTCACATCCGCCGTTGATGACGCGCCCGGGCTCAGCCCTGGGCCGTCTCGGCCTGGCCGGCCTTGCGCGCTTCCTCGCGCTCGACGGTCTTCATCATCGACGACGGCGTGGTTTCAGCCTTGGCCTTTTGTACCGTGAGGTGGCGCAGCACGGCGTCGTTGAACTTGAACGCGTGCTCGAGCTCGGCCATCACCGCCTGATCGGCCTCGATGTTCAAGCACAGATAGTGCGCCTTGGCCAGCTTGCTGATCATGTAGGCCAGCTGGCGCCGACCCCAGTCTTCCACGCGGTGCACCTGGCCACCGCCCGCGGTGATCATGCCCTTGTAGCGCTCCAGCATGGCAGGCACCTGCTCGCTCTGGTCCGGGTGGATGAGCAAGACAATCTCGTAATGACGCATGAAACCTCCTTCTGGTTGAAGCCACCCGCTGCGTCTTGTCCGGCCCCATCATGGTCCAGGCGGTGTGGCAAGGAAAACCCGTGATTATAGGATCGAACGTGGCAGACGTACACTACCCGGCCTGACCCCGTGCGCCTGGGCGCCTTGCGGCGCCACCCGGCTTGAAACACCGGGCGCAAGCCCCAGATGCAAGGTGTTTGCCGTCCGTCACACCCAATTTTCAGACATGCCCGACAACCACGCCTTCACCCCGTCGCCGGCCGAGCAGGCCGATGAAACGCCGCCATCCACGATGACTGCCGATACCCTGGACGAGATCGCGCGCCTGCAGGCCGAGCTGGCCGAACTCAAGGCCAAGAGCGCCGATCTGGCCGACCAGTACCTGCGCGCCAAGGCAGAGGCGGAAAATGCACGCCGCCGTGCCGAGGAAGACATCGCCAAGGCACGCAAGTTCGGCATCGAGGGCTTTGCCGAAAACCTTCTCGCCGTCTGCGACAGCCTGGATGCCGCCCTGGCGCTCGAGAACGCCAATGCCGCGCAATTGCGCGAAGGCAGCACCGCCACGCTGCGCCAGCTGACCTCGGCGCTGGAGCGCAACAAGGTGGTGGTGGTGAACCCGGGCGTGGGCGACAAGTTCGATCCGCACCAGCACCAGGCCATCAGCGTAGTGCCCTCGGATCAGGAGCCCAACACCATCGTGAATGTGCTGCAGAAAGGCTACCTGATCTTCGATCGCGTCCTGCGGCCCGCCCTCGTCACCGTCTCGGCGCCCAGGTAATACCTGCTCGGGGTGGCACTCACTTGAAAGCGGCGAGGGCAGCCACACTTCAGTGCCATCGCACTTTCAATCATTCTTGAATCCGGAGAACAACATGGGAAAAATCATCGGCATCGACCTGGGCACCACCAACAGCTGCGTGTCCATCATGGAAGGCAACACCACGCGCGTCATCGAAAACAGCGAAGGCGCGCGCACCACGCCATCCATCGTTGCCTACCAGGAAGACGGCGAAATCCTCGTGGGCGCCTCGGCCAAGCGTCAGGCCGTGACCAACCCCAAGAACACGATCTACGCCGTCAAGCGCCTGATCGGCCGCAAGTACGAAGACAAAGAGGTGCAGAAAGACCTCGGTCTGGCCCCGTTTTCCATCATCAAGGCCGACAACGGAGATGCCTGGGTGCAGATCCGCGATCAGAAGCTCGCCCCGCCGCAGATCAGCGCCGAGGTGCTGCGCAAGATGAAGAAGACCGCCGAGGACTACCTGGGCGAGCCGGTCACCGAGGCCGTCATCACCGTGCCGGCCTACTTCAACGACAGCCAGCGTCAGGCCACCAAGGACGCCGGCCGCATCGCCGGCCTGGAAGTCAAGCGCATCATCAACGAGCCCACGGCCGCGGCGCTCGCCTTCGGCCTGGACAAGCAGGGCAAGGGCGATCGCAAGATCGTCGTCTATGACCTGGGCGGCGGCACGTTCGACGTCTCCATCATCGAGATCGCCGACGTCGATGGCGAGAAGCAGTTCGAGGTGCTGGCCACCAATGGCGACACCTTCCTGGGCGGCGAGGACTTCGACCAGCGCATCATCGACTACATCATCGGCGAGTTCAAGAAAGAGCAAGGCGTCGATCTGAAGGCCGACGTGCTTGCATTGCAGCGCCTGAAGGAGGCGGCCGAAAAGGCCAAGATCGAGCTGTCCAACAGCGCGCAGACCGACATCAACCTGCCCTACATCACGGCCGATGCCTCGGGCCCCAAGCACCTGAACATCAAGCTCACGCGCGCCAAGCTCGAAAGCCTGGTCGAAGACCTGATCGAACGCACCATCGCGCCGTGTCGCACCGCCATCAAGGATGCAGGCATCAGCGTCTCGGACATCAACGACGTGATCCTCGTCGGCGGCATGACGCGCATGCCCAAGGTGCAGGAAACCGTCAAGGAGTTCTTCGGCAAGGACCCGCGCAAGGACGTCAACCCGGATGAAGCCGTGGCCGTGGGCGCGGCCGTGCAGGGCCAGGTGCTGTCTGGCGACCGCAAGGACGTGCTGCTGCTGGACGTGACACCGCTGTCGCTGGGCATCGAGACCCTGGGCGGCGTGATGACCAAGATGATCGCCAAGAACACGACCATCCCGACCAAGTTCGCGCAGACTTTCTCCACCGCCGAGGACAACCAGCCGGCGGTGACGATCAAGGTCTTCCAGGGCGAGCGAGAGATCGCGAGCGCCAACAAGGCGCTGGGCGAGTTCAATCTGGAGGGCATCCCGCCGGCCAGCCGCGGCACGCCGCAGATCGAGGTGAGCTTCGACATCGACGCCAACGGCATCCTGCACGTGGGTGCCAAGGACAAGGGCACGGGCAAGGAAAACAAGATCACCATCAAGGCCAGCTCGGGCCTGTCGGAGGACGAAATCCAGAAGATGGTAAAGGATGCGGAGCTCAACGCCGCCGAGGACCACAAGAAGCTGGAACTGGTGCAGGCGCGCAATCAGGGCGAAGCGGCGGTGCACAGCACGCGCAAGGCCCTGACCGAGCACGGCGACAAGCTCGACGCGGGCGAGAAGGAAAAGATCGAAGCCGCGATCAAGGAACTTGAAGAAGCCCTCAAGGGCGAGGACAAGACTGCGATCGACGACAAGACCAACGCCCTGATGACCGCCAGCCAGAAGCTCGGCGAGAAGATGTACGCCGATGCCGCCGCCACCGCGCAGGCTGCGGGGGCCGGCGCGGCCGCCGGGGCTGCTGCCTCGGGCGAGCAGGCCCAGGAGGCCGCGGCCGCAGCGGACGACAACGTGGTGGACGCCGAAGTCAAGGAAGTCAAGAAGGGTTGAGCGGCAGCACACAAAACACTGGGCGGCAGGCGCGGGTGCCTTGCCGCCCTTTGCGCTGATGGCGAGCAGCCCGCCGACCATCGATGTTTGGCGCCACAGCCAATTGAAGACCTGAGCCCATGGCCAATAAACGCGACTACTACGAAGTCCTGAGTGTTCCAAAGAACGCCAGCGAGGACGAGATCAAAAAGGCTTATCGCAAGCTGGCGATGAAGTACCACCCTGACCGCAATCAGGGGGATGCAGCCAAGGCCGCCGAGGAAAAATTCAAGGAGGCCAAGGAAGCCTACGAGATGCTTTCCGACGCGCAAAAGCGCGCGGCCTACGACCAGTACGGCCACGCCGGGGTCGACCCGAACCTGCGCGGCGGCATGGGCGGCGCGGAGGGCTTCGGCGGCTTTGCCGAGGCCTTCGGCGACATCTTCGGCGACATGTTCGGCGGCCAGCGCGGCGGGGCTCGCGGCGGGCGGCAGGTGTATCGCGGCAGCGATCTGTCCTACGCGATGGAAATCACGCTCGAAGAGGCGGCCAACGGCAAGGACGCGCAGATCCGCATTCCCAGCTGGGACAATTGCGACACCTGTCACGGCAGCGGCGCCAAGCCCGGCACCAGCCCCAAGACCTGCGGTACCTGCAATGGCTCGGGCGTGGTGCAGATGCGCCAGGGCTTTTTCAGCGTGCAGCAAACCTGCCCGCACTGCCGCGGCACGGGCAAGATCATCACCGAGCCCTGCATCACCTGCCACGGCCAGGGCAAGGTCAAACGCCAGAAGACGCTGGAGGTGAAGATTCCCGCGGGCATCGACGATGGCATGCGCATCCGCTCCACCGGCAATGGCGAGCCCGGCACCAACGGCGGCCCGCCCGGCGACCTCTACATCGAGATCCGCACCAAAAAGCACGACATCTTCGAGCGCGACGGCGACGACCTGCACTGTGAGGTGCCGGTGAGCTTCATCACCGCTGCGCTTGGTGGCGAGATCGAGGTGCCGACGCTGGCCGGCAAGGCCGCGATCGACATCCCCGAAGGCACACAGGCGGGCAAGCAGTTTCGCCTGCGCGGCAAGGGCATCAAGGGCCTGCGCGCGAGCTACCCAGGCGATCTGTACTGCCACATCGTGGTCGAGACACCGGTCAAGCTGACCGAATACCAGCGCAAGCTCCTGCGCGATCTGGAAGAGTCGCTCAAAAAGGGCGGCGCCAAGCACTCGCCCTCGACCGAGAGCTGGACCGAGCGGCTCAAGCGCAGCTTCTTCAGCTGAGGCCCATGAGGGCGGTGGCGCTCCTGCGCGCCACCGCCTTCACAGCATGTGATCGAGGAAGGCCCGAGCGCGCTCGTGTCCCGGGTCGGCGAAGAATTCCTTTGCGGGCTTGATCACCAGCAGTTCGCCTTCGTCCATGAAGGCGACGGTGTGCGCCACCTCGCGCGCAAAGCCCATCTCATGCGTCACGACCAGCATGGTCATGCGCTCCTCGGCCAGCTCGCGCATGGTGCGCAGCACCTCGCCGGTCAGCTCCGGGTCGAGCGCCGAGGTCGGCTCATCGAACAGCATGATCTCGGGTTCCATGCACAGCGCCCGGGCGATGGCCACGCGCTGCTTCTGCCCGCCCGAGAGGCGTGCCGGATAGCTGTCACGCTTGGCCGACAGCCCCACCTTGGCCAGCAGCGCCTCGGCGCGCTCGACCGCGCGCCGGCGCTCCAGCCCTGCCACCACCATCGGCGCCTCGATGAGGTTTTCCAGCACCGTCAGATGCGGGAACAGGTTGAAGTGCTGAAACACCATACCGCTCTTGCGGCACAGGCGCCGCGCCTCGGCCTCCGGTGCGTAGCGGCAATGACCCTGCGCATCGGTGCTTGCGAGAACTTCCCCGCCAATGCGGATTTCTCCCGCGTCGATGGTTTCCAGCTGGTTCAGGCAGCGCAAAAAGGTGCTCTTCCCCGAGCCCGAAGGACCGATCAGCGCCACGACCTCGCCGCGCGAAACCGACAGCGAGACGCCGCGCAGCACCTCGTTGCTCCCGAAGCGCTTCCTGACGCCGATCGCCTCGATCATCGGCGCTTCACTGGTCATAGCGGGCATGGTGGCGTTCCAGCCGCTGGAAGCCCCAGGTGAGCACCAGCGTCATGATGAGGTAGAAGGCGGCCGCCACGATGAAGGGCGACGTGGTGAAGTCGCGCTGCACGATGCCGCGCGCAGCGCGCAGCAGGTCGTTGAGCGCCAGCACGTAGATGAGCGAAGTGTCCTTGACCAGCGTGATGGTCTCGTTGGACAGCGGCGGCAGGATGTTGCGCACCATCTGCGGCAGCACGATGCGGCGCATCGTCTGGCGATAGTTCATGCCCAGCACGCGCGCCGCCTCGTACTGGCCACGATCGACCGAGAGAATGCCGGCCCGGAAAATTTCCGCGAAGTAGGCGGCGTAGTTGAGCGTGAACGCCACCACGGCCGACGGAAAATCCGGCAGCCGCACGCCAATGACGGGCACGAAAGGCAGCGCGAAATAGATGAACAGCATCTGCAGCATCAGCGGCGTGCCGCGCATCAGCCAGATGTAGCCATTGACCGCCGTCGAGAGAGCGCGCAGGTGCGACACGCGCGCCAACGCCAGCAGCAGCCCCAGCGGCAGCGCCAGCGCCACCGTGATGAAGAACAGCTTCAGGGTGACAACCGCGCCCTGCGCGAGCGGCGCGAGGAGGGACAGGAAATATTCCATGCGCTCTCAGCGGCACACACCAGGGCACCGGCGCCAGGCCGATGCCACCTTCACGTGCTTACTTGACGATGTTCTTGCCAAACCACTGCTCGGAGATCTTCGCGGCCGCGCCGTCCGTCTTCATGTCAGTCAGCACCTTGTCGAGCTTGCCCAGCAGCTCGGCATCGTCCTTGCGCAGGCCCACGCCGTACTCTTCGGTGCCGAAGTTGTCGTCGAGCACCGCGTACTGGTCGGGCTTCTTGGCCACGTAGTAGCGCCCGACCACTTCATCGACCACCACCGCATTGAGGCGCCCGGCCGTCAGGTCCATCAGCGCCGTCACGTTGTCGCCGAAGGTCTTGAACTCCTTGAACGACTTGAAGACGGCTTCGTCCTTCTTCACCGCGTCCACGGCACTCGAACCTTCCTGCGCACCCACGACCTTGCCCGCCAGGTCCGCCTTGGTCTTGATCGCGGAATCGGCCGGCACCACGATGATCTGGTGGTTTTCCATGTAGGGCGCGGTGAAGGCGATGTTCTGCTTGCGCTCCTCGGTGATCGTCAGGCCGTTCCAGAGCACGTCCACGCGCTTGCCGGAAAGCTCGGCCTCCTTCGCACTCCAGTCGATCGGCTTGAAATCGACCTGCAGCCCCAGGCGCTTGCTCGCCTCCTTGGCCATGTCGATATCAAAGCCCACCAGTTCGTTCTTTTCGTCACGAAAACCCATGGGCGGGAAGTTGTCGTCCAGACCCACCACGATCTTCGTGATGGCCGCGGGTACGGGAGCAGCGGGCGCGGCTGCAGGTGCGGGTGCGGCGCTCTCTTGTTTGGAGCAGCCCGCAAGGATCACACCCAGGCTCAGCAAGGCAACGGCGGCAAAATTCTTCATGTCAGATGATCCTCGACAAAACAGGGGTTTGCACCGGAAGGTCCGGCAAAGCTTTGTATTGTCCCATTGATCACGCCACCTCCCGGATCAGGCGGGCTCCACCCCGAAACGCGGGCCCAGCGCGGACGTCAGGCCGAATTCGTCCAGGATGGCCCTGAGCCTTTCGCCCGCACTGTGCCTTTTCTGCCCCGTATGGCGCGCGACGATCAGCTCGTTCTTCAGGCTGTGCTCCCAGCCGACGAGCTCCGTCACCGTCACCTGGTAGCCGCTCGCCTCCAGCCTCAGGCAGCGCAGCACGTTGGTGATCTGACTGCCTATCTCGCGCGTGTGGATGGGGTGGCGCCAGAGCTCGGCCAGCGGGGTGCGCGAGAGGTTCAGCGCCTTGTTGCGGCGCAAACCCGCCGCCACCTCGGCCTGGCAGCAGGGCACGAGCACCATGAAACGCGCCTGCTTGGCCAAGCCGAAGTCGATGGCATCGTCGGTGGCGGTGTCGCAGGCGTGCAGCGCGGTGACGATGTCAAAGCGCTCGGGCAAGTCGGCCTGTACGGCATCGGCCACCGCCATGTCGAGAAAGCGCATGCGCTCGAAACCCAGGCGCGCCGCGAGCTCGCGTGAACGCTGCACCAGATCCGCGCGCCACTCAATGCCTATGACCTCGCCACGGCCGAGCGGCTTGAAGAACAGGTCGTACAGGATGAAGCCCAGATAGGACTTGCCCGCGCCGTGGTCCGCCAGCAGCGGCGCGTGACCGTCCTGCGCCAGCTCCTGCAGCAGCGGTTCGATGAACTGGTACAGGTGATAGACCTGCTTGAGCTTGCGCCGCGAGTCCTGATTCATCAGTGCATCGCGCGTGAGGATGTGCAGCTCCTGCAGCAACGCCACGGACTGCCCCGGGCGCAGCTCCGCCAGAACCGCCGCGCGGGCGGCCTCCATGCTTGAATGATGTCGCTTGTTCATCTGCCATCCTTGCACGCCCGGGCGGATCGCTGCCTGCAGGCAGCGGGGCGGCTCCCCACGCTATTTTGCGGCGGCATCACCGCGCCAATGCAAGGCACCCCTTGCCAGGCGCCGGCTCATCCGCCACGCCAGACCCATGCCCAATACGCTGCACAGGCCCAGCAACACCCAGGACCACTGCCACGTGCCCAGCCGGCTCGCCATCCATGCCACCGCTGGCGGTCCACTGAACTGGCCGATGGCCGACCACTGCATCATCCAGCCTATCGTCGTCGAGACGGTCTGCTCGCTCGGTGCCAGACGCGGCGCCAGCCCGAACAAGCCCCCGGGAATCAAGCCGCCGAACAGCGAGAACAGCACCGCACCCAGGTAGCGCAACACCGGCAGATCCTGCGTGACCGCGCCAAAGGCCATGAAGGTGCCCACTGCCATGGCGGCAAAGCCCCCCCAAAGCACGGCCCGGGGCGCGACGCCGTGCGCAAGCAGACGACCCGCGACGATATTGCCGATCATGTTGACCGCCGCGACGACCGCCGTCAGCACCGCGCCCAGCATGCCGCCCCAGCCCATCGCGTCGTAGAGCGCGGGAAGAAAGCCGATGACAGCCAGCCATTGCGCCGAATAGCTTGCAAAAATCAGGGCGATCAGCCACACGCCGCCCGAACTCAGCGTTTGCATCAAGCGCTCACGCCAGCCGGCGCGCGCAGCGCCCGACGCAGGGTGGGTCACATCCGCGGGCACGGCCCAGGCCAGCCAGACCATCATCACCGAGGACACGCTGGCGATCAGCCACCACCAGCCCTGCCAGCCCGCCACGCCCATCACCGCCGGTCCCACGAGCAGAGCCAGTGCCGTGCCAAACGGCATGAAGCTGCCCCAGTACCCCAGCATGTGCGTGAGCCGCTCTGGCGGCACGCAGCGCCGGATCAGGCTGGGCGCGGGCACCGTGGTCATGAGAAAACCCAGCCCCTCCACCGCCCGCAGGATCAGGAGCGTGCTGACGTCGCCGGCCAGTCCCCCTGCGAATCCGGCGCCCGAAAGCAGCGCCAGGCCAACAAGCATGCTGCGCCGCAACCCAAACCCATCGGCCACGAGCCCGGCCGCGATGCCCAGGCCCATCCCCGCCAGTTGCACCAGCGACAGCAGGAAACCCGCCTGCACCAGCGTGATGCCCAACTCGCGCTGCAGAACCGGAATGGCCGGGGGCAGCTTGGCGATGTGCAGGGCCGCAGCCACTCCAGCGAGCAACACGATCCAGGCACCCTGGGTGCGCCGTGCCTGGGCAGTCATCGCTCGAGCAACCGCTGTCCCGTAAGGCGCTCGTGCTCGTGCAGCGCAAACCGGTCCGTCATGCCGGCAATGAAATCCGCGATCGCGCGCATGCGCTGCGCCAGGGAGCCCGCGGCACGTATCCGCGCCGCATGGCTACCGGGCAACTGCCCGTGATCGGCACCGTAGATCGCAAACAGCTCGCGCACGACCCGCTGCGCAGCTTCCATGGTGCGCGCCACCCGCGGATGGCGGTACAGGTCATGCAGCAGAAATTGCTGCAACCGCGCCGTATCCGCCTGCATGGCCACGGAAAAGCACACCAGGGGCGGCAATCCGCGCACCGCATCCACGTTATCCGGGCAGGCACGGCCGATGGCTGCACGCGTCGCATCCACCACGTCATACACCTGTTCACTGAGCATGCGGCGTATCGTCTCGTAGAGCAGCCGGCGGCCCTCATGTTCCGTCGCAAGCATCGGGTAGTCGGACTTGACCCGGGAGATGTGGCGCCGCACGAGGGCGACATCTTCGAGCTGCTCCAGCGTGATGAGTCCTGAGCGCACACCATCGTCCACGTCGTGCGCGCTGTAGGCGATCGCATCGACCAGGTTGCACAACTGCGCCTCCAGGCTGGGCTGGCGCCCCAGAAGAAAGCGCGCGCCCACGCCGCCCGGCTCGCGCGCCTCAAGCCATTGGGCATTGCGCCGGGAACAGTGCTTGAGTATGCCCTCGCGTGTCTCAAACGTGAGATTGAGCCCATCGTGCGCCGGGTAGCGATGCTCAAGCACATCGACCACGCGCAGACTCTGCAGGTTGTGCTCGAACCCGCCCCACTCGCGCATGCAGTCGTTGAGCGCCTCCTGCCCCGCATGGCCAAACGGCGTGTGCCCGAGGTCATGCGCCAGGCAGATCGCCTCCACCAGATCCTCGTTGAGCCCGAGCGAGCGCGCAATCGAGCGCCCGAGCTGCGCCACCTCCAGCGAGTGCGTGAGCCGCGTGCGAAACAGATCGCCTTCGTGGTTCACGAACACCTGCGTCTTGTATTCGAGCCGGCGAAATGCCGACGAATGCACGATGCGATCGCGGTCGCGCTGATAGTCGCTGCGCGTCGGATCGGGCGAAACAGGGTAGCGGCGCCCTCGCGTGCGGCCTGGGTCGCAGGCGTAGGCGGCCAATTCGGACTTCATGGTCAAATTCGGTTCAAACGCAGACTGGTAAAGCGCTGACAGCTATCGAACGAATAGTCTGATCAAACCGATCCGCAGCAGGCATCGATCACCTCGCGCACCAGCGCATCGGGCGCGCTGCGCACCACCGCCCGCCCCGGCCCATCGATCAGCACGAAGTGGATCTCCCCGGCCTCGGCCTTCTTGTCCACGCGCATCAACTCCAGGTAACGGCCCGCGTTGTCGCCGTCGTCGAGCACCGGCCCCTGCGTCGGCAGCCCCGCGCGCTCGATCAGCGCACGCAGGCGGCCGACGAATTCCCCGCCCACCATGCCCAGCCTCAGTGATAGTTCGGCCGCCATCACCATGCCCGCCGCCACGCCCTCGCCATGCAGCCACACGCCATAGCCCAGGCCGGTCTCGATCGCGTGGCCGAAGGTGTGGCCAAAGTTGAGGATGGCGCGCAGGCCGGTTTCCCGCTCGTCCTGCGCCACCACATCCGCCTTGATCTCGCAGCAGCGGCGCACCACGTGGGCGAGCGCCGTCCGCTCGCGCGCGCGCACGGCGTCGATGTGCGCCTCCAGCCAAGCGAAAAACGCCATGTCGGCGATCGGCCCGTACTTGATGACCTCGGCCAGGCCCGCCGACAGCTCACGATCGGGCAAGGTGTCGAGCGTGGCCAGATCACAGAGCACCAGTTTCGGCTGGTAGAACGCCCCGATCATGTTCTTGCCCAGCGGGTGGTTGATCGCGGTCTTGCCGCCTACGCTCGAATCCACCTGCGCCAGCAGCGTCGTCGGCACCTGCACGAAGGGCACGCCACGCATGTAGCAGGCAGCGGCAAAGCCGGTCATGTCGCCGATCACGCCACCGCCCAGCGCGTAGAGCACCGTCTTGCGGTCGCAGCCGTGGGTGAGCAGGGCGTCGAAGATCAGGTTGAGAGTGGGCCAGTCCTTGTGGGCTTCGCCGTCGGGGAGGATGACGATCTGGACATGGTCGTGATGCCGCCGCAACCGTTGCAACCAAGGCTCGGCATGCAAGGGCTGCACGACGTCATTGGTCACGACTAGGACGCTTCCACCATGTGGCAAGGCGGACAGGGCAGAATCATCACTCTCCCATTCGTCCGTGATCAAGATGTCGTAGCTGCGATCTTGCAGCGGGATGCGAACGCGATCGTGGATGTCAGACATGGAGGGGTATTTGATGAAACGGCGTGTTGACACGCAGACATGATCGTAACGAACATGAAAAACCCCCGGCGCATGCGCACCGGGGGCTCTCTTGGTTCAGACTGAATGCAGGGTGCTTATGGGCAAGCCACACCGCCCGCTTGCGTAACGGGGATACTGACAGATTGCACCAAGGTATCGCTACCCTTGGTCACGCTGACTGTCACGGCAGCCGCAGGCTTCAATGCACAAGTGGCTGGCGTCCATGTCAGCGTGCCCGTCCCAGTGATAGCGACGTTCGTCGGCACCAGACCCACCAAGCTCCATACAGGCGCTGTCGTACCCGAGCCGCCGGTTGTCCACAGTGTATAGGAATAATTCACGGCATCGATCGCCGTAGGCAGGGCACACGTGGCCCCCGAGCAACCACCGATCGCCAGGGCAGGCGTGGGCGCGGGAGCACCTGCCGCCACGGTCAGCGAGTAATTGGCATTAGCGGAATTGCCAGCTCCGTCGGTGACGCGCACCGCGAAGCTCACCGTACCCGCCGCACTGGGCGTACCGGAAATCACGCCCGCGGAACTGAGAGTCAAGCCTGCAGGTAGGGCTCCCAACGCCGTCCAGGCATAGGGTGCCTGGCCGCCAGTGGCTTCGAGCACAAAGCTGTACGGGACACCGACGGTTGCACCCCCTCCCAGTGCCGCAGTTGTGATGCTTGGCGGCGTGGTCGCGGTGGCCACCCTGGAAACCGCCGGAACGACCAACACCCCGACGACGGGATCCTGAATGCCGTTGCTCACGTCGTTGTCGCTGCGATCCGCCGTCATATCGAGCACGATGGAACCTTCGGTCGGGCCACTCGACAGGTCGAAACCGGCCAGGCCAGCGACGGTGCTGACCGACAAGGTGCTGCCTGTCTTGTTGCCCGCCATCAAGCTGGCGCCCACGCCCGCACCCGTGGGACGGATGCTGATCTGCAGGTTTGGCGCCGCCGGGTTAGGAACCATCTGATTGGCATCGTCAAGCACCTGCGCCTTGACATTCGTGGTGGTCGTCAGACCGGCGGTGTTGCCCTGTATGCCCAGGACATTCGACGTCGTGGTGCGACCGGTCACGCTGGCAGGCAACCCGCTGGCGGCGCCGACGGTAATGGTCAGGCTGGTCGAATAGTATTTTTGGTCCTGCGGATTCTGTACTGAGCAGGTGATGGTGGCGGTTCCAGCCTCGTTACCCGTATGGAAGTGAAAGGAATTGCCACCGGAATTCGAGCCGAGAGTGATGCTGCGGTAAGCATTGGGCACCTTGATCTTCCCGCCAGCGCCGTTGTCCACTTCGGTCTCGTGATCCGGGTCGCCGTCCAGGTAGTACAGCGAGCCGACGTTCAGCCCGCCCGCCATGTTGCAGCCAAAAATCTTATCGGTTGCACTGGTTCCCCCAGGAATGGGGTAACCGTTTTCCGTGGCCTTCACATACACCGTCGTGGTGAATGGGGCATACACGCCGATGCCCGGGCCCGCACCGACGGTATTGGTAGGCAACTGCGTTCTGTCGGCCGTCATCGTCACGACATAGGGACCATGACTCACCCCAGGACTACCCCCGCCTCCCCCGCAGGCTGAAAGCGCCGCAGCACAAGCCACAGAAAAAACTGCAATTGTCGAAATTTTCATGACTTCCCCGTTTTCACAATTCAACGTACCGGCCCGCGATCGGAAATGACCTTGGGTGTGATAAAGACCATCATTTCGCGCTTGTTGGCCGTCTTCGTGGTGTTCTTGAACAGATTGCCCACGATGGGCACGTCGCCCAGCAACGGCACCTTGTTCACCTGACTGGTTTCTTCCAGCTCGAAGATGCCGCCGATCACGACGGTGCCGCCATTTTCGACGAGCACCTGCGTCGTGACGTGCTTGGTGTCGATCGCGACACCCTGTTCCGTCACCTGCCCGACGCTGTCCTTGTTGACGTCAAGGTTCAGGATGATGTTGCCTTCGGGCGTGATCTGCGGCGACACCTCCAGTTTGAGCACGGCCTTCTTGAACGCGATGGTGGTGGCCCCGTTGGGCGCCGTCACGTTGTAGGGGATTTCCGTGCCCTGCTCGATCAGCGCCTTGGTCTGGTCGGCCGTCACCAGCCTCGGACTGGAAATGATCTTGCCCTGTCCATCCGCTTCCATTGCCGAGAGTTCCAGGGTCAGGAAACGGTTGGCCGCCGAATTGAAGATCGAGAGGGCGAAAGAACCCGCCCCCGTCACGCCGGAAAGCGCCGCCGGCATGTTGACGAAATTTCCGCCCACATTCACTGGGCCGCCAAAACCGGAGGAATTGGTGGCGTTCGTGTAATCGGTGCCAATGGCCACGCGATTGCCGCCAAACAGCCCATAGCCGCCGTCACCGCCCTTTTGCGCGCGCAGATCGCCGCCGCCCAGGCGCACTCCGAGCGAACGGCCAAAAGTATCGCTGGCCTCGACGATGCGCGCCTCGATCATCACCTGACGCACCGGCACGTCGAGCGACTGGATCAACTTGGCCACTTCCTCGAGCTTGCTGCCGATGTCGGTGACGAACAACTGGTTGGTGCGCGGCTCGGCCATCACGCTGCCACGCTCGGAAAGGAATTTGTTCGATGACCCCCCACCCGCGGACGCCCCGGGCAAGCCGCCGCCCGTCAGTTGCGCCACGAGGTCCGTCGCCTTGGCGTAGTTGAGCTGGAACGCCTGCGAGCGCAGCGGTTCAAGCTTCTTGATTGCGTCGGCGGATTCCAGGTCTTTCTTGGTGCGCGCATCGATTTCGTCCTTGGGCGCGATCCACAGCACCGTGCCGGTCTTGCGCATGCCCAGACCCTTGGCGTCCATGATGATCTGCAGCGCCTGATCCCAGGGAACATCCTTCAGGCGCAGGGTGAGCGCCCCGGTCACCGTGTCGGACGTCACGATGTTGAAGTTGGTGAAATCGGCAATGACCTGCAGCAGGGAGCGCACGTCGATGTTCTGGAAGTTCAGCGAGAGTTTTTCACCGGTGTAGGTCGGGCCCTGCGCCAGCTTGTTGACATCCACCTTCTTCGCGCGTACTTCCACCACGAACTGCTGATCGCTCTGGTAGGCGCTGTGCTCCCAGTCGCCCACCGCCTTGATCGTCACGCGCACGCGCTCGCCGCGCTGCTCGGCGGTGATGGTCTGCACCGGCGTGCCGAAATCCGTCACATCCAGGCGCCGACGCAAGCCTTCGGGCAGCGAAGTACGGGGAATGTCGAGCACGAGGTCCTTGCCCTGCTGCTGGATATCCACGCCCACGTCACTGCTGCCGAGCTGCAGCACAACACGCCCGGCGCCATCGGTTGTGCGCCGGAAATCCAGGTCTTTCAATGCGGTGACATCGGCCGATGCGGCAGCGGTGGGCAACGCGAACGGCGTGACCGACGACGCCGATGCACTACCAGCCGGGTCCAGGGAAACGACGACGCTGTTGCCCTGCAATTCCGACTTGTAGGACGTGGCCTGCTTGAGGTTGAGCACCACCCGCGTGCGATCCCCGACCTGGACGACGTTGGCCGTACGCAGATTGCCTTGGTTGATTTCTACCAGCGAACGCCCGAGGGCATTGGTCACATTCGGGAAATCCAGCGCAATGCGCGCGGGGCTCTGGATAGCGAATCCCGTAGGCAATTGAGCCAGCGGCTCGGACAGCTCGATGCGCAAAACCTCGGCGCCACCTTGAACATAACCCGTCACCGATTCTATGGCCCCGCCCGCATGGGCCGCCGTGGCGAAAAGCCCAAGGCCCAGAGCGACACCCGCCAGCCACGAAGCAGGCGAATGATGGGTAGTTGTGCGCTTCGTCATTTCTTTGCCCCCGTTCCCTCTTGCAATTCAAGCGTCGTCATGCGCTCCACCCAATCTCCAGTCTGATCCTGGACAATCTCTCTGATTTTCATATTGGTTTCGGCAATGGCGATGATCTTGCCGTAGTTCTGCCCGAGATAATTACCTACATTCACTTGGTAAAGCAATTTGTCCACAGTGACCAAGGCGACGGGCTTGCCGTTCTTGACCATGCTCCCCACCATTTTGACGACGTCCAGAGGGTAGGCCTCCAGAGGCTCCTTGCGTCTGGCCAGTTCAGGCGCGATCAACGATGCATTCCCTGCGCTTTCCTGCGAATCACGGCGCAAGGCCTGAGTCAGTTTCTGCGAATTGAACGGATCCACGCCATTGCCGGCCACATAGGCCTGCGGCACGAACTGCAACGGCTCCTTGATCGGCGTGACGTGCGGCTTGGTATTGGCGCGCAAGTCATTCATCCACTGGCGAAGGTCATCCTGCCCGGAAGGTTGGCACCCCGCCAGAACCAGCAAGGCCGGCACCACACTGAAGATAAGGGCACGACGGATCATTTCTTTTTACCCTTGCTTGCGGCGGCTGCCTGTTTCTGCGCCTCGATCTCGCTCGCATCGAGATAACGGAAGGTGCGCGCGGTCGCATCCATCCTGAGCCCTCCGGCGCTGTCCTTGGCATCGGCCGGGGCGATCTTCAAGTCATTGAGCGTGACGATCCGCGACAGTTTCGCGACATCCGCCGCAAACTCTCCCATGTCGTGGTATCGGCCCGTGACCTTGATGGCAATGGGCAATTCCGCATAGTAGTCGCGCGTGATCGCCTGCCCCGGCCGGAACAACTCAAATTGCAGGCTGCGCCCCAGACCGGCCTGATTGATATCGGACAGCAACGCCGACATTTCCGCCTTGCTGGGCAACTGTTTTTCCAACTGCAGCACGTACTGCTGGATTTGTTCGCGCTGCTTCTTCAAGGCGTCAAGGCTGACGGCCTTGACCAATTTTTTCTGGTAATCATTCTTGAGCGTCTGCTCCTTGGCCTCTTCGGTGTGCAGTTCATCCTGGTATTCGTTGAGTTTGACAAACCACAACACCGCCGCGACCGCAGCCGCGATGAATACGCACAACAAGACCTTGGGCAGAATGGGCCACAACGACGGATCTTTGGGATCAAGATTCCTGAATTGGCCTTGCAGTTCGGCCTGCAGTTTGCCGAAATCAATCCCGGATTTTTTGGTTTTGGTGGCCATGTTCACTTCTTCCGGGCTGTACCAGCGGCATCCGCGGCCTTCTTGGCTTCGGCGCTGCGCGCCAGGTGGAAGCTGAGGGTAAATGACGGGACACGTCGCTGGTCACGCGCGGAGAGCGAGACATTCGCCGTCACGATTTCTCCCAGTTGCGGCTTGGAGAACCAGGGCGTGTTATCCGACAGATTGCGCAGCAGCTCGGAAACCCGCTCGTTGGACTGCGCCATCCCCTTGAGCGTCACCACCTGGTCCGTTTGGGCCAGACTCGTGAGGTAGACCCCATCCGGCACCTGCAGCACCAGCTCGTTGAGCATGTGCACGGGCAGGTTGCGATCGGCCTGCAAATCCTCCACCGCCTTCTGGCGCGCGCGCAATGCGGTGATTTCTTCTTCGATATTCGCAATTTCCTTGATTTGCTTGTCCAGAATCGCCGTCTCGCTGGCAATGAAACCATTGCGCGCCTGCTGGTTTTCTATCATGGCCTGAAACCACAGATAGATGGCTCCGGCAATCAACAGGCCGACAATCGCCGACAGCAGCATGACCGCCTGAAACGACTCGCGACGGCGCTTGCGCGCCACTTCGCGGTGCGGGAGGAGGTTGATCAGGATCACTGCAGGAACCTCCGCATGGCGAGACCACACGCCGTGAGATATCCCGGCGCCTCACGCGCCATCTTCTTGACACGCACCGCACCGCTGACCTCCATCCCCTCGAACGGATTGACGATGCTCGCGGCAAAACCGGTGCCCGATGTCACGGCGTCCGTGAGACCCTGCAAGGCGGCAGACCCGCCCGCAATCAGGATGCGGTCCACGCGGTTGTACGGCGTGCTCGTGAAGAAAAACTGCAGGGCCCGGCCGATTTCCTGCGCCATCCCCTCGACGAAGGGCTGCAGGACGGTACTGCGGTAATCATCCGGGAGATCGTCGCTGCGCTTTTTTGCCTCTGCCTCTTCCAGCGAGAAGCCGTACTGACGGACAATGTGCTGCGTCAGCTGCGCGCCGCCGAACCCCTGATCACGCTCGTAAAGCACCTCTTCGTTGCGCATGATCTGCATACTGGTCGTCATGGACCCCACCTCGAACAGGGCAACCACCGCGTCCTGTCCCTTGTTGGGCATGGCCTCGACCAGGCGCCCCGCCGCCAGGCGCGCGGCGTGGGACTCCACATCCACGACCATGGGCTTCAAGCCCGCCGCTTCGGCAAGGCCCTCGCGATCCTGCACCTTTTCACGGCGCGACGCCGCGATCAGGACATCCACGTCGCCCGGGGAGTTCTTGCTGGGCCCGATCACGCAAAAATCCAGGCTCACTTCGTCCAGCGAGAAGGGAATGTATTGATTGGCTTCGGATTCAACCTGAACTTCCATCTCCTGGTCGGTCAAATCCGCAGGGAGCGTGATGCGCTTGGAGATCACCGCGGAAGACGGCAGGGCCAACGCCACGTACTTCGTGCGCGAGCCACTCTTCTTGACCAGACGCCTGACGGCATCGGCCACTTCGTCGAATTTTTCAATGTTGCCATCGGAAATCCACCCTTGCTCCAATGGCTCGGTGGCACACCGTTCCAACACCCAAGCACCGGCCTTGTCCCGACCCAACTCCACCAGCTTGGCGCTGGACGAACTGACGTCTATCCCCAACAAAGGGGCCGGCTGGCGACTGAACAACGACCCCAGTGAAATCAAGATACCCCCCATATATATTCGAAACGGCGCAACAAAAGTTGATACGTCACTTGCATGCTAGCAGCAAAGTTGTTCTGCAGGAAAGACTTTTGCGGCGTTTTCCCCGCGCAAACGTTGTCAAAAGCTGACGCATCCACCTCGTGACGAGCGCCCCGGGAATCGACCCGCCGTCCGGCCACCTGCACGCACGCAAGTGCCGCCAGACGCTCTTTCTATAATTGCCGGCTCGCTACGACAGGCCCCTTATGCCTACGGACTCAGAACGTTCCACACCCAAAGCAGCAAAGCCACGACGCACCCACTGGGCGATTCGCGCGCTTGGCTGGCTTGTCGGCCTCCTTGCCGCAGGAGTCGCCGCTGGCGCGCTGCTGGTGGGCATCGGCCTGGCCATGGCCTATCCGAATCTGCCGGATGTCTCGGACCTCGCCAACTACCGCCCGAAACTGCCGCTGCGGGTGTTTTCCGTCGAAGGCGCGCTGCTGGGTGAATTCGGCGAAGAGCGGCGCAACCTGACCCCGATCGAGGATATCCCGCAGGTCATGACCCACGCCGTGCTGGCCGTGGAGGATGCGCGTTTCTTCGAACACGGCGGCGTGGATTACAGGGGGGTGTTGCGCGCCGCGCTGGCCAACCTCGGGCGCATCAAGAGTCAGGGGGCCTCGACGATCACGATGCAGGTGGCGCGCAATGTCTATCTGTCTTCGGAGAAAACATTCACCCGCAAGATCTATGAGTTGCTGCTCACGTTCAAGCTCGAGCACCTCCTCACCAAGAACCAGATTCTCGAAATCTACATGAACCAGATTTATCTGGGCAACAGGGCTTACGGGTTCGCAGCCGCGGCGGAAGCCTATTTCGGCAAGCCGCTCAAATCGATTTCGATTGCCGAGGCAGCCATGCTGGCGGGCCTGCCCAAGGCGCCATCGGCCTACAACCCGATCAGCAACCCCAAGCGAGCACGCACGCGTCAGCTCTACATCATCGATCGCATGCTGGAGAACGGTTTCATCACCGCCGATGAAGCCAAGGCCGCCAAGGCCGAACCCATCAAGCTGCGCGCGCAGGGCGAAAGCACCCGCGTACATGCGGAGTACGTCGCGGAGATGGTGCGCCAGTTGATCTACGCTCAATACGGTGCGGACACGTACACACGCGGCCTGAACGTCTACACGACCTTGCAGGCTGGAGAGCAGGATGCCGCCTACAAGGCGCTGCGCCAGGGCATCATGAACTACGAGCGGCGCCAGCATTACCGCGGCCCGGAGGCTTTCGTCACCCTGCCCGCCGACGCCGCCGGCACCGAAGACATGATTGACGAAACGCTGGCAAACCACCCCGACAACGGCGAGGTGCTCGCCGCCGTGGTGCTGGAGGCCAGCCCGAAGAAGGTCGTCGTTTCGCGCCCCGATGGCCAGACCATCGAAGTGACGGGCGACGGGCTCAAGCCGGTTCAGTCCGGACTGGCCGACAAGGCTCCGGCCAACATCAAGCTGCGCCGGGGCGCCGTGGTCCGCATCGTGCAGACACCCAAGCAGACCTGGGAAATCACGCAACTGCCGGAAGTGGAAGGCGCCTTTGTCGCCCTGGACCCACGTTCGGGCGCCATCCATGCCCTCGTGGGGGGCTTTGACTTCGAGAAGAGCAAATTCAACCACGTGACGCAGGCCTGGCGCCAGCCGGGCTCGAGTTTCAAGCCCGTCATCTACTCGGCGGCCCTGGAGAAAGGCTTCACGCCGTCCACCGTGATCGATGACGCCCCCCTGTTTTTCAGCGCGGAGCAAACCGGGGGCAAGCCCTGGGAGCCCAAGAATTACGATGGCAGGTACGATGGTCCGATGACGCTGCGCACGGGCCTTGCCAAATCCAAGAACGTGGTGGCGATCCGCGTGCTGCAGGCCATAGGCCCGAAGACTGCGCAAAACTGGGCCACCCACTTCGGCTTCGACGCGGACAAGCAGCCGCCCTTCCTCACGCTGGCGCTGGGTGCGGGCTCCGTCACACCCATGCAGATGGCGCGGGCCTATTCGGTCTTCGCCAACGGCGGGCATCTGATCAGTCCCTATCTCGTCACCCGCATCACGGATCAGCAGGGCAATGTCCTGACCGAATATCAGCCGCCTGCACCGGATACCCTGCCTCAGGCGATCAGCCCACGCAATGCCTTCGTGATGGACAGCCTGCTGCAGGAAGTGACGCGCTCGGGCACGGCAGCCCGCGCCCAGGCGACGCTCAAGCGCCCCGATCTGTACGGCAAGACCGGAACGACCAACGACGCGCTGGATGCATGGTTCGCGGGTTTTCAACCCACGCTGACGGCGATCACGTGGATAGGCTACGACACACCGCGCAACCTCGGCAGCAGAGAGACGGGGGGAGGCCTGGCGCTGCCGATCTGGATCGATTTCATGCAATACGCGCTCAAGGGCGTTCCCGTGACGCAACCCACGGTGCCGCCCGGCGTGACGAATGTGAGCGGCGAGTGGTACTACGATGAATATGCGCGCGGCGCAGGCGTCTCCAGCCTGACTGAAAATACGGCGCCTGGCAGCGCAGCCGTCGGGGACGACCTGCCAGAGCGGCCATCTGCCGAGGAGCGCAGCCACATCCTCGATCTGTTCCGGCGTTGATCTTGCCGCAGCCCCTCATGTCCACTCCACTGTTGCGAGCCCTCTCCATCCTGGGCTGCTGCCTGGTTCTCGGCGCCTGCGGACAGCGCGGGCCGCTCTACTTGCCGCATCCCGCAACGGCAACACCCAGCGCACCACCAGCCGGAACGATCGGCAGCACCTCCCAGAAAACGCCCACTTCCTCGGCTGCCAACCCACCATGACCACGACTTTTCTGCCTGGCCACCCATTCCTGCGTTACGAAAACAAGGCCTTGCATCTCGAAGGCGTGCGCCTGCTCGATCTGGCGCGGCGCTACGGCACACCCTTGTATGTGTATTCACGCGCGGCGATGCTGGACGCGCTGGCCGCGTACCAGCGCGGGTTCGCCGGTCGCAAGGCGCGCATCTGCTATGCCATGAAGGCCAACTCATCGCTGGCGGTGCTGCAGCTGTTCGCGCAGGCCGGGTGCGGGTTCGACATCGTCTCGGGCGGCGAGCTCGCTCGCGTGCTGGCCGCAGGCGGCGACCCGGCCACGGTGGTCTTTTCCGGCGTTGGCAAGACGCGCGCGGAAATGCGCGAGGCCCTGGGTGTCGGCATAGGCTGCTTCAACGTGGAAAGCGAAGCCGAGCTCGAAGTACTGAGCGGCGTGGCTCAAAGCATGGGCGTCCGGGCACCCGTGAGCATCCGCGTGAATCCGAACGTGGATGCCAAGACCCATCCCTACATCTCCACAGGCCTGAAGGGCAACAAATTCGGCATAGCGCACGAGCGCGTGCTCGCCACCTACCAGCGTGCGGCGAAGCTGCCAGGCCTGCATGTCAAGGGAATCGATTGCCACATCGGCTCGCAGATCACCGAGGAAGCCCCCTACCTCGATGCCATGGATCGCATTCTCGACCTGGTGGACGCCGTGGAGGCCCAGGGCATCCGCCTGGAGCACATCGATTTCGGCGGTGGGCTCGGCATCAACTACGACGGAGATACGCCACCCGCCGCCGACGCGCTCTGGGCCAAGCTGCTGGCCCGGCTGGACGCACGCGGCCAGGGAGGCCGGCAGCTCATGATCGAACCCGGCCGATCGCTCGTGGGCAATGCCGGCGTATGCCTGACGCAGGTGCTCTATCTGAAGCCGGGCGAACAGAAGAATTTCTGCATCGTCGATGCGGCGATGAACGACCTGCCGCGGCCGATGATGTACGAGGCCTACCACGGCATCGTGCCGCTCGATGGCTCTGCCAGCGCACCATCACAGATCTACGATGTCGTCGGCCCGATCTGCGAGAGCGGCGACTGGCTGGGGCGCGAGCGCGAACTGGCGGTACGGCCCGACGACTACCTGGCCGTACTTTCGGCCGGGGCGTACTGCAGTGCGATGGGCAGCACCTACAACACGCGCGCGCGGCCCGCGGAGGTGCTGGTGGATGGCGACACGACACACCTCATTCGCGAACGCGAAGCCATCAGCGACATCTTCCGCGCGGAACGACTGGTGCCGACTGCCTCCTGAAAATTTGAAATAAGTGGCTGAAACGCTTTACTGGAAAGCGTTAAAAGCTATTGTTTTTGTAGTAAATGCGCAGGCGTCTTTCCGGCGCCGATGAGGCGCCAGCGCAACATGACCCGCGCCATCAGCAGGACGGCGACGACCGTCGTGTAAACAAACACCTCCGCGAAATCGCGCTTGCCTGCACGCATCCAGAAGAAATGCAGCAAGGCCAGCACGGCGCATAAATACACCAGCCGATGCAGCGCCTGCCAGCGGCGACCGCCGAGCCAGCGCAGGAAGGGCTGGAAAGATGTGATGGCAAGCGCCAGCAACAAGGCGAAGGTGCTTGCGCCTACAAGGATGAACGGCCGCCGGGCGATGTCCAGCACGATGGCGCCTGCATCCAGCCCCATGTCAAATCCCGCATAGCACAGCAAATGCAGCAGGGCATAAGCGAACGTGAACAGACCCAGCATGCGGCGAAACCGCGCGAGCTGCGGCACACCCAGGAGTTTGCGCATTGGAGTGATGGCCAGCGTGAGGCACAACAGGCGCAGCGTCCAGTCGCCCGTCGAGCGGATCAATTTTTCCGCCGGATTGGCGCCCAGGCCGCCCGTGGCCGCGCCAAAAACCAGCCATGCCAAGGGCAGCAGGCACAGGGTGAACAACAGCACCTTGGCGAACGGGTGCAGCAGCCAGCCGGCGCGCATGGCCCGCAGCTTGGGCATCAAAAGTACTTCTTCAGATCCATGCCGGCGTAAAGCCGGGCCACTTCGTTGCCGTAACCGTTGAAGATCAGCGTCTTGCGGCGCCTGGCAAACAGGCCATCTTCGCCGATGCGCCGCTCGGTCGCCTGGCTCCAGCGCGGATGCGGCACATCGGGGTTCACATTGGAATAGAAGCCGTATTCATGCTGCGCCGCAATATTCCAGGCCGTGCTCGGCTCTTTCTCCACCAAGCGCATGCGCACGATGCTCTTGGCGCTCTTGAAGCCATATTTCCACGGCACCACGACGCGCACAGGCGCTCCGTTCTGGTTGGGCAACACCTGGCCATACATGCCGAAAGTCAGCAAGGTCAGCGGATGCATGGCTTCGTCCAGTCGCAGACCCTCGGTATAGGGCCATTGCAGGATGCTGGAGCGCACACCGGGCATGGTCGCCTTGTCGGCCAGCGACTCGAACTGCACATACTTTGCGCTGCCCTGGGGCTGAACGCGCTCGATCAGCGCCGACAGCGAATAGCCCACCCAAGGAATCACCATGGACCACCCTTCCACGCAGCGCAACCGGTAGATGCGATCCTCGAGTGCGCCGAGTTTGAGCAGATCGTCGATGTCGAAGGTCCGCGGCTTGTTCACGAGACCGCTCACCTCCAGCTTCCACGGGCTCGTCTTGAGCGCAGAGGCGTGCGCTGCCGGGTCGGCCTTGTCGGAACCGAATTCGTAGAAATTGTTGTAATGCGTTGCATCCTGGTAGCTGGTGGGCTGCTCCATGGTCATGGCGGCTTCCACCTTCGACGGTTGCCCTGTCAGCCGCGCGAGCGAGCCCGATGACGTTCCTTGCCCATGTGCCGACCGCTGCGCCCAGGCCGCAAGCAGGGCTCCCCCGGCGCCTGCGGCCATGATCCGCAGGTATTCGCGTCGACGTGCGTAAACGCCGGCCGGGGTGATGTCGCTAGGAACAGGATGGTCGAAGCGATTCGTGTCACGCAATGCAGACATGTGCGCTCTCCAGCATGCATGCGCCGTGAGGCGCACAAGAACACGGGCCGGTGCTTGAACAAGCGACCCGCCCGAATTGGATGACGATTTGTCTGCGCGCGTTCCGCACGCGCCGCGATTTCAGCGCAAACCGGCGATGTAATCGGCCAGGCCCTGGATTTCGTGATCGGTCAGGTACTTGACCTCGTCATGCATGACCGTGCTGTTCGTGCGCGTGCCGCCCCTGAAATCAGACAGTTGCTTGACGGTATAGTCTTGATGCTGGCCCGCCAAACGCGGGAATTGCACGGGAACGCCCGCGCCATTGGGGCTGTGGCAGCCTGCGCATGCCGCAATCCCGCGGTCTTGCGCACCGCCGCGGTAGATGGATGCACCCACCGCCGCCAGATCCTTGTTCTGGGCGACGCCGCCTTTCGCCTTTTGCGTGCCCAGCCAGGCCGACACATCGCGAACGCCTTCATCATCGAGCGTGGCGGCCATGCCCTGCATCACCGCGTCTACACGCTTGCCGCTCTTGAATTCCTGCAGCTGCTTGGCCAGGTAACCGGGAAACTGCTCCGCCAGCACCGGATAGGTGGGCACTTCGGAATTGCCACCGGCGCCATGGCATGCCGCGCATACGCCGGAGTACGTCGCCTCGCCCTTGGCCAGATCCGGTTTGGCGGGCGCATCGGCCGCAAATGCAGTAACAGCGAAAACCGCCAGCGCGGCAGGCATCATCAGGGAGGCGATCAGCTTCATGGCGACGAGTTTGAAGTTATGGGCGCAAAAACCTGTGGATTCTACAATGTCGATCATCCCAAAACGACGCGCCTCATGCCACAAACTCCCGCACCGGCCTCCACAGCGCCCTCATTGCCGACCTCCGAAGACCGCGCGGCCCTGGCCTGGATGCATACGGCGCGCTTTTTGACGACGGCGTCGACACTGAACCAGCTGCCCACGGTCACCGTGCCCGAAATCGCTTTCGTCGGGCGTTCCAACGCGGGCAAATCCACGGCGATCAACACGCTCACCCAACAGCGTCAGCTCGCCTTCGCTTCCAAGAAGCCGGGGCGCACGCAGCACATCAACCTGTTTGCGCTGGGCAAGCAAGGCGTGACGGACGCGGTACTCGCCGACCTGCCGGGCTATGGCTACGCGGCGGTGTCGCGCGAAGACAAGCTGCGCTGGCAGCGGGTGATGCTCAATTACCTGGTGCAACGGGAAAGCCTGTCAGCCTTCGTGCTGCTGTGCGATCCGCGCCTGGGTCTGACGGAACTCGACGAAGCCTTGCTGGACGCGCTGCGCCCGCGCGTGGAAGCGGGGCTGCCGTTCCTGGTGCTGCTGACCAAGGCCGACAAACTTACCCGCGCGGAGCAGGCGAAGGCCCTCTCCATCGTGCGACTGCAGGCCGGCGGAGGCGAGGTGCGGTTGTTTTCCGCACTCAAGAAACAAGGGGTGGCCGAGGTTGCGCGGCTGCTCTGGCAGTGGACTCATCCGGAGGGGACCACCGCCGACGAGCCGACGCTCGTCACTCAAGCACCGTGAAATAGTCGGCCAGGGGCAGACGTGCCGTGCGAGCACCGTTGACCGGCGCCTGCGGATCGGGCCACCCCAGGGCCATGCCGCACACCACGAGCTCACTGCGCGGCAACCGCAGCACCTCGCGCACCACGTCGGGATAGGACGCCAGCGCACCAATGGCGCAACTGGCAAGACCCCGAGCCTGCGCCGCCAGCATCAGGGCATGCAGGCACAGCCCCAGATCCATGAAGCCCCCGCCGCCGAAACCCCGTTCGAGGGTCACGACGAGCGCCACGGGCGCCTCGAAAAACGTGAAATTGCGCGCAAATTGCTGTTGGCGTCCCGCGGCATCGCCGCGTGCCACACCCAGGCTGGCGTACAGCGCCTGGGCCGCGGCGACCTGGCGCTTGCGCAAATGCATGGGCATGGGCGCCGGGAAATAGGCATAGTCTTCCCGAGCCGGTTCACCGGCCTCCCAGGCATGGGAAAGGGCGGTGGTCAATGCCGCGCGCGCCTTGCCTGTGACCTGCCAGAAATGCCCGGGCTGCAGGTTCGCCCCACTGGGGGCCAGCCGCGCCTGCTCCAGCATCCGGGCGATCCACTCCTCGGGCACGGTCCGGGAAAGAAAAGCGCGTACCGAATGGCGCCCCTGCGCCAGCGTGCGATAGCAGTCCTGCGGCTCATCCATGCCATGCTCCGACCAAGGTTGCACTGCCCAAGCCACCCGCCGCTGCAATCGCGGCCAGAACCGCTTGCCGAGGCTGGCGCTGCCAGTCCTCCAGCGCGCGTACGAGCGCGATGGCGCCGGAGGCGCCAATCGGATGACCCCGAGCCAGCCCTCCACCCTGCGGATTGAGCGCCTCGGGGGCCAGGCCCAGCGCCCTGGCAAAAGCTAGTCCCTGCACTGCAAACGCGTCGTGCAATTCGATCGCGCCCAGTTCACACGTCCGCAAGCCACGGCGCTCGAGCAGGACTTGTGCCGCCTGCTGCGCGCACAGCATGGGCTGGCCCGGCTGCCCGCCCTGCGAATACGCATCCAGCCAGGCCGCGCGTGGCCGCAAGCCCCACCTTCGGCAGGCCGCCGGGCTTGCCAGCAGCAGCAGGGCTGCTCCATCGGCCTGTGGCGACACACTGGCGCGCGACAGACTGCAGTCATTTCCGTCGGCGTCACGCGCCTCTCTCAGCACTGGCATGCGGGCCATGCGCGCCGGGGTGAGCGCGCGTGGATAACCGTCGCGCGCACAGCCGGCGACCGCGACGATCTCGGCGGACAGATCGGTGGCCCGGGCACGCGCATGACTGAGCTCGGTATACGCATCCTGTGCCTCACGCGTGATGCCGAGTTCGGCGGCGCCTGTGGCCGCGGCGTCCAGCGGATCAGGATCCTGTGCCGGATCAGGCGCGAACGAGGGTCGTTCATAGGCTGTCGGCATCCGGGCCGGATCCATCGGGCGGTGCTGACGGATCGGCGCACGGCTCCAGGACTCCGCCCCGCCGGCAACCACGATGTCAGCCTGCCCCGCCGCCAGCAAGGCACACGCCAGCGTGACGGCATCCATGCCGGAACAGCACTGGGTATCCACGCTGAGCGCACGGGCCTGCTGCGCCATCCCGGCCGCCAGAGCGAGCATGCGCGCCGGGTTGCCGTTGGCGCCCAGCGCATTGCCCAGCACGAGGGTATCGATCGCCTGCGCGGGCATCTCGCTGATCGCCAGCAACTGCCGCACCAGCGGCGCCGCCAACTCATGCGGCAGGCATCGGGCCAGCGCACCGCCCCGTGGCGCAACGGCCGTGCGCGCCCACGCAAGAATCGGCCAGCCACCTTTCAACGCCATGGGTCCAGCCCCCCGGGTTCATCCGCCCAAAGCAGGCGCGCGATGGCGGCGTGATCGGTCTTGCCGCTGCGCGTTTGCGGCCATTCGCGCGTCCAGCGCCACCAGTGGCGCGGACACTTGCAGGCCTCCAGCGCCAGGCGGCACCAGCGCGCGAGCTCGTCAACGGTCGGATGCGAACCGGCCCGCAGCTGCACGACCGCGTGAACGCATTGGCCTCGCAGCTCATCCGGCAGGCCCAGCACACTCGCCTGCGCGACCGCGGGGTGCTGCATGAGGCGTGTCTCGACCTCTTCAGGAAATACATTCCTGCCCGCCGTCACCAACATGCGGCTTTCGCGCCCGCGCAGGTGCAGCAGCCCGTCCGCGTCGAGCCAGCCCACATCGCGCACCGACAGCCAGCCCTCATCGCACAACGCGGCAGAGCCATCCTTGGCATGCACGTAATCCATGAACTGCATGGCGCTGCGCACCCAGATGCGCCCCGGCGTCCCCGTCGGCAAGGGCCGCTGCGGGCTGTCGCCTATGCACAGGCTCACGTTGCTGAACGCATGCCCCACGGCCTGCCCCGGGGCATTCGGGTCTGCAGCCATCCAGGCCACGAAACTCGTCTCCGACGCACCATAGAACTCGATGATGCGCGCCCCTGTCAGCAGCTGTCGCAGCCGCGGCGTGTGCTCTCGCATCCAGCGCGCACCGCTGATGAGGACGAGCGCAGCCGTTGCGCACCCTGCATGCCGCCTGCGATGCGCAAACGCCAGCAGAACCAGCAACTGGCTCGGGACCCCAACAAGCACCGCTCCGGGATGCGCCACGAGATCGGCCCAGGTCCGCTGCGCGCTGAAGTGCTCCTGCACGACAGCCCCGGCACCCGTCCACAGCCCCATCAACGCGGCGAACAAAAACAGCGAGTGGTGCATGCGCCCGGGCGCGATCATCGGACCGCAGGCCGCCCCCCCCCAATCGCGCAGCGCTGCACAAAAGCTCTGCGTCCACGAACGGTGGTGGCGGCGAAAGCCCTTGGGCTGGCCGCTCGTGCCCGAGGTGAAGCCGATGTAAAACGGCTTCAGATCCCCCGCCGCCTGCGGTGCGGGCGGCAAGGCCGCAATGCTGGCCCGCACGCCAGCCTGCACCTCGGGGGGCCACGCCGGATCTCCGATGGCGGCGCAGCGGCCACTGGCGAGGACCGCGAGAAATTCCACCAGGGTATCGACCGTGCCCAGGCGCGGCGGCAACAGCACCGTCGAAGCCGCCTGCGCCTGCGCATGCGCCCGCGCGCGCCGCATGACCCGGGCATGCAGCTCGGCAAATGTCCACTGCCGGGTTTCACTGGCCAGGGCAAGGGCCTGCGGACGCTCATGCGCCCAATACCCGAGCGGCAGATGCACCTGCCGGAAGACCTCGGGCAATTCGTCCACACTGCAGGGCAGTGCGAACGGCAGATCATTCATGCACGGCCGCCCAGGGGCCAGTCCGGCAACGCCTTGGCCACCGTGTGCACGACGGCGGCGCACACCGCGCACTTGATCAGGTCACCGGGAACGAAGGCCATGTCCACCATGAGCGCCTGTTTCAAAGGCATGCCGGCCAGCCACATCAGGCCACCAATGCCGACCGCATGCAGCAGCACCAGGCCACCCGCAGCCGAAGCGATGAAGGCGCTGATGCCCGCACGCCGCGGTGTGGAACGCGGCAGCCACCCCATGATGAAGCCGGTCGCGCCGGCCGCCAGCGCAAATCCGACGAGATAACCGGCGGACGGAGCCGCGAACGCACCCAGCCCGCCGCGCCCCCCCGACAGCAATGGCAACCCCACGGCGACGGCCAGCAAGAACAGCGCCAGCGCCTGGAAGGCCCGCCAGCCACCCAGCAGACAGCCTGCCAGCATGACCGCCAGCGACTGCAACGTGATGGGCACGCCAAACGGCAGATCAACCTTGGGAATCAAGCCCAGCACCGCCGTCAGGGCGGCGAAAAGGGCGACCTGCGTGATTGCATGGGCACTGTGGCGGTTCAAGGCGGCATGCATGTTGCGCGGGTCTTTCATGAAGCTCAAAGACGGCGATTGTAAACATTAAGCAGACGTTATAAGTAAACATCTTCTTGGCCAGGCGGGCGGGTCTTGAACCGCCGATGCACCCAGTAGTACTGCGAGGGCATGGTCCGAATGGCGGCCTCGAGCTCACGGTTCATGCGCGCCGTGTCCGCCACCGGGTCCTCGGTCGGAAAATCGGGCCATGCCGGGGTAAGCTCGGCCTCGTAGCCAGTCGGTGTCATGCGGGTGTAGAGGGCCAGCACCCTGGCTCGGCCCAGACGCGCGAACCTGGACAGCGACGGAATGGTCGCCGCGTCAGGCACCGCGAAATACGGCACGAACACCGAATCCGTCGGACCATAGTCCATGTCGGGCAGCAGGTAGAGCAGACCGCCTCGGCGCAGGCTGCCGATGATCGGCTTTACCCCATCGGCGCGATTGAGCATGCGCACCTTGCCAAAGCGCTGGCGGCCGGCCATGAACCAGGCGTCCAGCACGGCATTGGGATGGGTGGCGTAGATCGAAGTGAATTCGCGCGGGGTGTGCAAGGGCAGCGCCAACCCCCCGGCATCCATCCCGTAGAAGTGCGGCGCGAAAATGATGGTCGGCGTCTCACCGTCAAGAGCCTGCACGGCCCCCGTGAGTTTCACGCGCGAGCGCACCAGCGCCTCCGAGCCCGACCACAACCAGCCACGATCGAGGAAAGCCTGGCAAAAAGCCTCGAAGGACGCACGTGCCCAGGCGCGGCGCTGAGCTTCAGGCACATCCGGAAAACACAATTCGAGATTGCGCAGCGCCACCTTGCGGCGCGGCCTGGCCAGCACGAACAGCACCCGCCCTATCCACGCACCCAACGCACGCAGCCACGGCAGTGGCAAGCGCCCCAGCGCGTTGAGCAGCACGATCCCAAAACGCGCGATCACGCTGCCATTTCCCCGCCGGATGGCGCAAGAGCGCGCGGCTGCTTGTAGCGCCCATAGCCCCACAGATACTGCTGCGGGCACTGACGGATCAAGACCTCCATCGCCTCATTGATCTGGCCGACCGCACGTTGCAGATCAGCCGACAGCGGCCCGGCCAGACCCTGCAGATGCAGCATATAACCACGCCCCCAGGACAGCCGTTCACAGCGCGCCAGGATCACGGTGGCGCCGGTCTGCTGCACGAGGCGTGCCGCCAGCGTCATGGTGTAGGCATCACGGCCGAAGAATGGCGCCCAGACCCCCTGCCCCTGCGGCGGCACCTGGTCCGGCAGCAACCCCACCGCACGCCCCTGACGCAGCGCCTTGATCATCTGGCGCACGCCCTGGAGGCTGGTGGGCACCGCATCGATGCCCGGGCGCTGACGCGCCTGCGCCAGCACGCGTGCCAGCCACGCCTGGCGCGCAGGCCGGTAGAGGATGGTGAAAGCGCCATGCGCCGGCGCCCAGCGGCGCGCGCCCTCCTGCACCGAAAGCTCGAAGCAGCCGAGGTGCGGTGTGAGAAACACGATCCCGTGCCCGGCGGCCCAGGCTTGCTCGACACAGTCCGACCCTCGCACTTCGCAATAAGGCAACGCCTGGCCCAGCCACAGGCGCGGCGCCTCCGCCACCATGCGCCCGGCATGAGCCACCGCGGCGCGCACCTCGCCGAACGAATACCCAGCCAGCCGCGCATGCTCCACGAAGCGGCGCCGGTAGGTGGGCGAAAAGACGAACGCCAGCCACCCGAGCGCCGCTCCCAAGGGATGCAGCAACCACAAGGGCAGAAGAGACAAAAAACGAAAGATCAGAGGCATTCACTACAATGGCACGGTCGCCGAGTTAACCGAGCAACTTGCAGGACGACGTTAAACAAGACTGCTAAAGCGTTCGCCGCAAAGCTCCTTGGGAAGCTTGGGCAACGCCCCAGATGCTTGGACACAAGGAGTTTATTCACAAATGGCGAGCGACTTTCTCTTCACCTCCGAGTCCGTTTCGGAAGGCCACCCCGACAAGGTGGCCGACCAGATTTCCGACGCCGTTCTCGACGCCATTCTGTCTGTGGACCCGCTGGGACGCGTCGCGGCGGAAACACTGACCAACACCGGTTTGGTCGTGCTCGCAGGCGAAATCAGCCTGCGCTCGGACGCCCAGACGCCCGATTACATCCAGATCGCACGCGACACCATCCGGCGCATCGGCTACGACAACACCGACTACGGCATTGATTACAAGGGCTGCGCGGTGCTCGTGGCCTACGACAAGCAGAGCAACGACATCGCCCAAGGGGTTGATCGCGCCAGCGATGATCACCTCAATACCGGCGCGGGCGACCAGGGTTTGATGTTCGGCTATGCGTGCGATGAAACAGACGCCCTGATGCCCGCGCCCATCTATTACGCGCACCGTCTCGTGGAACGCCAGGCGCAGCAGCGCAAGAGCGGCGCGCTGCCCTTCCTGCGCCCGGACGCCAAGAGCCAGGTCACGATGCGCTATATCGACGGCAAGGTCGACAGCATCGACACCGTGGTGCTGTCCACGCAGCACAGTCCCGACCAGTCCGAGACGCCGACGAAGATGAAGGCGAGCTTCATCGAAGCCGTGGTGGAACAGATCATCAAGCCCGTGCTGCCCCGGGAGTGGCTCAGAAACACCAAGTACCTGATCAACCCCACGGGGCGCTTCGTCACCGGCGGCCCGCAAGGCGACTGCGGCCTGACGGGGCGCAAGATCATCGTTGATACCTACGGCGGCTCATGCCCGCACGGTGGCGGCGCATTCTCGGGCAAGGACCCGACCAAGGTGGATCGCAGCGCCGCCTATGCCTGTCGCTACGTGGCCAAGAACATCGTGGCCGCGGGCCTCGCGCGCCAGTGCCAGATCCAGGTAGCCTACGCCATAGGCGTCGCGCGCCCGATGAACGTCACGATCTACACCGAGGGCACGGGGGCCATCCCCGACGAAAAGATCGCCCGGCTGGTGGCCGAACACTTCGACCTGCGCCCCAAGGGCATCCTGCAGATGCTCGACCTGCAAAGGCCGATCTACAGCAAGACCGCTGCCTACGGCCACTTCGGGCGTGACGAACCTGAGTTCACGTGGGAGCGGACAGACAAGGCGGCGGCGCTGCGTGCGGCAGCGGGGCTGTAGGCACCATGGGGGGTGCGCCAGCCATGCGCAGACTCGTGCCGCAAGACCGCAGCGCTGCGTGCCGCGGTTCACCGCGTCCGTTATTCGACGGGCGCTGAATACCCTCGTCCATGTCGCATGGTCGACGTCGCCGTACTGATAGGCCGGTTCCAGCCGGTACACAATGGGCACTTGGCTCTGCTCAAGCAGGCACTTGCACGCGCCCACCGGGTCGTGGTCATCGTGGGTTCGGCCTTTCAGGCCCGCACGCCGAAGAATCCGTTCACGTGGCAGGAACGTGCCAGCCTGCTGAAAAACAGTCTGATGCCCGATGAAGCGGCGCGCCTCACGATCTGCCCCGTGCGCGACTATTACGACCAGGCGCGCTGGGCGAAGGCCGTTCTGGCCATCGTGGACCAACAGAGACAACCCGGCAACCGCATTGCCCTGGTGGGCCATTTCAAGGATGCCAGCAGCAGTTACCTGTCCGACTTCCCGGGGTGGGAACTGAACCGCCTGCCACGCTACGGCGCCATGGATTCCACGGTGCTGCGCGACGCCTGGTTTGGCGCTTCAGCGCCAGACAGGGCGGCCAGCCTGATGCAGTTCACTGGCGAAGTTCCCGCCGCCACGCTACAGCTGCTGGCGCAGTTTGCGGCCACGCCTGATTACACCGCCTTGCAACGGGAATGGCAGGCCTTGCGCAACGATCGCGCGGCCTGGGCTGCTGCCCCCTACCCGCCCGTGTTCGTCACCGTCGATGCACTCCTGCGTGGCCAGGGCCAGGTGCTGCTGGTGCAGCGAGGCCGCGCACCTGGCAAGGGGCTGTGGGCCCTGCCGGGCGGGTTCCTTGAACCACGCGATACCCTGTGGCAATCCTGCCTGCGCGAACTGGCCGAGGAAACACGCTGCGCCCTGTCCGAAAGCACGCTGCGCGCCGCTCTACAACAAGTCCACGTCTTCGATCATCCGGATCGCAGCCTGCGCGGGCGCACCATCACGCACGCACACTACTTCGACCTGGGGGATGCACCCCTCCCCGCCGTGCAGGCGGGCGACGATGCGGCCCAGGCCCGCTGGGTGCCCATGGACGATCTGCCCGGGCTCGAAGCGCAGTTCTTCGACGACCACTTTCACATCCTCGACCACTTCCTCGGTCTGCTCGATCCGTAGTCCGCCGGACGCATCCAGCCTCCGTCAAGACCCGGAAGCGACAACCAACCCGTGGTGCCCCATCTTGGCCTTGTGCTTGACGGCGGCCGCGGCCGACGCCACGGCGTCCGGTTTGTCGAAATGCCCCGGCTCGATGACCACCGCGCCGATGCTCAGGGTGGTGAACGGGAAGAACCGCCACACGCCGAACCTGTCCTCCGCATCGATGCCGCCACGCACGAGCGCCGCCTCGTCGAACAGCCGGCGCGCGCGTGCGTTGAAGCCTTCCACGATGCGCCGGCAGCGCTCCTCCCAATCATCGCTCTGGAACAGCACCATAAAGTCGTCGCCGCCCACATGGCCGACAAAGTCCCGCTGCGGCGCGCACTGCGACGTCAAGGTGCGCGCGGCCAGGCAAATCATTTCGTCGCCTTGCCAATATCCGTAGTGGTCGTTGAACGGCTTGAAATCGTTGAGGTCGGCGTAGCAGGCGACAAACCTGCGCCCAGCCTTGAGCAGCCGGCGAATGTGCTCGTTGATCGGAATGTTGCCCGGCAGCAAGGTGAGCGGGTTGGCATGCCGGGCCGCCTCGATGCGCACCTCGGTCACCAGCCGGACCAGTTGCTGGCCACTGCCCAGGCCCGCGTACTGCCCGTTTTCCGTCACGATGAAGCCCTCGGACAGATACCGCTGGTCGGCGGAGACCAGCACCTCGGTCATCGCCTCGACGCCCGCATGCTTGGGCAGCACCAGCGGATTGGTGTTGGCGAACCTGCGCGCGGGCGTATGGCCGTACATCTCCCTGAAAAACCGCCGCGAGCAGTTGTCGTGGAAGGTCTGGCGGTGCACCAGCCCCACAGGCATGCCTTCGTCCACCAGGGCGATGGCGTTGAGCGCCGCGTCGGCCTGAAATACCTCGGCCAGCTCGTCCACGGTGATTGCAGAGTGCTGCGGCTCGACCCAGGTCGTCACACGCGCCAGCGTCACATCACCGCCACCAGCGCGCGCCAGGCCGGGCAGAACGGAGATGACGCCGCTGGAAATCACGTCGCGCGCCGCCTGCAAAACGTCCTGGGCGGGCACGGGGGCAGGCCGCCCCAGGCCATAACCCTGAGCGAACGGGATCCCAAGATCGCGCACCGTGCGCAGCTCCGCCTCGGTTTCCACACCCTCGGCGATCAGGTGCGCGCCCACGATCTCCGAAAATCGCATCAACCCCTTGACGATCTGCACCTTGACAGGGTTGGCGTCGATGCCCGCGATGAAGTACTTGTCGATCTTCACGTAGTCGGGCCGCAACTCGGCCCACAGCCGCAGATTGGAGTGTCCCTCGCCAAAATCATCGAGTGCGAACCGCACGCCGCAGGTACGGATGCACGTGACCGCCTGCACCAGGCGGGTGGTGTCCCCCGCATCGCCATGCTCGGTGATTTCGATCACCACCAGCGTCGGCGCCACTCCGGCGGCCTCCAGGGCGCGCGACACGCCGTCGGCACCCAGGCGGTCCATCATCTCGACGACGGCAAAAGCACTCAGATTCAGGAACAGCAGGCGCTCGTCCTCGCAGCGCCAGGTGCGGATGCCTTCATCCAGGCAGGCCTGCTCCGTTCGCACCAACAGGCCCTGCTCCCGGGCGGCGTGGAACAATTCATCCGGGTTGCGCAGCGCATGCCCGGCAGGCAGGCGGATCAGGCTCTCATGGGCCACCACTTCGGCAGTGTCCAGCCGGGCGATGGGCTGGTAATGGGCTCGCAGCGCCTTTTCGTCAAGCAGGCGGGCGATGGACAAGGTGCGATGTTCGGACGCCGACAAGGCCGACAGGCCGGCAGGCGGCCAACCGGTTACCGAACCCGGCGCCTCGGCGCTGCCGACCGGCGGATCCGCTCGGATTGCAAGGCCGTGAACCGTGGGGGATGCGAGACAACTATTCATGGCAACCATCATGATGGTGTGGGTCAAACGAGGTTGCGGACACCGAGATCAAACGGCCTCCACCAGTTGCAGACGAGCGTGCGTAAAAGCCGGCCGCTCCGATGCCATCTCGCCCTGCCGGGGCAGCATGAAACGACCAATCAGCGACGACAGATCGTGGGCCTGCCCCAACAGACTCTGGGCCGCTGCCGCCGACTGCTCCACCAGTGCGGCGTTTTGCTGCGTCATTTCGTCCAGCGGCGCCATGGCTGCATGGATGGCGGCAATATCCTGGTTCTGTGCCTGGTGAGTGGCCTTGATTTCAACCATGGCCTGAGACGCGTACCGTATCGACGCCACCATCTGCGCCATGGTGCGGCCAGCGTCTTCCGCCAGGCGGGTGCCGGCGTCCGCCTGCTCCACGGACTGCGTTACCAACAACTTGATCTGGCGCGCCGCCTGCGCCGACCGGTTGGCCAGACTGCGCACCTCGGCCGCCACCACGGCGAAGCCCCGGCCTTGCGCACCCGCCCGCGCCGCCTCCACGGCGGCGTTCAGCGCCAGCAGGTTGGTCTGGAAAGCAATGCCGTCGATCACCCCCGTGATGTCGGCAATTTCGTGCGAGCTGCACGCAATCTTCTGCATCGTTGAAACCAGGCGATCCACTGCGCCACTGCCTTGCTGCGCGGCATCGGCCGCCTGCACGGCCAGCATCTCGGTGTGCTGCACCCTGTCGGCGGATTCCTGAATGCTGTATGCCACATTCTCCAGAGAGGCTGCCGTCTCCTGCAGGCGCGCCGCCGTGGTCTCCGTCCGGTGGGACAGGTCGGCGTTGCCGCTGGCAATCTCCACCGAGGCCGTGTGCACGGCCTGCACGGACAGGCCCACCTGCTGCACCAGCGTGCGCAGCGCAGACTGCATGGCAGCGAGCGACGAGAGCATCCGGCCGGTTTCATCGCGTGCGTGGCCGACGATGTCGTGACGCAAGTCCAGCCCGGCCACCTGGTCGGCCGCTGCCGCCGCCTGGGCAATGGGGCGCGTGATGCGGCGCACCAGCCACAGCGCCAGCAAGGTGCCCAGCACCAGCGCCAGGCCACCAAAGGCCAGCAGCGACAGGCGGGCCATCCGGCTCAGCCGAGCCACCTGCAGCGCCGCGTCATCGATGGCCTGGCGCTGTGACTGGGTGAGCGCGTCCAGCGCCTGCAGCATCGCCTTCGCCGAGGGCACAAAGCGCTCCGCGTACACCTTGTCGATGCGCGACGTCAGGCCCGAATCGCGTGCGGCAATCAGCTCCGTGCGGGCCGCCTGAAAATCCTTCCCCACGGTGCGCACCTGCTCCAGCTGCCGGGCATCGGCATCGACTTGGAGCTGCTGATCCAGCAGGGCAATGAAACCGTCGTACTGTGCCTGCGTCGCCGCAATGTCAGCGCCCAGGATCTCCCCCACCTGCGGCTCGGAGCTGAGCGCCACCGCCTTGTAGCGCTCGGCATTGATGGCCTGCAATCGGTAGGCGTCGGCCACCAGGCGTTCATTGGCCACGCTGCGTTGCACCATGGCCTCGGTGGACTGGTTGATGCGGTCCAGCGACCAGACACCGATGCCCGAGCCCACCAGGCTCAGGGACAGCACCGCCAGGAAGATCAAAACCAGGCGGCGGCCCAGCGGACCGGTGGTGGAGGACGCAAAAGAGGACTGGGTTTTCATGAAGACATCCACACACTGAGAGACGATCGCACCGGCCTCAGGCGCGGTACGCATGCGCCGCATGACGCGGCGGCCGGTCTTTCACTCTACGGAGTGAATGTGTCAATTTGTTTTCAAACAACCCCGACACTGGCTGATGTGGGTGGCCAACGACACGATTCGGCTCCATCCGCCCCTTGAAACCGGGACAAATACCTTTATGATTAGCACTCGTTGGAGTTGAGTGCTAACAACACCCTCCATCTGCCAAGCGGCCCGCTCCAGGGCCGTTTTTGCAACGCATCTTTCAACCAGTGAATTTTCAGGAGTTGCCATGAAACTTCGTCCCCTGCACGACCGCGTGGTCGTCAAGCGCCTCGAAAACGAAACCAAGACCGCCTCGGGCATCGTGATCCCCGACAACGCCGCCGAAAAGCCCGATCAGGGTGAAGTGCTGGCCGTGGGCCCGGGTCGCCTCGACGAGGACGGCGATCGCATCAAGATGGACGTCAAGGTCGGCGACCGCGTGCTGTTCGGCAAGTACAGCGGCCAGACGGTCAAGGTCGATGGCGAGGAACTGCTCGTCATGAAGGAAGAAGACCTGTTCGCGGTCGTCGAGAAGTAATTTACCCCTGTTTTTATAGCTGTTAGCGCTTGATACATAAGCGTTACAGCCTGTTTTGATTCAAATTTTCAGGAGCCAAACATGGCAGCAAAAGACGTGATTTTCGGTGGCGAGGCACGCGCCCGCATGCTCGAGGGCGTGAACATCCTGGCCAACGCGGTCAAGGTGACTCTGGGCCCCAAGGGCCGCAATGTGGTGCTCGAGCGCAGCTTCGGCGCCCCCACCGTGACCAAGGACGGCGTGTCCGTGGCCAAGGAAATCGAACTCAAGGACAAGCTGCAGAACATGGGCGCCCAGCTCGTGAAGGAAGTGGCCTCCAAGACCAACGACATCGCCGGTGACGGCACCACCACCGCCACCGTGCTGGCCCAGGCCATCGTGCGCGAAGGCACCAAGTACGTGGCCGCCGGCCTGAACCCGATGGATCTGAAGCGCGGCATCGACAAGGCCGTCGCCGCCCTGGTCGACGAGCTGAAGAAGGCTTCCAAGGCCACCACGACATCCAAGGAAATTGCCCAGGTCGGCTCGATCTCCGCCAACTCCGACGAATCCGTGGGCAAGATCATTGCCGACGCGATGGACAATGTGGGCAAGGAAGGCGTGATCACCGTCGAGGACGGCAAGAGCCTGGACAACGAACTGGAAGTCGTCGAAGGCATGCAGTTCGACCGCGGCTACCTCTCGCCCTACTTCATCAACAACCCCGAAAAGCAGGTCGCGCTGCTCGAAAACCCGTTCGTGCTGCTCTACGACAAGAAGATCAGCAACATCCGCGACTTGCTGCCCACGCTGGAGCAGGTGGCCAAGGCCAGCCGTCCGCTGCTCATCATTGCCGAGGACGTCGAAGGCGAAGCCCTGGCCACGCTGGTCGTCAACACCCTCCGCGGCATCCTGAAGGTCGTCGCCGTCAAGGCCCCGGGCTTTGGCGACCGCCGCAAGGCCATGCTCGAAGACATCGCCATCCTGACGGGCGGCAAGGTCATCGCCGAGGAAGTCGGCCTGACGCTGGAGAAGGCCACGCTGGCCGACCTGGGCCAGGCCAAGCGCGTGGAAATCGCCAAGGAAAACACCACCATCATCGACGGCGCCGGCGCCGCGGCCGACATTGAGGCGCGCGTCAAGCAGGTGCGCGTGCAGATCGAGGAAGCCACCAGCGACTACGACCGCGAGAAGCTGCAGGAACGCGTGGCCAAGCTGGCCGGCGGCGTGGCCGTGATCAAGGTCGGTGCGGCCACCGAAGTCGAGATGAAGGAAAAGAAGGCACGCGTGGAAGACGCGCTGCACGCCACCCGCGCGGCGGTGGAAGAAGGCATCGTCGCCGGTGGCGGCGTGGCCTATCTGCGCGCCAAGCAGGCGATCGGCGACAAGCTCAAGGGCGACAACCCCGAACAGGATGCCGGCATCAAGCTGGTGATGAAGGCCATCGAAGCGCCGCTGCGCGAGATCGTCGCCAACGCCGGTGGCGAGCCCAGCGTGGTCGCCAACCAGGTGCTGGGCGGCAAGGGCAACTACGGCTTCAACGCCGCCAACGACACCTACGGCGACATGCTGGAGATGGGCATTCTGGACCCGACCAAGGTCACGCGCGCCGCGCTGCAGCACGCCGCCTCCGTCGCGTCGCTGCTGCTCACGACCGAAGCCACCGTCACGGAAGCTCCGAAGGACGAAGCCGCGGCTCCAGCCATGCCCGGCGGCATGGGCGACATGGGCGGCATGGGCATGTAAACCCAGCGCGAAAGCGCCCTGCTTTCACCCTCGAGGGCCGCCCAGTGCGGCCCTTTTTTGTGCCATCTCAAAATCGTGTGGTGAAAAGCGCAAAACCCCGAGTTTCCTCCATTGCCAAGAGTGCACCGCACCCATATGGTTGCGCTTTCGTGTTTCAAACGCAGGAGCAATCCATGGAGATTTCGCGCAAGTTGTTGGTGGCCGCCGTCGTGGCTGGCATGGGCTCGATCGGAGTCAGCTCCGGCGCCCTCGCGCAGGAGCAGGTCATCAAGATCGGCCACATCGGCCCGGTGTCCGGCCCGCAGGCCAACTACGGCAAGGACGACGAAAACGGCGTTCGCATGGCCATCGAGGATCTGAATGCCAAGGGCATGGAAATCGGCGGCAAGAAGATCAAGTTCGAGATCGTCGCCGAAGACGATGGTGCCGATCCGAAGCAAGGCACGGCGGCCTCCCAGAAGCTCTGCGACCAGAAGGTTGCCGGTGCCGTCACCTTCGTGAATTCGGGCGTGGCCATTCCTTCGTCCAAGGTGTTCCACGATTGCGGCATCCCGATGATCACCGGCGCCGCCACCAATCCCGACTTGACCAAGCCGGGCTGGAACACCACCTATCGCGTCATCGCCAACGACAACGCTCTGGGCGCTGCGCTGGCGCACTACGCGGCCAAGACCCTGGGGCTGAAGCAGGTCGCCGTGGTGGATGACCGCACGCCTTACGGGCAAGGGATTGCCAGCGTGTTCATGCGCGACGTGGAGAAGCTCGGCGTCAAGGTGGTGGCCAAGGAGTTCACCAACGACAAGGCCACCGACTTCATGGCGATCCTGACCTCGCTCAAGGCCAAGAAACCCCAGGCCATCTTCTACGGTGGCATGTACGGCCAGGGCGGCCCGATGCTGCGCCAGATGCAGCAACTGGGCATGAACGACGTCAAGTTCTTCGGCGGCGATGGCATTTGCGTGCCGGTGCTGGCTGAAGTGGCGGCCAACGCCAAGACGCTGGAAAACGTCGTCTGCGCCGACGGCGGCGCCTCCATTGCCAAGATGCCTGGCGGCACCGCCTGGAAGGCACGCTACGACGCCAAGTACCCCGGCCAGTTCCAGGTCTACAGCCCGTACTTCTATGACGGCGTGATGCTGCTGGCCGACGCCATGAAGCGGGCCAACTCCTGGGATCCGAAGGTCTACATTCCCTTCCTGCAAAAGAGCGACTACCAGGGCGTGTCGGCGCACATCCAGTTCGAGTCCAATGGCGAGCTGAAGAACCCGTCCTACACCCTGAGCAAGTTTGTGGACGGCAAGAAGACCGCGATCGAATAAAGCCTGCTCGGCTCGTACCAAGCCCGCCTCGGCGGGCTTTTTTGTGCCCTCGTGACACAGCAGCCGACACGATTGGCATAGACTTGCCCGCGTTTTCCCGTCGCTGACCCTGCCATGACCACACCAGCATCCGCACCCGGCACACCCTACGGCACACTGCCCACGGCGTCTCCGTTGCCCCAGCGCCGCCCCGTGAGCCTGCCGCGCCTGACGCAAATGCGCGAAGCGGGCGAAAAAATCACCATGCTCACGGCCTACGACGCCACCTTCGCCGCCGTGGCCGACGCGGCCGGTGTGGAATGCATCCTCGTGGGCGATTCGCTCGGCATGGTCTGCCAGGGGCTTTCGAGCACCGTGGGCGTCACGCTCGAGACCATGTGCTACCACATGGCGAGCGTCTCGCGCGGGGTGCGGCGCGTACAGGGCACCGCATGGCTCATCGGCGACCTGCCTTTCGGCAGCTACGGCGAATCACCCGAGCAGGCGCTGCGCAGCGCGACGCAGCTCATGCAGGCAGGCGCCCACATGGTCAAGCTCGAGGGTGGCGGCTGGACGGCGCCCACCGTGCGCTTTCTCGTCGAGCGCGGCATCCCCGTCTGCGCCCACCTCGGGCTCACCCCGCAGACCGTGCATGCGCTGGGTGGCTACCGCGTGCAGGGCAAGGGAGACGAGGCGTCCGCCACCCTGCGCCGCCACGCGCTGGAGCTGCAGGACGCGGGCGCCGAGATGCTGGTGCTTGAAATGGTGCCAGCCCAGCTCGCCGCCAGCCTCACCGACGAATTGCCGCGTTGCCACACCATAGGCATAGGCGCAGGCAAGGGCACCGCGGGACAGGTGCTCGTGCTGCACGACATGCTGGGAATGAATCTCGGCAAAATGCCGCGTTTCGTGCACAACTTCATGCAGGATGCAGGCAACATCAAGGGTGCCATGCAGGCCTACGTCCAAGCGGTCAAGCAGGGACACTTTCCCGACGATGCCGTGCACGCCTGGTAATTCTCACGCCCCCGATTTCATGCAACTCGTTCACACCATCGCCGACCTGCGCGCCGCGCTGCAAGGGCGCGGTCGCCCTGCGCTTGTCCCCACCATGGGCAATCTGCACGAGGGACACCTGGCCCTCGTGCGCCAGGCCAAGCCCCTGGGCGACGTGCTGGTCACCAGCATCTTCGTCAACCGGCTGCAATTCCTGCCGAACGAAGATTTCGATAGCTACCCGCGCACGCTGCAAGCCGATTGCGGCCATCTGGAAGCACAAGGGTGCGACATCGTATTCGCCCCCGGCGAGCGCGACCTCTATCCCGAACCGCAGACCTTCACGATCACGCCCGATCCACAGCTGGCGAACATGCTGGAAGGGCATTTCCGCCCCGGATTCTTTACCGGCGTCTGCACGGTGGTGATGAAGCTCTTCTGGAGCGTGTTCGCCGGATCGAGCGGCACCGCCGTGTTCGGCCGCAAGGACTACCAACAGCAGATGGTGATCCGCCAGATGGTGCGCCAGTTCGCCCTGCCCATAGCTATCGTGGCCGCGGACATCCACCGTGCGCCGGACGGCCTGGCCCTGAGCTCACGCAACAGCTACCTCAGCACCTCCGAGCGTGCGCAGGCGACGCAATTGCATGACGCACTGCAACGACTCTCGCAGGCGGCCCTTGAGCCAGGCGTTGATCTGACGCGGCTCGAAGCCGAGGCCATGCAAGCGCTCCGTGCCGAGGGCTGGCACCCCGACTACCTGACCGTGCGCCAGCGAAGCGACCTGCAGCCCCCCGCAGGCACGGCGCACGCGAACCAGTGCGTCGCTCTGGGCGCTGCGCGTCTGGGCAAGACGCGCCTCATCGACAACCTGGAATTTTGACTGGTGCGCGAGGCCGGACTCGAACCGGCACGCCATTGCTGGCGTCAGGACCTAAACCTGGTGCGTCTACCAATTTCGCCACCCGCGCAAGAGAGCAGGGATTCTACTTGCCCGGTGGAGGTCAGGCCGTGCCGTCGAGCAGATCGACGCATGCTGCATTACGATGGTCGGCATGATCACCCTGTACACGGCGCCGACCCCCAACGGCCACAAAGTCTCCATCGCGCTGGAGGAACTGGGCCTGCCCTACGAAATGCGCGTGCTCGACCTCTCCAAAGGCGAGCAAAAGCAGCCCGAGTTCCTTGCCATCAATCCCAATGGCCGCATCCCGGCCATCGTCGACCATGACGCCGAAGACTTTGCCGTCTTTGAATCCGGCGCCATCCTGATCTATCTGGCGGAGAAGACCGGCCGCCTCATGCCGCCCGATCCCAAAGGCCGCTCACGGGTCATCCAATGGCTGATGTTCCAGATGGGCGGTGTCGGCCCCATGATGGGCCAGGCCAATGTGTTCCATCGCTACTTTCCAACCAAGATACCCGCAGCCATCGACAGATACCAGGGCGAGAGCCGGCGCCTCTTTGAAGTGCTGGACAGTCACCTCGCGCATCACGAATGGCTCGCGGGCGATTACTCGATCGCCGACATCGCCAACTGGGCCTGGGTGCGCACTCACCGCTGGTCTGGCGTATCCATCGACGGGCTGTCCCACCTCAAGCGCTGGCGCGACGCCATCCGGGCACGCCCGGCCGTGCAACGCGGTATCCAGCGCCCGCCCTCCGCCATCGACCTGACGCGGGACGGCGAATCAGGCACCGAGCAATTCGCCGAGCAGGCGCGATCCATGCTCATGACCGGCACCCCCACCCCCCAGGAGACACGCTCATGAAACTCTACATCGCCACCCGCGCCCCCAACCCCCGTCGCGTACTGATGTTCATGGCCGAAAAGGCCATCACGGGCATTGAGTTCGTCACCATCGACCTCAATGCCGGCGAGCACAAGGCCGAGAGCTACCACGCCAAGGTCCCCGTCTCTCGCGTCCCGGCGCTCGAGTTCGACGACGGGCGCGTTCTGAGCGAAACACGCGCCATCTGCACCTGGCTCGAGGGCGCGCACCCCGAGCACAACCTGATGGGCGTGGATTTCGAAGAGCGCGCCTTCATCGAAATGCACGATCGACGCGTGGAGTGGTACTGGATGCTGCCGATCGCCAACTGCGTACGACACACCCACCCGGGCCTTGCCGTCCTGGAGAAGCCGCAATTCGCGGACTTCGGCGCCTCGCAAGGCCAGAAGGTGCGCGAAAGCGCCCAGTGGCTTGATGAGTCGCTGGCTAGCCAGCCGTGGATTGCGGGCGACCGCTTCACCATTGCCGACATCACCGCCTTCTGCGCCCTGGAATTCGCACGCCTGATGAAATTCAACGCAGGCGCCGAAGGTTTTGCCGCCCTTCAGGCCTGGCGCGATCGCGTGGCCGAACGCGAAAGCGCGCGGGCGATGTAGCCATCCACCCGCGCCACCTGCTGCTTCAGGCTTTGCGTGGGTAGCCCAGTGCGGCCAGCGCTTGCGTGATTTCCGGCAACACGGCGTCGTCCTCGATCGTCGCCGGAACCTTCACCTCGCCGCCATCGGCCATGGTGCGTATCGTCACGCGCAGCACCTTGCCCGAGCGCGTCTTGGGCAGGCGTGCCACCACGTGCACACTCTTGAAATCAGCCACCGCTCCCAGTTGCGCGCGCACTCGCGCAACCAGGTCCTTGCAGATTTCCTCATCCGTGTGCTTCACGCCGGATTTGAGCACCACGAGACCCAGCGGCACCTGTCCCTTGAGCGCATCGGCCACGCCGACCACGGCCGCTTCCGCCACGTCCGGATGGGAAGCCAGAATTTCTTCCATCTGCCCCGTGGAAAGGCGGTGCCCCGCGACGTTGATGATGTCATCGATGCGCGACATCACCCAGCCGTAGCCCTCTTCATCGATGTAGCCCGCATCACCCGACAGGTAGTAGCCGGGGTAGCGCGAGAGATAGGTTTCCTCGTAGCCGCGCTCGTTGTTCCACAGGGTGTAGAGGGTGCCCGGCGGCATGGGCAGCTTGATCACGAGGCTGCCGATGTCTCCGGGCGCTTTTTCCTTGCCGTCTTCATCCAGGATGCGGATGTCGAACCCCGGAACGGGCTTGGTGGGCGAGCCGGGGTGCACCGGCAGATACTCGATCCCCATGCAGTTGCTGATGGCCGGCCAGCCCAGCTCGGTCTGCCACCAGTTGTCGATGGCGGGCACGCCCAGGATCTTCTGCGCCCACTCGATCGTGTCCGGATCCCCGCGCTCGCCAGCCAGGAACAAGGTGCGGAATTTCGACAGGTCGTAGCGCTTGACAAGTTCGCCGTTCGGGTCTTCCTTCTTGATCGCCCGAAACGCCGTCGGCGCCGTGAAGAAGACGTTCACGCCATGCTCCGCGCAGACGCGCCAGAACGCGCCGGCGTCAGGCGTGCCCACCGGCTTGCCTTCGTAGAGGATGGTCGTGCACCCCTGCAGCAAGGGCCCGTAAACGATATACGAGTGACCCACCACCCAACCCACGTCCGAGCCGGCCCAGTACACATCCCCGGGTTTGACGCCGAACACCGCGTCCATCGACCAGCGCAGCGCCACCGCATGGCCGCCGTTGTCGCGCACCACGCCCTTGGGCTTGCCCGTGGTGCCCGAGGTGTAGATCACATAGAGCGGGTCGGTGGCCGCGACCGGCACGCAATCGACCGGATCGGCCTTGGCCACGGCGTCGTCCCAATCGATGTCCCGCCCGGCCACCATGTCGCAGCGCAGTTGCTCGCGCTGCAGGATCAGGCAGGGCGTCTCGGGCACGCCGGCGATTTCCAGCGCCTCGTCCAGCAGCGGCTTGTAGGGCAAGGCCTTGCCGGGCAGCAGGCCGCACGAGGCCGACATCATCACCCTGGGCTTGGCATCGACGATGCGCTTGGCCAGTTCCGGCGCGGCAAAGCCGCCAAATACCACCGAATGCACGGCGCCAATGCGTGCGCACGCCAGCATGGCCACGGCGGCCTCGGCCACCATGGGCATGTAAATCACGACGCGATCGCCCTTCTGTACCCCCATGCCGCGCAGCACGCCCGCACAGCGCGCCACCTCGTCACGCAACTGTCGGTAAGTGAACTTGCGCTGCGATCCGGCCAGCGGGCTGTCGTAGACCAGCGCCAGCTGATCGGCCCGTCCACTTTCCACATGCCGGTCCACGCAGTTGTAGCAGGTGTTGAGCACGCCGCCGGAGAACCACCGGTAGAACGGCTTGCGCGTGTCGTCGATCACCTTGTCCCAGCGCTCGATCCAGTCAATGCCACCGGCAGCCGCGGCCCAGAAGCCGGCTGGATCCGCCAGCGCCGCGGCTCGTGTCTTCTCGAAATTGCCTGCTGTCTCAGTGCTCATCGTTATCTCCTGTCAACCGTGAAGCCAATCGTGGAACATCGTACTGCTCCACCCGAGCATGCACGCGCAACCTGAACGTCTGCTTACTTGATCAGGGCGTGCACTTCCTTGAATGCAGGGTGCTCGCAGGTGCGCAGCCACTCGAATGCAACCATCTCGGTCGTCACCAGCTCCGCCCCGGCGCCCGCAAGGCGATCGAAGGCGGCGTCGCGACTGCGCTCGGTGCGTGAACCGCAGGCATCGGTGACGACCCACACATCCCACTCTTCATCGATGAGGTCCAGCGCCGTCTGCAGCAGACACACATGCGCTTCGCAGCCCGCCACCAAGATGCTCGGACGCTCGGGCCGCTGGGGTTCGCTCTTGCGCAAATGCCTGGGCAGGCTGCGAGCATTGCCCTTGATCTGCACCACTTCGGGGACGAGCAGATCGACCAGCCCGTCGGCCACGGCACTGAAATGCATCTTGGAAAGCGTCTTGCCGCACAGGCCGCGCAGCTCGGCATCGTTGGCGCCCAGGCGCGCCGGGTTCTGCTCCGTGCCCCAGACCGGAACCTGCATGCGCCTGGCCGCCTGCGCGAGCCGCCGCGCATTGGCGAGCACCGCCCGCGCCTCATGGATCACCGGCATCAAACGCTCCTGGTAATCGACCAGCACAAGTTGACATTCATCGGCATCAAGCAGCATCGCGCGTCTCCTGAAAAGCACATCGCAGGCATTGTCGCAGTCTCGCGCGCACGCATTGCGCCCATGCACGATGCCATCGCCGTTTCGCCTTGTAAAATTGCATCCTGTTCACAGTGCTGCCATGAAAAAACCGATCACCGACCTGCCACCGCGCCCCAGCGTTCAAGTGCTGGAGCGCATGTTTTCGCTGATCGACATCCTCGCGGCGCGCGACGAGCCGGTGTCGCTCAAGGAGATCAGCGAGCGTTCCGGCCTGCATCCGTCCACCACCCACCGCATCCTCAACGACCTCACCACCGGCCGCTTTGTGGATCGCCCCGAGGCGGGCAGCTACCGGCTGGGCATGCGGCTGCTGGAACTGGGCAACTTGGTCAAGGCGCGCCTGAACGTACGCGACGCGGCCATCCTGCCGATGCGCCACCTGCACAAGCTCATTCAGCAGCCCGTGAATCTGAGCGTGCGCCAGGGCGATGAAATCGTCTACATCGAGCGCGCCTACAGCGAACGCTCGGGCATGCAGGTCGTGCGCGCCATCGGCGGTCATGCGCCCTTGCATCTGACGTCCACCGGCAAGCTCTTTCTCGCGGCGGAAGACGCTCAGCGCGTGCGCGCCTACGCCACGCGCACCGGCCTGCCCGGCCACACGCGCAACAGCATCACGCAACTGCCCGCGCTGGAGCGGGAGCTGGCGCACGCGCGGCAATCCGGTATCGCACGCGACAACGAAGAACTCGAAATGGGTGTGCGGTGTATGGCCGCCGGCATCTATGATGACCAGGGCGATCTGATCGCCGGGCTTTCCATTTCCGCACCGGCGGACCGGCTCGATGATGGGTGGATTCCCAAGCTGCAATCGAGCGCACAGGAAATATCGCTGGCATTGGGCTGTACCGGGCAGGCACCACAAAAGCACGCCTGAGGGGAAAATGATGCGGGCGCATCGCACAGGTCCGGCATGACCCTCATGCCCCGCCACCCGCGTCCAGCCGCGCGATTTCAACGCATCGGCTGAGCCGAATCTCTTACGCGCGCCTGACATCGGCGCGCTTTTCCGCGCCTATTTTCTCGGGGTTTTCGAGTCTGGTCACCCTTGCGCGAGCCGCCTACATTCATCAACGTCGCGCGTGGAAGACCAAGTATTGGCATCGGCCAGTGAATGAACCGGCAGGGGACCCACGGTCCGCAAACTGCCTGCAATTTGGCAGCCGTGCGCTTCAAGGGTAGTTGCAATCGCTCGATTGCAACGTGATTCAGGTCACGATTTCCAACCACGAAGTAGATAGGAGATATATGTCCAAATTTGACTCCACGAGCGGCGTCTCCCGCCGCGGTGCGCTGCAGCTGAGCGCAGCCGGCGGCATGATGGCCACCGGCCTGGGCGGCGTGCAATGGGCCATCGCCCAAGACAAGCCCAAGCTCGGCGCCACCTGGCCCGAGGGCTCGCAAGGCGACACCGTCTATCTGGGCGCCGCGGTGCCGCTGACAGGCACTTATGCCGTGCAGGGCGCCGACGAACTCAAGGGCATGGAACTGGCCATCGAGCACATCAACAGCAATCACGAGTTGATGAAGGCGCTGGCGCCGAAGATTAACAACGGCGTGAACGGCAAGAAGGTCAAGCTCCTGTCCGCCGACTCGGCCGCCAAGCCCAATCAGGCCCTGCAGGTCGAGCAGACCTTTATCGCGCAGAACAAGGTGATCGCGATGATCGGCTCGACCTCGTCGGCCGTCGCGGTGGCGATGAACAAGTTCGCGCAGCGCGAAAAAATCCTCTACATGGCGGGCATTTCGGGCTCCAACGACACGACCGGCAAGGACTGCGTGCGCTACGGCTTCCGCCAAGGCTTCTACGGCGAAACGGCCGCCAACGCGATCGGCCCGGTGCTCGTGAAACAGTTCGGCAAGAACCGCAAGGCCGCGTTCATGACGCCGGACTACACCTACGGCCACACCACTACCGAATCGGTCAACAACTACCTGACCAAGGAGGGCGGCTGGAAGATGGTGACCAACCAGGTTTCGCCCCTGGGCACACAAGACTTCAGCCAGTACCTGACCAACATCGCCAACTCGGGCGCTGAATTCCTGATCAACGTCAACTGGGGCCGTGACGCGGTGCTGTCCTCGCAGCAAGCCAAGCAGTTCGGTCTGATCCCGAAGATGACGCTGGTGCTGCCTTACCAGATCCCGTTCATCGCCAAGGAAGCCGGCGTGGACATCACGCACGGCGTACTGGCGGCGACCGATTTCTGGTGGACGCTGGAAGACAAGTTCCCGCTGGCCAAGCAGTTCGTGGAGGCATTCCACAAGAAGTACGGCTACCGTCCCGAGTGGGGTGCGGAAAACGGCTACGTGAGCTTCGCTCACTGGGCCCGCATGGTCACGGAAGCCGGCAGCTTCTACCCGCCCGACGTGATCAAGCAGTGGGAAAAAGGCGAGACCATACCGTCGCTGCTCGGTGACGTGCGCTACCGCCCCGAAGACCACCAGTGCGTGCGTCCCGTTGTCATCGTCCGTGGCAAGGAAAAGAAGGACATGAAGAACGACGAGGACTTCTGGGAAGTGATCGAGCTGGTCGATGGCGCCAAGGTCATGCAGAAACCTGACGCCTTCGGCTGCAAGCTGGGCGATTACACCTGACGGAAAGACAGGCGCGCCGAGGTCTTCCGGACCTCGGCGCGTCATGCGACGCCGACCTGAGGAGGGCGCTTGTGTGCTGTGGATTTCCCGGTGCACAAGCGCATGGCGTATTCAACTCCCTGGATTGATTGACAAACATGGCAGGTCAATGTGATTAACACGGCCAATTTCATATCTCAATTGTTCAACGGGCTGGTTCTGGGAGCGCTGCTGGCGCTGATTTCATCCGGCCTGACGATCATTTACGGCACGCTGGGCGTGCTCAATCTGGCGCACGGCGCGTTGTTCATGCTCGGCGGCTATGCCGGCTGGCTTGCGTTCGAGTATTCGCATTCGTTCATTCTGGCCGTGGCGGCCGGTGCCTTGTTTGTGATGATCGTCGGCGTGGTCATGGAGCAGTTGATCATCAAGCACTTCTATTCCAGGCCCGACGAGGATCAGTTGCTTGTGACCTTCGGGCTGAGCATCGTATTTGCCGAGCTGGTGCGCTATTTTTTCGGCAGTCTTTCCAAAAAAGTGCCTCCGCCCGATATCTTCTCCGGCGCAACGAACATGGGGTTCATGATCTACCCCAACTATCGCCTCGCACTGCTGGGCATCATCGCCGTGGCATTGCTCGCGCTGTACTGGGTGCTGTACCGCACGCGCATCGGCATGATCGTGCGCGCAGGCATCGAAGACTCGGTGGCGGTCGATTCACTCGGCATCAACGTATACCGGGTGTTCACGCTGGTCTTCGGCATTGGCGCCATGGCAGCGGGCTTCTCGGGCATCGTGTATTCGCCGGTGGTGGCCATGTCGCCGGACAGCGGTGATTCGATTCTGGTGAAAACCTTCGTGGTGATCGTGATTGGTGGTGTCGGCTCATTCCCCGGCGCCATACTGGGCGGCCTGATCGCCGGCGAGATTCTCAGCCTGACTTCCATGGTGAATCCCGCCTACTCTGAAATCATGCTCTTCGTGGCAATGACGCTTGTCCTGGTCTTCCGTCCCCGCGGTCTGATGGGCGCGATAGGTCGCAACTAACCCCGAGTCTCAGATGTCCAGAAAAATACCTTTCTTCGCCGAGCTGGTGACGCTGCTCGTGCTGATCGCCATCCCGTTCATCCTGCCACCCCTCGGGTTCACGCCAGCCACCATCAACCGGATCATGATTTTCGGTCTGGTGGGCATCGGCTTCGACCTGCTGTTCGGCTACACCGGCCTGCTGTCTTTCGGGCAATCGGCCTTCTTCGGCACCGGCGGCATGTTCGCCGCCTATCTGCTCACGCAGACCTCGTTCACCAATGTCGTGCTGGCCCTCATCCTGGGCACGATCGTTGCGGCGGTGGCGGGCTACCTGGTGGGCATGGTGGCTCTGCGCCGCACCGGCATCTACTTCGCGATGATCACGGTGGCGATTGCCGAGGTGTTCTTCTTCATGGAGTTCAATCCTCTTGCGGAATACACCGGTGGCGAAAACGGCCTGCCGGGCGTACCCTCGGCCAGCCTGGGGCTCGGCTTCACGACGATCCACTTCAAGAGCGACTTGGCGCTGTACTCGTTCTTCTCGTTCTGGCTCTTCGTCGGTCTGGTCATTGCGCTGCGCATCGTGCGTTCGCCCTTCGGACTGGTGATGCGCGCCATTCGCGAAAATCCGGATCGTGCCACGGCGCTCGGGCACAACATCCACAGCTACAAGCTCGTGGTGTTCATCGTGGCGGCCATGTACGCCGGTTTCGGCGGCGGGCTGCTGGCCGTGATGCAAGGTTTCATGCCACCCGATGCATTCATGTTCGCCACGTCCGGCGAAATCGTGATGATGACCGCCATCGGCGGCGCGGGCACGCTCTTCGGGCCGGTCCTAGGCTCCGCGACGTGGCTGCTGCTCAGCGACTTCTTCCAGACGGTGCTCAACCTGGGCGCGACCTGGAAGCTCGTCCTGGGTGTCGTGTTCGTGCTGCTCGTGGTCTTCCTGCGCCGCGGTCTGGCCGGGGCATTCGTCGACCTCTACCACTTGGTGTTCGGTACAAAAAAAGCCGCCAGCGCCCCCGCGCCAGCTGCCCCGGTCAACACGGCCGCCGTCAATGCGCTGCACCACAAGAACACGCACAACAAGAGCGGGCACATCCTTGAAGCCAAGGGACTCACGAAGCACTACGGCGGCATCGCCGCCAACAGCGACATCGACTTTGCCGTGAACTATGGGGAAATCCGCGGCATCATCGGGCCGAACGGCGCCGGCAAGAGCACCTTCTTCAAGATGCTCACCTGCGAAGTCCAGCCCACCGCCGGCACGATCAAGTTCGACGGACGGGACATCACGCACCTGAACGTGACCGAGGCCTGCCAGATCGGTCTGACCAAGAGCTATCAGATCAACCAACTGTTCGAGCGCCTCACGGTACGCCAGAACCTGATGATCTCTGCCCTGGCCGAATTGCGCGGCAAGTTCAAGCTCGATCTGCTCAGGTCCATGTCCAAAGTCCGCGGGCTCGCGGCTCAGGTGGAAAGCACGGCGGCGCTGGTGCACCTCACCCATCGTCTCGACGCCCACGTGGCCGACCTGGCTTATGGCGAGAAGCGCCGGCTGGAAGTCGGACTTGCCCTGGCCACGTCCCCTTCCCTGCTGCTGCTCGACGAGCCACTGGCGGGCATGAGTGCCGAGGAGCGCGTGGAGACCGTCGCATTGCTCAAATCCATCGCCAAAGGCCGCACGCTCGTCATCATCGACCACGACATGGATTCATTGTTCGAGCTGGTCGAGCGCGTCACCGTGCTGCAGGAAGGGCGGCTGCTCGTGGAGGGCACCCCCGATGAAATCAAGAACAACGCCCAGGTCCAGGAAGCCTACCTCGGCGGCGTGCATGGAGAGACGCAATGAGCCTGCTAGAAGTCAGTGGAATCAACAGCTACTACGGCGACAGCCACATCCTCTTCGATGTGGGCATGCGCGTGGAAAAAAATGAAGTGGTGGCCCTGCTGGGGCGCAATGGCGCCGGCAAATCCACCACCTTCAAGAGTCTGGCGGGCGTCGTCAAACCCAAGAGCGGCAGCGTCAAGCTCGACGGCGTGGAAGTTGCCGGAAAGAAGGCTCACCAGATCGCCTTGGCTGGCCTGCAGCTCGTGCACGAGGAAAGACGCGTGTTCGGCAGCCTGAACGTGGAGGAAAACATCATCCTCGCCGGGCTCACGGCGCCCAACAAGTGGCCGCTGGAACGCATCTACTCCATCTTCCCGCGCCTGCAGGAGCGCCGCACCAGCCGGGGAACCGATCTTTCGGGGGGCGAACAGCAAATGCTGGCCATTGCCCGTGCGCTGGTGCGCGATCCGAAAATCATCCTGCTCGATGAGCCATTCGAAGGCCTGGCCCCGGTGATCGTCCAGGATCTGATCCGCGTCTGCCGCGATCTGGCCAAGGCGGGCCAGACCATCGTGCTGATCGAGCAGAATCTGGCCGCGGCCATGTCGCTCGCGAGCCGCGCCTACATCCTGAACAACGGTCAGATCGTTCATGAAGGCACGACGGCGGATTTGAAGAAGCAACCCGAGATCATCCAGAAATATCTCGGGGTCTGACGCGCCGTTTGGCGGTTGCATCCCTCAAGCCCGCGACAGTTGCCAAAGCTTCGCGGGCTTTTTCGTCACTAACAAGCAGCGTCAGGCGACCGTTCGCTTCATTGCCCCGCTTTGCAGCAGTCTCGCCACCATGCGGGAAGTCATGCTCTGAGTGCTGCCATCGGCCTGCGTGAACAGGAACAGGGTGTTCCGGGGACTGAGCCACGTGAGCTGCGTGCGCACCACGCCGTGCGCCCCTTCGATGTCCACCCATTCGCCCACGCTCAGGCTCGTTTCCAGCGAGGCGCCGCCGACCGCCGGCCCAGGCGCACTTGCGGCGGCTACCGGCGCCTGCATCACTTCACGGATCGGTCGGGCGGCAGTCTCCGGGCCCAGCGCCTCCTGGCGCTGCGGCACGGGCAGATCATGGCCCCCTTCAAGGGGCATCTGCGCCGACGCCGTGCCGTCATGCTCCAGGCCGTGCGCGGTTTGCTCAAAATCGTCGGTCGCGGCATCCAGGGCCCCCGCCACGGTCAATGGGGCCGGCGAACGCAGCGAGTCCCACATCGAGGAATCGATGCCCGGCAGAGCCTCCTGCCCAATGGGCGCGAGAAAGCTCTCCATGGCGTCCGTGCGGGAGTGCGCGAAGGGCTCATCGGCGACCAATCCCGCAAAACGGCTTCGACCCGTGGTCACATAGTGCAAGGGCTGGACGCCGCGTGCCCGCAGATCCTCTGAAACCCGGCGGTACTCACGCACCAGCAAGGTGCCCAACCCCGACTGCATCGGCGCCAACCAGAGACGGGCAAGTTCGGTGGGCACACCGGCACCATAAACGACGCCATAGAGCGCGCGCACGTAGTTGCCAGGACGCAGCGGGTTACGCTCCGGCTGCACGCGATCGAATCCCTGAGCGGCACCGATGAGGGTATCGAGCTCCGACAGAGCCGGCGCCACTTCGTGGGCGATGCGCTGGCGCGCGCGCACCATTTCCACGCGCAGACGCGCGTCGTCCTTGCCGATTTCCAGCAATTTGCTCGTGGCCGACACGCTGCCGGTCTGCGCCGGCACACCCTGGGCGAACAATTCGAGCATGGCCAGCGGATACTGGGCCACCAGCCGGGATTCATGCTTGACAAGGTGTTGCAGCGCCTGCGCTTCCTGCGCACTCGCCTGCCCCGGTGTCTCGTGCTGCTGCCACTGGGCACGCACGAGCCGCACCAGATCGCTCATCAACACGCTGCTGCGCTTGACGGCGCCAACGATGCTGGCACGGTAAATGGCGACGGTGTCCGCGGGAGAGGCCGGCATGGCGAAACTGTGTGTACAAGTCGCAGGCGTGACCTGCGCCTACTTCAAAGCCTTGTAGCGTACCCGCTTTGGCGCCGCGCCCTCTTCCCCCAGGCGTTTTTTCTTGTCCGCTTCATATTCCTGATAGTTGCCATCGAAGTAGAACCACTGGCTGTCGCCCTCGGCCGCGAGGATGTGCGTGGCAATCCGATCAAGAAACCAGCGGTCGTGGCTGATCACCATCACCGTGCCGGCATATTCGAGCAGCGCGTCTTCCAAGGCACGCAGGGTTTCCACATCCAGGTCGTTGGAGGGTTCGTCCAGCAGCAGTACATTGCCGCCCTGGATCAGTGTCTTGGCCAGATGCAGGCGCCCACGCTCGCCCCCCGAGAGGTTGCCCACCTTCTTCTGCTGATCCTGGCCGTTGAAGTTGAAACGCCCGCAGTACGCACGACTGGCCATCTGGAACTTGCCGACGTTGATGATGTCCAGCCCCCCGGAAACATCTTCCCAGACCGTCTTGTCGTCCGTCAGGGCATCACGCGACTGGTCGACATAAGCCATCTTCACCGTCTGGCCGATGACCACCTCTCCGCTGTCGGGTTTTTCCTTGCCCGCGATCATCTTGAACAGCGTGGATTTGCCTGCGCCGTTCGGACCGATGATGCCGACAATGGCCCCTGCCGGCACGGCAAAGCTCAGGTCGTCGATCAGCACCCGATCGCCAAAACTCTTGGTGACGTGATGGAATTCGATCACCTGCGTGCCCAGGCGCTCGGCCACGGGGATGAAGATTTCCTGCGTCTCGTTGCGTTTCTGATATTCATGATCGGAGAGCTCCTCGAAGCGCGCGATGCGGGCCTTGGACTTGGCCTGGCGCCCCTTGGCATTCTGGCGCACCCACTCCAGTTCCTTTTTCAGGGCCTTGGCGCGCGCTTCCTCGCCTTTTTGTTCCGATTCCAGGCGGGCCTGCTTTTGCGTCAGCCACTCGGAGTAATTGCCCTTGTACGGGATGCCGTGGCCGCGATCGAGCTCCAGGATCCACTCGGCCGCGTTGTCCAGGAAGTAACGGTCGTGGGTGATGGCCACCACGGTGCCGGGAAAGCGGTGCAGGAACTGCTCCAGCCATTCGACCGACTCGGCATCCAGGTGGTTGGTGGGTTCGTCAAGCAGCAGCATGTCGGGCTTGGAAAGCAGCAGCCTGCACAGCGCCACGCGGCGCTTCTCGCCACCCGAGAGCTTGCCGATGACCGCATCCCAGGGTGGCAGGCGCAAGGCGTCGGCCGCAATTTCCAGCTGGTGCTCGCTGTCGGTGCCTGCCGCGGCAATGACCGCCTCGAGCTGAGCCTGCTCAGCCGCGAGCGCGTCGAAGTCGGCATCTTCCTCGGCGTAGGCCGCGTAGACCTCTTCCAGACGAGCACGCGCGGTATTGACCTCGGCCATCGCTTCCTCGACTTCCTCGCGCACCGTGCGCGCGGGGTCGAGTTGCGGCTCCTGCGGAAGGTAGCCTATGGTCAGCCCCGGCATGGGCAGCGCCTCGCCTTCGAACTCCTTGTCCACGCCCGCCATGATCTTGAGCAGCGTGGACTTGCCCGAGCCGTTGAGCCCCAGCACGCCGATCTTCGCGCCCGGGAAAAAAGACAGCGAAATGTCTTTCAGAATCTGCCGCTTGGGTGGCACGGTCTTGGTCACGCGGTTCATCGAAAAAACATACTGAGCCATGGATTCCCTTGTGCAATGCGAACTGAAAATGACGGCAGCCTCGCTGCCTTGATGCGCTAATTATCCGTGCATGCGACAATACGCGGCTGTCGGGCCTTCCAGTAGCCCGCGCAAACGCGCTCCGCACACGGGCGCACCGGGTCTCCACCAGGAGGCCACGCTTTCGCAACCATCAGATCTGATGTACTGGCCGGACGGTTCACACGACCGCGGCTTCAGGCTGATACCCGCGCCCAGGATGGGTGCAGACACACAAATGACATTTGAAGAACTGAACCTGGCACCAGCCTTGCTGCGCGCCGTGCAAGAGTTGGGCTACGAAAATCCGACACCGATACAGGCGCAAGCCATTCCACTGGTCCTGGAGGGCTCGGACCTGCTCGCCGGGGCCCAGACGGGCACGGGAAAGACGGCGGCCTTTGCGCTGCCCATCCTGCATCACCTCGCGCAAGACACCCCCGCGACGGGCAGGCACACGCCGATCCGCGCCCTGATTCTGACGCCGACGCGCGAACTGGCCGCGCAGATCGAGGAATCCTTCCGTGCCTACGCGAAATACATGGACATCCGCTCGACCGTGATTTTCGGCGGCGTTGGCATGAACCCGCAGGTCGAGCGCATCAAGCGCGGCGTGGACGTGCTCGTCGCCACGCCCGGACGGCTGCTGGATCTGCAGCAGCAAGGCCTGCTCGATCTTTCCGGCGTGCAGACGCTGGTGCTCGATGAAGCCGACCGGATGCTGGACATGGGCTTCATTCACGACGTGAAGAAGATTCTTGCGCTGCTGCCGCGCGACAAGCAGAGCCTGCTGTTTTCGGCGACCTTCAGCGACGAAATCCGCGAACTCGCGGGCAGCCTGCTGCGCAGTCCCAAGAGCATCCAGGTCACACCGAGCAACACCACGGTGCAACGCATCCAGCAGGTCATCCACCCCGTGGGCCGTGCCAGGAAGAAGGCGGTGCTGCTGCACATCATCCAGGAGCAGAACTGGAGCCAGGTGCTGGTGTTCACGCGCACCAAGTTCGGCGCCAACAACGTGGCCGAATACCTTGAAAAGAATGGCGTGACGGCCATGGCGTTGCACGGCAACAAGAGCCAGACGGCGCGCACCAATGCGCTCGAAGGTTTCAAGAACGGAAAGATTCGCGCGCTCGTGGCCACCGACATCGCCGCGCGCGGCATCGACATCGACGACCTGCCCCATGTCGTGAACTACGAAATCCCGAACGTGCCCGAAGATTACGTGCACCGCATCGGCCGCACCGGCCGAGCCGGGCGCGAGGGACATGCAGTCAGCCTCGTCTGCATGGACGAGGAAGGTTTCATGATGGAAATCGAGCGCTTCACGCGTCAGGAAATCCCGGTGCAGCCGCTGGAGGGCTTCGGCCCGGACGAGGGCGAGAAGGCCGAACCCATCGCCATGGGTCGCCAGACCCTGTGGGGCGGGGCCGGCAGGCCACCGAGCCGCGAGGTGATGCAGGCCGCCGCCAAGGCCGCGCGCGGCGAAATGATGGAGCGCATCCGTACCAACAAGGCTGGCCGCCCCTCGACACGGAGCAATCACAAGCCCGAAGGCCGGCCGCAGGCACCCCGTTCGGATGACGGCGCCGGCAGGCCACGTGCCGGTCGCAACGACCACCACTCGGAACGGCGCCATGACGACAGCCAGCCTCATGGCGAAAACGCGCACCTGGGAACACAACTGGGACGCATGGGCATGGAGCCGCGACGCAACGCCCGAGGCGGCGGTGGCCAGCCGGACCCGATGCGCACGAGCGCGGATCTCATGGGCCAGCACGGCCGGCGCGGCGCGCCACGCGGCAATCGCTCGCGCGGCCCGCGCGGCGGTGGCTATCCGGCCTGAAACGCGCACCCCCGAAGGCCGCCAGAACACTGTCGCCTTCGGGCTCACGGCTTTGTGGCAAGCTATCGGGGCATTTCATTTTCCAGAGCCACCCATGAAGCTGCTGCCAAGGCCGTGCGCCGCTCACCCTCACCCATCAACCCGCCTGGCCCGCCGCTGGCTGATTCCAGCCAGCGTCGTCGCCACGCTTCTTCTTGCGGCCTGCGCCAGCACGCCCTTGCCGCCGTGGCCCTCGCAAAGCGCCCGGGTCGTTCCTCCCCCGCATTCCAGGTCGCAGGCCGCGCAGCCTGACCGTCCCACCGACCAGGCGAGCACCGGCCCGGTGGTGACTCCCATCACAGGGCCTGAAGCTCAACCGGGTGCCGCCACGCTCATCGAGAGCGCCGCGGTCGCCGCGCACTTCCCCGACCCGCCGGTGCGTTACGACACCCCCGGTCTGCAAACCCAGCGGCGCGCCTGGACCACCAACGCCGAGCTCTCCCAGTGGCTGGACGAGCTGGCAAGCACCCCAGCCGACCGGACAAGCGCACGCCGAATCGATCTGGGCCCGTCGCAAAACGGCACGCCCCTGCTGGCCCTGGCATTGAACGGCACGATCGGCGACAAGCCGCTGCTGTCCAACGGACGACCCACCGTGCTCCTGGTGGGCCAACAGCATGGCGATGAACCGGGCAGCAGCGAAGCGCTGCTGGTGATGGCACGCGAACTGTCTCAGGGGCTGCTCGCGCCCATGCTCCAGCGCATCAATGTGGTCATCGTTCCGCGCGCCAACCCCGATGGCGCCTCGACCGGCAGCCACGCCACCAGCGACGGCACCGACCTGAACCACGACCATCTGGCCTTGCGCACGCCCGAGGCCAGAGCCATCGCGCAGCTGATCCGCACCTACCGTCCCGCCGTTATCGTCGACGTGCGCGAATACCCGGCGCAGGCCGTGAACATGGCGGGCGCGAGGGTACTGCCCAGCTACGATGTGCTGGCGCAACCGGCAACCGCGGCCAACATACCGGAGTTCGTCAACAAGGCCGCCGCGGAATGGTTCATGCAACCTCTCTTCAAGTCGCTCGAAGACAGCGGCCTGACCCATGAATGGCTGCACACGCTCACGGCGGACCAGGGTGCGTTGGCGGCGCAGACGGGTGGTGCGCAGCCCGATTCGCTGCGCAACCTGGGAGGGCTGAGCAACACGGTCAGCCTGGCCATCGCCAGCCGCGGCACGGGGCTTGGGCGCGCCCACATTCAGCGCCGCGTACACAGCCTGGTGGTGGCGCTCACGAGCGTGCTGCGCAGCACCGCGGATCGCAGTGGCGACCTGCGCCAGGTACAGACCTACGTGACGCGGGACGTTGCTTCCAAGGCGTGTCAGGGCCTGCTCACGGTTCAGGCCAGCCCCACCACCTCCGAGCATGACCTGGGCCTGATCGACGAAACCAGCGGTGAACTCAAGCGGCTGAAGGTGCAGTGGACCTCCACGGCGACCCTGCGCCCCGAACTGCAGCGCCCGCGGCCATGCGGGTACTGGCTGAGCGCGGACTCGGCGGCGGCGCAACATCTGGCCTGGCTGGGCCTGCAGGTGATGCGCATCGCCGAAGACGGCTCGGTGCTGACCGAGAGTTTTTCTGGCCCGAGCGGTGCCGGTTCGGCCGCGCAGGCGGTGCGCACGACGACCGACGTGCCTGCCGGCAGCTACTTCGTGGGGATGAACCAGCCGCTGGCCAACGTGGCTGCGGCGGCACTTGAGCCCGGAACGCCGTTCAGCTACCAGAGCGCCGGGATTCTTGGCGAGCCAGGCGCAAGCACCCGCGTCATCAACAACCCCTCCCTGGTGTTTGACGAATCGGAGTAGATGCATCTGCCGAGCCACCGGCCGGCGCGCGCGCCGGCCGACCGCCAGACGCAAGGCGCTCCATGATCACCGGCCTGCTCGCCTCCCTTGGCGCCTCGGTGCTGTTCGCGGCGATGTACTACCTCGCGCCCCGGCTGGCGCCTCTCGATGGCGAGCAGATCTTCGGCTGGCGCATTCTCTCGACACTGCCCTTCACCACGCTCATCGTGCTCTCTCGCGGCCAATGGCCGCGTGTGCGCTCCATGTTCACGCGCGCGCGGCAGGATCCCCTCTGGGGCCTGGCCCTGTGCGCAAGCGCCGCGCTGCTGGGGGTGCAGCTCTGGCTGTTCCTCTGGGCGCCGCTCCAAGGGCGCGCGCTGCCGGTGTCGCTGGGCTACTTCCTGTTGCCGCTCGTGATGGTGGTGGCGAGCCGCTCGCTGTTTCACGAGCGCCTGTCATGGATGCAATGGCTGGCCGTGGGGCTGGCGGCCCTGGGCGTGGGGCATGAAGTCCTGCGCACGGGCGCAATGTCCTGGGAAACGTGGCTGGTGGCCATCGGCTACACGATCTATTTCGTGCTGCGGCGAAAGCTAGGTACCGATCACCTTGCGGGGCACTGGATCGACCTGATGCTGCTGGTTCCCGCCGCGTTGTGGTTCGTGCTGCGCACGCCCGCTTCCACGCTTTTCTTCGCGGGCACACCCCACCTGTGGGGCATGGTTCCGGCGCTGGGCATCGTCAGCGCCGTGGCCCTTGCGCTGTACATGGTGGCGAGCCGTCTGCTGGCGCTCGGTCTGTTCGGGCTCCTGAGCTATGTGGAGCCGATTCTGCTTGTCCTCGCGGCGCTGCTGCTCGGTGAGCGCATCCGTGGCGAGCAATGGCCGACTTACCTGCCGATTTTCGCGGCGGTCGGCGTGCTCGTGATCGACGGCATCGCGCGCATCCGTTCGGGGGCGCGCCACGCCACGTCCTGAAAACGGCGCTACTCGCCCTTGGGGTCGCGCTCCATCAACTGTGCAACGGCCTGCTCAGGCCGGGTCGTGCCATCGAGCAGGGCCACCACGGCCTCGACGATCGGCATCTCGACGCCCAGTTGCCGGGCGCGGGCCGCGACCGTGTGGGCGCTGTGCACGCCCTCGGCCACGTGGCCAAGATCGCTGAGCACCCGAGCCAGGGGCAGGCCCCGGGCCAGCTGCAAGCCCACCGTGCGGTTGCGCGAGAGATCGCCCGTGGCCGTCAGCACGAGATCACCCAGGCCGGACAGGCCCATGAATGTTTCCGTGCATGCGCCCAGCGCAACGCCAAGACGCGACATCTCGGCCAGCCCTCGCGTGATCAATGCCGCCCGCGCATTCAAACCCAGCCGCAGACCATCACACAAGCCGGTGGCGATGGCCAGGACGTTCTTGACCGCACCACCGACCTCCACGCCAACCAGATCGTCATTGACATACACCCGAAGATGCCTGCCGTGCAGTGCCTGCACGAGCGCCTCGCGCACCGATGCATGCGCGCTGGCGGCGACCAGGGCCGTGGGCTGCATGCGCGCCACCTCCAGAGCGAAGCTTGGGCCGCTGAGCGCGCCCGCCTGCAGCTTTGGCGCGACCTGCGCGCACACTTCATGCGCCAGCTGCCCCGTTTGCGCCTCGAAGCCCTTGCACAGCCAGGCCACGGGGCCCTGAAAGTGCCGCAGCACCCCCAGCAGCCCGCGCAAGGCCGCCGTGGGCGTGGCAAGGAAGACCAGATCGGCGCCCGCAAGGTGCTCCTCGATGCTGGCGCCCACCACCTCCAGCGAAGGCGGAAACGCAACGCCCGCAAGGTATCGGGCGTTCTCACGCGCCTGACGCATGGCTGCTATCTGTCGTTCGTCGCGCCCCCAGAGCTGGACACGGTGCGCCGCCGCATGGCTGGCAGCACTGATGGCAATGGCCGTTCCCCACGCGCCTGCCCCGACAACTACGATATTCATAGCTACTTGCGCCGATGCATAAACGGCCGCAGCCTCTATTTTTTCAACTTACTGCTGGGTGCTGCTCGCACCCTGCGCGGCGGCCGCGGCCTGTTGCTGCTCGTACATGGCCTGGAAGTTGATTTCCGCGAGGTGCACCGGCGGGAATCCCGCGCGCGTCACCACGTCGGCCACGTTGGAGCGGGCATAGGGATAGATGATCTGCGGGCAGACGACACGCATCACGTTGTCCATCTGCTCCTGCGGCACATTGCGGATTTCGAAGATGCCGGCCTGCTTGGCCTCGACGAGAAAGACTGTCTTGTCGCCGTGCTTGGCATGCACCGTGGCAGTCACGGTGACTTCGTAAATTCCGTCCGTGATGGTTTCCGCGCCCACGCCCAGCTGAATGTCTACGCTGGGCTGCTGCTGCTCCAGCAGGATCGCTGGCGAATTGGGCTGCTCGAGCGACATGTCCTTGAGGTACATGCGCTGGATCTGGAAAACCGGGGTTGCTTGTTCGTCGGCCATGATGTCGATCTTTGAGGGTAATGAACATGAAAATGCCCGCCCGGGGAGCTCCCCCAAAGCGGGCAGGTCAGCAGCGCATTATGCAGCGCGGCACCTGGCAATCAAGCCTGCAGCAACGGCATCAGGCCGCCCCGGGCATCGAGCGCAAGCAGATCGTCGCACCCACCCACGTGCTGGCCGCCGATGAAAATCTGCGGCACCGTGCGTTGGCCCGTGATTTCCATCATCTGCCGACGCAGCGCGGGCTCGCCATCGACGCGGATTTCCTCGATGTTCTGCACGCCCTTGGACTTGAGAAACTGCTTGGCACGAATGCAATAGGGGCACGTGGCCGTGGTGTACATCTTGACGGCTTGCATCGTTTTTATCCTTTCATTTGGCGCACCTGCGCCATGGCGCAGCTGGGGGTCCGTCAGGCCTTTTCAACCGGCATGTTGGCCTCGCGCCAGGCCGCCATGCCCCCGGTCAGCGCCTGCGCCTTCTCGTAGCCGAGCCCACGGGCCATGGCCGCGGCGCGGCGTGCGCGCAAACCGCTGGCGCAGACAAGCACCAGCGGCACGGTTTTGTTTTTCACCACTTGTGGCAAACGCTCCTTGAACTGGGACAGCGGCACACTCTTGGCGCCGCCGATGTGCCCCGCCGCGTATTCCCCGGCCTCGCAGACATCGATCACCACCGCCTTTTCGCGGTTGATGAGCTGCACCGCCCCGCTGGCCGACAAGCCACCCAGCCCGCCACCGGACACCATGGGCCAGGCGAGCAAGCCAGCAGAGACCAGGGCCAGAAGGATGAGATACCAGTTTTGCAGGATGAAATTCACGGCGGCGCGACTCCGGGGGCAGTAAAAGTGCTGATTCTAAAATAGCCGGTTTGCTTTATCGAACGAAGGCCCTGCGCATGCACAAGCTCGTCCTGATCCGCCACGGTGAATCTACCTGGAACCTGGAAAACCGCTTCACCGGCTGGACCGACGTGCCGCTCACGGCCACGGGCATTGCTCAGGCGCGCGGCGCCGGGCAGCTGCTCAAGGCCGAGGGCTACGAATTCGACCAGACTTTCACCAGCGTGCTGCAGCGTGCCACGCACACGCTCTGGCATTGCCTGGATGCCATGGAGCGCACCTGGCTGCCCGTGGAGCACAGCTGGCGCCTGAACGAGCGCCACTACGGCGCGCTGCAGGGGCTGAACAAGGCCGAGACAGCCCGGCAGTATGGCGACGAGCAGGTGCACATCTGGCGGCGCAGCTACGACGTGCCACCGCCTGCGCTCGAGGCCACCGATCCACGCTGCGAGCGTGGCGACATCCGGTATGCGGGCCTGGCACCCGAGCAGGTCCCGCTCACCGAATGCCTGAAGGACACCGTGGCGCGCGTACTGCCCTACTGGCAGGAGGCGATCGCCCCGGCCATTCGCTCGGGCCAGCGTGTGCTGATCGCGGCCCACGGCAATTCGATCCGCGCGCTCGTCAAGTACTTGGACGGCATTTCCGACAACGACATCGTCGGGCTGAACATTCCGAACGGTATTCCGCTGGTGTACGAACTCGATGCCGACTTGAAACCGCTGCGCCACGACTATCTGGGCGATCCCAAGGCAGCGGCACAGGCCGCTGCCGCCGTGGCGGCGCAGGGCAAGAGATGAGGGACAGGAACCGCGCCCGTCACGCGCATTCCAAGGTGTATATTGCCGCGACGCGGTAAAGGTGGTGTATGGGGCAGAAACTCAGGATAGCAGGGTGGATTTCCGTGGGCGTGCTTGCGGGCGCGCTCACCACGGTTTCGTTGCAGACGGTCGCGCGCAGCGCCATGACACCGTTGCCGCTGGAAGAGTTGCAGCAACTGGCGGCGGTGTTCGGGCTCATCAAGACCGACTACGTCGAACCCGTCGACGACAGGAAACTCATCACCAATGCCATCTCGGGCATGGTGGCGGGGCTCGACCCACATTCGCAGTATTTCGACAAGAAGTCCTTCAAGGAATTCCGTGAAGGCACGTCCGGGCGCTTCGTCGGCGTCGGGATCGAGATCACGCAGGAAGACGGCCTGATCAAGGTGGTCTCGCCCATCGAGGGCTCTCCGGCGGACCGGGCCGGCCTCAAGACGGGCGATCTGATCACCAAGATCGGCGACGAGGCGGTGCGCGGCCTGCCGCTCAATGACGCGGTCAAGCGCATTCGCGGCGAACCGGGCACCAAGGTGACGCTCACGATCTTCCGCAAGGACGAAAGCCGCACCTTTCCGGTGACGATCACGCGCGAGGAAATCAAGACCCAGTCGGTCAAGGCCAAGCTGATCGAGCCCGGCTATGCCTGGTTCCGCATCTCGCAGTTCCAGGACCGCACGCTCGACGACTTCGTGCGCAAGGCCGAGGAAATCGCCCAGCAGGACCCGAATCTGAAGGGCCTTGTGCTTGACCTGCGCAACGACCCGGGCGGACTGCTGGATGCGGCCGTGGGCGTGTCGGCGGCCTTCCTGCCCCAGGGCGCGACCGTCGTCACCACCGACGGGCAGCTGGCCGAAAGCAAGGCGACCTTCACCGCGTCGCCCGAGTTCTACGCCCGCCGCGGGGGCGATCCGCTCAAGCGCTTGCCAGAAATCTTCCACAAGGTGCCAATGGTGGTGCTGGTCAACGAGGGTTCCGCATCCGCCAGCGAGATCGTGGCGGGCGCGCTGCAGGACAACCATCGCGCAACCATCATGGGCAACCAGACCTTCGGCAAGGGCTCGGTGCAGACGGTGCGCCCGCTCGGGCCGGACACCGGCATCAAGCTGACCACGGCGCGCTACTTCACGCCCAGCGGCAAGTCGATCCAGGCGCGCGGCATCGTGCCCGACGTGATGGTCGACGAGACGGCGGAAGGCGATGTCTTTGCCGCGCTGCGCCTGCGCGAGTCCGACCTCGCCAAGCACCTGGACAACACCCAGGGCGGCGAGGCGGTCCAGGACAAGGCGCTGGAGGCGGCCCGGGACGCGGCCCGCAAGAAGCTGGAGGAAGAAACCAAGAATGCCAAGGTCGAGCGCAAGCTGCCCGAGTTCGGCACCGACAAGGACTTTGCGCTCGCCCAGGCGCTGCACCAGCTCAAGGGCGAGCCAGTGCAGGTGAGCAAGACCCTGACCGAGCGCAAGCAGGCCAAGAAGGACGACTGAACCGCGCCTGCGCGTCACCCCCAAGGCCGGTTGCGTCCGGCCTTTTTCATGGACACCGTGCCGATGAATGACGACCAGTTGCTGCGCTACTCGCGCCACATCATGCTCGATGAGATCGGCATCGAGGGGCAGGAGCGCATCATGGCCGCCCGGGTGCTGATCGTGGGGGTCGGCGGCCTGGGCTCGCCCGCCGCACTGTTTCTGGCCTCGGCAGGCGTGGGCGACATCACGCTCGTGGACGACGATCAGGTGGACTTGACGAACCTGCAACGTCAGATCGCCCACACGACGGCGCGCATCGGCATGGCCAAGATCGATTCCGCTGCCGCGGCCATGCGCGCGATCAATCCCGAGGTGCGGGTGCATGGCGTGCGCGAGCGGATGTCGCAAGAGGGCCTGCTGCCGCTCGTGACCGCGGCCGATGTGGTGCTGGACTGCACCGACAACTACGCCACGCGCCACGCCATCAACGCCGCCTGCGTGAGCGCGCGCAAGCCGCTGGTGGCAGGTTCGGCGATCCGCTTCGACGGGCAGATCGCGGTGTACGACACACGCCACGCCGACTCGCCCTGCTATGCGTGTTTGTTTGCGCGCGATGCCGTTTTTGAAGAGGTGGCCTGCGCCACGATGGGCGTTTTTTCACCCCTGGTGGGCATCATCGGGACGATGCAGGCAGCCGAGGCGCTCAAGCTCATCACCAGCACTGGCGAGCCTTTGCGCGGCCGGCTGCAGATGCTCGATGGGCGCACGATGCGCTGGAGCGAGATCCGCCTGGCGCGCGATCCGGGCTGCACGGTCTGCCGCCACCGCTGAAAACCCGCTGCCCAAAAGCACCTGCGTGGGCTAGCATCGCCCATCGCGGCTTCAGTTTCCACCGAATGTCCCAGTCTCACTTCGTGGCCACGCACGTACGCTACACGACGCTTGCCCTTTGCGTGCTGGCGGCGCTGGCCAGCCTGCCCTGGATGGCCGCGCGCCCCGGCGCCTGGCCCGTCACCCTGTTCGTGCTCGCCTGCGTGCTGATCCTCCTCGGGGTGCGCGACCTGCGTCAGACGCGCCACGCGGTGCTGCGCAACTACCCCATCCTCGGGCACCTGCGTTTCATCCTGGAATTCATCCGCCCGGAAATCCGCCAGTACTTCATCGAGGGCGACATCGACAAGGGCGAGCCCTTCACGCGCGCGCAGCGCACCGTGGTGTATCAGCGCTCCAAGGGCGTGCCCGACGTGCGCCCATTCGGCACCAAGCTGGACGTGGGCGCCAAGGGCTACGAGTGGATCAACCATTCGCTGCACACCACGAAGATCGATTCGCACGACTTCCGCGTCTGGATCGGCGGGCGCCCCGATACCCCACGCGTCGGCGTCTCGCCCTGCACACAGCCCTACAACGCGAGCGTCTTCAACATCTCGGCCATGAGTTTCGGCGCGCTCTCGGCCAACGCTATCCTGGCGCTGAACCTGGGCGCCAAGATGGGCGACTTCGCGCACGATACCGGTGAAGGCGGCATCAGCCGCTACCACCACCAGAACGGCGGCGACCTGATCTGGGAGATCGGCTCGGGCTACTTCGGCTGCCGCAACCCTGACGGGACGTTCAACGGCGAACGCTTTGCCGAGCAGGCCAAGAACCCGCAGGTGAAAATGATCGAGATCAAGCTCAGCCAGGGCGCCAAGCCGGGCCACGGCGGCATCCTGCCCGGCGCCAAGGTGACGGCGGAAATCGCCGCCGCTCGCGGCGTGCCCGAGGGCGAGGACTGCGTTTCGCCCTCGTCGCACAGCGCGTTCTCCACGCCGGTGGAGATGATGCAGTTCATCGTCCGCCTGCGCGAGCTCTCGGGCGGCAAGCCGGTGGGCTTCAAGCTGTGTATCGGCCACATCTGGGAGTGGTTCGGCATCGTCAAGGCGATGCTGGAAACCGGCATCACGCCCGACTACATCGTCGTCGATGGCGCCGAGGGCGGCACGGGCGCCGCGCCGGTCGAGTTCGCCGACCACATGGGCGCGCCGGTGCAGGAAGGCCTTCACCTGGTGCACAACACCCTGATCGGCGTGGGCCTGCGCGAGCGAATCAAGATCGGTGCGGCGGGCAAGGTGATCACCTCGTTCGACCTGGCGCGCATGTTCGCGCTGGGCGCGGACTGGTGCAACTCGGGGCGCGGCTTCATGATGGCGCTGGGCTGCATCCAGGCGCAGGTCTGCCACACCGGTTTTTGCCCGACGGGCATCACCACGCAGGACCCGGTGCGCGAGAAGGCACTGGTCATCTCGGACAAGGCGCCGCGCGTGGCGCAATACCACGCCAACACGCTGCACGCGCTCAAGGAACTGCTGCAGGCCGCGGGCCTGATGCACCCCGATCAGCTGTCCACGCACCACATCGTGCGGCGCATCGACAGCGCGCGCATCCGGCTGCTCTCGGCGCTGATGCCGACCATCGAGCGGCGCGCCATCCTGGACGACCTGGCGCACCAGCACAACGTCTATCGCCTGTACTGGCCGCTGGCCGACGCGCACAGCTTCGCGCCGCACGTGCCCACCGCGCAGGAGCTGCGCGACGACCCCGACATCCTGCGCCCCACGGTGGCCGGGCACCCCGCCTCGGCGGTGCAGATCGCCGAGGCGCTCACGCGCCGGCGCCCACCCCACCCCACGCCGGTCAGCACCGTTGTGCCCGGGCAGGCGCGCACGCCGCACGCGGCGGCCTCGGCCTCGCAGGTGCCCGAGGAATGGACCGCCCCGGACAGCACAAGAACATGAGACAAATCGGCTTGCAGCGCTCTTTCAGAAAGCGCTGGCAGCTATCGATACGATAGAAATCCGCACCCCGGTCACGCCACCGCGTCAGCCTGTTCAGGCGTGGGCACCGGCGCACCCCCCACCCCGAGGTAGCGCGCCCGCTTGTGCGCCTTGAGTTGCTCGATGTCCACCAGCACCAGGCCATCGACGCAGTGGCCGAAGTCGGGATCGACGCCGAAATCCAGGAAGCGCACGCCGCCCGGCTCGGCCACCTCGGCGTACTGCTTGTACAGCGTGGGCACGCTGGTGCCCAGGTGCGCCAGCAGCAGCTTCAGGCGCACGAAGTCGGCGGCGCTGTCGCCACTGCACGGCGCCGTATCCAGCTCGGCCGTGCCCGGCACGTAGGGATGACGGGCTTCGGCCACGCCCGGTTGGCCGTAGTGGCCGCGGTAGTAATGCACCAGCAGGTCGCGCGCAGCCTGTGGCATGTCACGCGACAGCGAGACCGGGCCGAACAGGTAGCGGCATTCGGGATAGCAGCGCACGTAGGCGCCGATGCCGAACCACAGGTAGTCCAGCGAGCGCCGACCCCAGTAGCGCGGCTGCACGAACGAACGCCCCAGCTCCAGCCCACGCTCCAGATAAGGCAGCATGGCCGGCCCGAACCTGAAAAGGCCGTGCGTGTACAGCCCCTGCACGCCCAGATCCTGCAGCACCGGTGCGGTGCGCACCATGCGGTAGGCGCCGACGATCTCCAGCTCCTGCGGCTCCCACAGGATCAGGTGGTCGTAGTACGGGTCGTAGTGGTCCACGTCTCGCCGCCGGCCGCTGCCCTCGCCCACCGCGCGAAAGGCCAGCTCGCGCAGTCGCCCGACCTCGCGCAGCACGGGCGAATCCAGATTGCCGCGAAACAGGTGGATGCGCTTGCCGTCGGGCGTCTGCCCGAGCAGCGGGCAGGCGGCCACGGCCTGGGCCAGCGCGCTGCGGTCCACCGGGTGAGCCACCGCCGTCTCGGTGTGCAGCAGGCCCGGCCTGTCCTGCGCCACGCGGTACAGGTGCTTGCAAAACAGCTTGGCCTTGGCCTCGTCCGGAAGCGCCATGGCGCCGTGGCTGGCGTGCGGCACCGGGTGGCCGATGCGCAGCGCGATGCTCTTGCAGTGCTGGCCGAACATCTCCTGCACCAGCAGCAGCGAGGCCAGCGGCTTGTAGCACATCGAAGCGCCGTAGAACAGCGCCGAGTTGCGCCCGTCGATGTGCACCGGCACGATGGGCGACTGCGTCTGCGCCGCCAGCCGCAGAAAGCCGCTGCGCCAGCGCCCGTCGCGCACGCCGCCGGGGCGCAGGCGCGATACCTCGCCCGCCGGGAAGATGATGACCGCCCCCTCGCCACGCAGGTGCTCCAGGATGGCCTTGAGCTGCCCGGCGCCGCTGCGCCCGCCCAGCACCGTCACCGGCAGCAGCAGACGCCTGAGCGGCTCCACCGCCGCCAGCAGGCCGTTGGCGACGATCTTCACATCGCTGCGGATGCTGCCCACCAGGTTCAGCAGCGCCAGCCCGTCGAGCGTACCGATCGGATGGTTGGCAACGATGACCACGCGTCCGCGCGCGGGGATGCGCTCGCGCTCGTTGTCGCGCACCGCATAGCTGAAGGCGAAATGCTCCAGCACCTGCTCCACGAACGGGAAGCCTTCCAGATGCGAGTACTGCCGGGCAAAGGCGTGGAAGTTCTGCTCATGCAACAGGCGACGCAGCACACCGCGCACGCTTTTGCTGAGCCATGGATGCCGCTGCAGGCGCGGCAGGTGCCGGTCAACGATCTGGTCCACGGAGATCATGGCGCTTCCTCCCAAGGAATATCGGCCGGGCCGTTGCGCCCGACGCCATGTCGATGGTCGCGCCGTATCGTGACAATTTGGAGACGAAACCGCAGCCAGGCGGGGTGCGCCCTGCCACGCCCGGTGGTGCAACGGGGCCGGGGCGCCGGACTATCCGCGCCCGACCTTCGCCAGCAGGCGCGGCAGCACGGCGGCGCCCACCAACCCGTCGACGCGCCCGCCCAGCGTGGCGATCTCGCGCACCAGCGTGCTGCTGATGCTCTGCCAGCGTGCATCAGGGGCGAGAAACACGGTATCGACCTCGGGGCGCAAATGCCGGTTCATGCCCGCAAGCTGAAATTCGTAGTCGAAATCCGTGCCCGAACGCAGCCCGCGCACCATCACCTGCGCGCCCTGCGCCACCGCGAACTCGGTGACCAGGCCGTCGAACGCCATCACCCGCACGTTCGGCATGTCGGCCAGCGCCTCGCGTGCGAGCTGCAACCGCTCGTCCAGCGTGAACAGCGTCTTCTTGTGGTGCGCCATCGCCACCGCCACGATCACCGCGCCGAACAGCGCACAGGCGCGGCGCAGCATGTCCTCGTGCCCCAGCGTGATCGGGTCGAAGGTTCCAGGAAAGACGGCAATGGTGGCGGACACGGCGCACTCCTTGGTTGGCATCGCGTTCATTATGGTGCGAATTCAAATCAAACTCAGCCTCAAGCCACGCCCCGAAAGCGCGAGCAGCTTCTTTTTCAGGAGCCCACGGGCAGGCGCTCCAGCAAGTGGGCGTGCGAGGCGCCCGCCTTCAGGTAGCGCTGGCACGTGAGCCCCAGCGGCGCCAGCTGCTCCTGGGACCAGCGCCGCGGCGCTTCCAGATAGATCCGCCCCGACGGCGCGACGGCGCGCGCCGCCGCCTGCAGGGCGGGAATGAAAAGCGCCTGCGCATCGAACGGGGGATCGAGCAGCACGAGGTCCAGCCCGGCACCCTCCCGCTGCGCCAGTTGCGCCACACCGTCGCCCCGGCGCACCGTCACGCCGCGGGCCTGCAGGCGCTCCGCCAGACGCGTGATCTGCTGCGCCAGCGCGCCATCGTGCTCGACGAGCAGCACCTCGGCCGCGCCACGCGAGGCGGCCTCCAGCCCGAGCGCACCCGTGCCGGCGAACACGTCCATGCAGCGCCAGCCGGCCAGATCCTGCCCCAGCCAGTTGAACAGCGTCTCGCGCACGCGATCGGGCGTGGGCCGCAGACCGGGGCGATCGGACACGGGCAGACGCGTGCGCTTCCACTGACCGCCGACGATGCGCACCTCACCCGGGGCTCTGGCATGCGGCGTCGGCTTCACGGCTTGGCCGCCGGGGTGGCGCCGACCACCACGGTCACCATGCGATCGGGCTGGAGCTTGCGCCCGATGGCCGCCTTCACGTCGGCCACGGTAAGCGCCTGGACGCGATCCGTCCAATGGTCCAGATAATCGAGCGGCAGACCGTTGCGCGCGATGTTCACGACGTTGGACAGCAGCTTGCGGTTGCTGTCGATGCGCAGTGCAAAACCGCCGATCAGGTTGTCCTTGGCCGCGCGCAGCTCGGTCTCGGTCGGGCCGTCGCGGACGAAATCCGCGATCACTTCGCGCGTGACCTTGACGGCCTCGGCGGTCTGATCCGGCCGCGTCTCCAGCCCCGCGATGAAGGCGCCCGCGCTCAGGCCCGGCGAGAACTGGCTGAACACGCTGTACGAGAGACCCCGCTTCTCACGCACCTGCTCCATCAGGCGCGAGGTGAAGCCCCCGCCGCCCAGGATGTGGTTGCCCACGAGCAGCGCGAGGAAATCTGGATCGCTGCGCACGAACCCCGGCTGACCGATGAGCACGTGCGCCTGCGCCGAGCTGAAGGGGATGTCGACCTCCCGCGCCTGCGCCAGCGGCTGCATGGGAGGCAGCGCCGGCAGCGCCGCGCAGCCGCCCTGATCGTTCACCGGCAGGCGGGCGAGCAGCTCATCGACGAGCGTTTGCGCCTGCGCCCGATCGACTGCGCCCACGATGGCCACGCGCGCGCGGCAGCGCTGCAGGTAGCGCGCGTGCCAGGCACGCAGGTCGCTGACGCCGATCGCATCGAGCGTGCCCGCCGTCGTCTGCAGGCCGTAGGGATTGTCGCCATAGACGGCCCGGGCAAAGGCCTTGCCCGCCACCGTGCCGGGCTTGGTGTCGGCCTCGGCAATCGCGGCCTGCCAGCGCGCGCGTTCGCGCTGCCAGACGTCTTCGGGATCGCTCGGCTCACCGATCTGGCGCGCCGCGAGCCGCACCGCGCGCTCGAGCAGATCGGCCTGCGTGAGCGAGCGCAACGAGAAGCTCAACGCATCACGCCCGGCGCTCGCTTCCAGACTCGCGCCCAAGTCGGCCCAGGCCTCGCCGAGCTGGTTTTCATCCAGGGCGGCATCGCCTCCAGAGGCCCGCACGCCCTTGGCGCTCATGAGCGCGGCGGCGCTCGCCAGGCCCGCCTGCGCGGGCGGGTCGCGGCGGCTGCCGGCGTCGAAATCCACCTGTACATCGACCATGGGAATGGCGGGGCTCTGCACCAGCCAGACCTGCGCGCCGCTCGCTTGCGTCCAGTGCTCGATCGGCAGCAGGGCCAACGCGCTTTGAGCATAAAAAAGGCTTGCAGCGCCTGCCAGTAAAGCGCTAGTAGCTATTTTTTTGATGATTTTGAACATGATCCGCTCCGTTTACCGCATGGCCCCATCGGCACCGCCTGCCGCGCTTGCGCGTGGTTTGGCGCCCGCCGCCAGCGGCTGCGGCACGAGCGTGCCCACCGTGAGCTGATCCTCTCCAAAAAAGCGCGCGGCCACCGATTGCACGTCGGCGGGCGTCACGTCCTTGAGCAGCGCGAGCAGCTGGTCGTCCGCATCGAGCGGCAGGCCCTGCACCCAATTGCTGCCCAGATCGCTCGCCTGCCCCTGCAGCGAGTCGCGTGCGTAGATCGTCGAGGCGGACCACTGTGCCTTCACGCGGGCGAGCTCCGCCGGGCTCACGCCTTCCTTGGCGACACGCGCCACTTCGGCGCGCAGCGCGGCCTCCACATCCGCCGCGTCCTTGCCCTTGGCCGGTACACCCGTGAGCATGAAGAGCGCCGGGCCCCGCCCGAAGGTCGAGGCGTAGGCACTGGCGCTGTCGGCCACGCGATCGGGTCCCTGCGTCAGCGCCCGATCGAGCCGCGCGCCGTCATAGCCGCTGAGCACGGCCGAGAGCACGACGAGCGAGAGCGCGTCCTTGTCCGAAGGCGCCATGTCCTTGAGCTTTCGCATCGCAGGAATGCGAAATGCCAGCGCCACGTAAGCCTGCTCGGCCGGCGCCTTCAAGCTGATGCGGCGCATGCCCTTCTGCTCGGGCTCGATCTGCGGCTTGCGCTCGGGGAGCGGGTGTGCCGGCAGCTGGCCGTAGATCTGCTCGGCCCAGGCGCGCACCTGCCGCGGGTCCACATCACCCGCGATCACCAGCGCCGCATTGGCCGGCGTGTACCAGGTGCGATAGAACTGCCGCACATCGTCCGGCCGCAGGCTGTCGAGGTCACTCATCCAGCCCACCACCGGATGGTGGTAGGGCGAGGCGATGAAGGTGGCGGCATTGAGCTGCTCCATGAGCGCAGCGCGCGGCTGGTCTTCGGTGCGCATGCGCCGCTCTTCCTTGACCACCTCGATTTCCTTGCGGAATTCCTCGTCGGGCCACTGGTTGTGCGCGAAACGGTCGGCTTCAAGCTGCATCACCTCCTTGAGTCGGCTCGCCGGGATCTGCTGGTAATAGCCGGTGTAGTCGCGCGTGGTGAAGGCATTCTCTTGCCCGCCCAGCTGCGCCACGCGGCGCGAGAACTCGCCGGGCGCGAGCTTGTCCGAGCCCTTGAACATCATGTGCTCGAGCGCATGCGCCACGCCCGTCGTGCCATTGACTTCATCCATGCTGCCGGTGCGCACCCAGAGCATCTGGATCGCCGTCGGTGCGCGGTGATCTGGCTGCACAATGAGCTGCATGCCGTTGGCCAGGCGAAATTCCTGCGCGCCGGACGCCGTCGTGACCAGGGGTGCGTCGCCATCGCCGGGCGCGCCGGGAGTGGGGGTTTGGGCCAGCGCGCCAAAGCATGCCAGCGCCGCACAAAAAAGGAGAGCGTGTTTCATAGAATGGCTGGATTCTAGAAACTTCGCAATGTTCAGCTTTTTCAGAAAAAAGACGCCCCCGGCCGCGCCGCCGCCTGAGCCCGCCGCCGTCCCGGCTCCGCCCACACCTGTGGCTCCGCCCCCTGCCGTCGCCTCCTCCATGCCGGCCATGGAAGCGGCCCCGCCGGCCGCGCCCGAACGCAAGGGCTGGCTCACGCGTCTGTCGGCGGGCCTGCGCAAGACGGGCAGCAGCATCACCGGCGTCTTCACCGGCACGAAGATCGATGATGCGCTCTACGAGGAGCTGGAAGACGCGCTGCTGATGGCCGACACCGGCGTCAAGGCCACGCAGCACCTGCTGGAGACGCTCAAGCATCGCGTCAAGGAAAGCAGAACCACCGAGCCCGCCGCCGTCAAGGCGCTGCTGGCCGACGCGCTGGCCGAACTGCTGGCGCCGCTGGAAAAGCCGCTGGAAATCGGCGCGCACCAGCCCACCGTGATCATGGTCGCGGGCGTCAACGGCGCGGGCAAGACCACTTCGATCGGCAAGCTCACCAAGCACCTGGCGGACCACGGGGAAAGCGTGCTGCTGGCCGCGGCCGACACCTTCCGCGCCGCTGCGCGCGAGCAGCTCGGCGTCTGGGCCACGCGCAACACCGTGGAGATCGTCAGCCAGGAAGGGGGCGATCCGGCCGCCGTGAGCTTCGACGCGGTGAGCGCCGGGCGCGCGCGCGGCAAGGACGTCGTGCTCGTGGATACTGCGGGGCGCCTGCCCACGCAGCTGCACCTGATGCAGGAGCTGCAGAAAATCAAGCGCGTGATCACCAAGGCCGACGCCAGCGCGCCGCACGAGGTGCTGCTGGTGATCGACGGCAACACCGGCCAGAACGCGCTCGCGCAGGTCAAGGCGTTTGACGACGCGCTTGCGCTCACCGGCCTCATCGTCACCAAGCTCGACGGCACCGCCAAGGGCGGCGTGCTCGCGGCCATCGCGCAGGAGCGCCCCGTCCCGGTGTATTTCATCGGCGTGGGCGAGAAGGTGGAAGACCTCGAAACCTTCAGCGCACGGGAGTTTGCGCAGGCACTGCTGGCGTAGCGGCACCGGCACACTCTCGCTTCAGGTGGGAGCTTCGACTGGACGTCCGCCCCATTGAGTTGATCGCGGCCCGCCTTGCCGAACACACGCTCGACCTCAGGCACCGCCTAAATCATGCGGTTGCCGATTTGTCGGCGCGTCTCAGAGCCGGCCAATCCACGAATGCGAGCACATACAGCACGATCAGATTGATCATGGGAATGAGCATCAACAGGCTGAACCAGCCGGAAAACCCCGCCTTGGCAAAGATCTTCCAGAACGGCAGCACGATCACCACCGCACCCAGCAGCATCGTGAGCCAGTGGGCACCAAACCACCAGGCCATGTCGCTGTTACCCCATCCATACATCATGATGCATCTCCTGTGCTTGAAGGTTTCGAAGTCAATGGCTTGCACTACGCTCGCCGCAGCCGCAGCGCATTGAAGATCACCGAGGCCGAACTCAGGCTCATGGCCAGCGCCGCGATCATGGGCGACAGCAGCCAGCCGGTGAAGGGGTACAGCAGGCCGGCGGCGATCGGCACGCCGATGCCGTTGTAGACGAAGGCGAACAGCAGGTTCTGCCGCATGTTGCGCACGGTGTCGGTGGAAATCTGGCGCGCCGCCGCAATGCCGCGCAGATCGCCCTTGACCAGAGTGACCTGGCCGCTGTTCATCGCTACATCGGTGCCGGTTCCCATGGCCACGCCCACGTCGGCCCTGGCCAGCGCCGGGGCATCGTTGATGCCGTCGCCGGCCATGGCGACCACATGGCCCTCCTGCTGCAGCTTCTCGACCAGGGCCAGCTTGTCGGCGGGCTTGACCTCGCCATACACCTCGTCGATGCCCAGCTTGGCACTCACGGCGCGGGCGGTGGTGAGGCCGTCGCCCGTGGCCATGACGATACGCAGGCCACTGGCGTGCAGGGTGCGGATGGCCTCGGGCGTGCTGGACTTGATGGGATCGGTCACGGCCAGCAGGCCGGCCAGCCGACCATCGACCGCCAGGTGCATGACGCTGGCGCCCTCGCCGCGCAGGCGCTCGGCGTCAAGCTTCAGGGCCGCCACATCGACACCCACTTGCTCCATGAGCGCAGTGTTGCCCAACGCCAGTCGCCGCCCCTCGACACTGCCGCGCACGCCAATGCCGCTGCCCGACTCGAACTCGGCCGGCTTGGCGAGCAGCAGGCCTTGCTCGCGCGCCGCGCTGACGATGGCATCGGCCAGCGGGTGCTCGCTGCCCTGGTCCAGGCTGGCCGCCAGGCGCAGCACTTCGCCGGGCGTGAACTCTGGCGTGGCAATGGCCGTCTCGAACGCGGGCCGGCCTTCGGTGAGCGTGCCGGTCTTGTCCACGATCAAGGTATCGACCTCGCGCATCTTCTCGATAGCGGCGGCGTCGCGAAACAGCACGCCCTGCGTGGCCGCGCGGCCCGTGGCCACCATCACCGACATGGGCGTGGCCAGCCCCAGCGCGCACGGGCAGGCGATGATCAGCACCGCCACCGCGTTGATCAGGCCGTACACCCAGCTGGGCTCGGGGCCGAACAGCCCCCAGACGAAGAAGGTGGCGACGGCAATCGACACCACCACCAGCACGAACTTGCCCGCCACCACGTCGGCCATGCGCTGCATGGGCGCTTTGGAGCGCTGGGCCGACGCTACCATCTGCACGATCTGCGCCAGCATGGTGGCTGCGCCAACCTTTTCGGAGCGCATGACCAGCGCGCCGCTGGTATTGAGCGTGGCGCCGATCAGCGCGCCGCCCACACGCTTGGACACGGGAACGGGTTCGCCGGTCAGCATGGATTCATCGACCGCGCTGCGGCCCTCGGTCACGACGCCATCGACGGGCACCTTCTCGCCGGGGCGCACGCGCAGCAGATCGCCGACATGCACGTGGGCGAGCGGCACGTCCTCCTCGCTGCCGTCGGCGTTGATGCGCCGCGCGGTCTTGGGCGCCAGGCCCAGCAGCGACTTGAGCGCGGCCGAGGTCTGCGAGCGCGCCTTCAGCTCCAGCATCTGCCCCAGCAGGGTCAGCGAGATGATGACCACCGCCGCCTCGAAGTACACGGCCACGCGGCCCATGGCGACGAACGACGCGGGGAACACCTGTGGCGCCACGGTGGCGACGACGCTATAAACAAAGGCCGACCCTGTGCCCAGGCTGATCAAGGTCCACATGTTGGGGCTGCGCTGCACGATGGAGCGCCAGCCGCGCACGAAGAAGGGCCAGCCGGCCCACAGCACCACCGGCAGCGACAGCACCAGCTCGATCCAGCTCTGCGTCGCCATCGCGAACCAGCCCAGGCGATGGCCGAGCATGGCCAGCACCGTGACGACTATGGTCAGCGGCAGCGTCCACCAGAAGCGGCGCTGAAAATCCTTCAGTTCATGGTTGTCTTCAGCATCCAGCGGAATGATGGGCTCCAGCGCCATGCCGCAGATGGGGCAGGTGCCGGGGTGGTCCTGGCGCACCTCGGGGTGCATGGGGCAGGTGTAAATCGTGCCAGCGGGCATCGCTGCCGCCGGAGCGGCAACAGGCTCGGGCGATGGATGACCCGCGCCACCGCCATACCCGTGCGAGTGATGGTGATCGGCGCGCGCCTCCCCCTCGGGCACCAGGGCCATCTGGCACTTGGGGCAACGCCCCGGGTGGTCCTCGCGCACCTCGGGGTGCATGGGGCAGGTGTAGATCACTCTTGTCTCCCCGGTGGTGGCGACGTGCGGGTCCATGGGTTCACCGATTCGCGGCGGGCTCAGCCTTGCCCGAGTACTTGACCAAGATGTCGCCCATCGCGCGCATCATCTCACCGTGCATGCGCATCGCCGTGGCCGAGTCCAGGCCCGCACCCCCCATCATGCCTTGGCAGGCGCCCATCATGCCGCCGCCACCCGCCACGGCGGCGCCACCCATCATCCCAGGGCCCATCGGGCCGTAGCCCATTGTCCCGTAGCCGTAACCCATCGGGCCGCGGGCCTCGACGTTGCCGGCCATGGGGCCGGCCATCATCGAAGGTGGCACGGCCGAGCCGGGACCCGGCAGGCTCCCATCAGCGGGAGCCGCCAGGCTCGCGGAGCCAACGCCCAGCGCCGCGACGGACAGCGCGGCGACAAGAAGGTTCTTGATGATCATCACAATCTCCTGACACAAACATCAAGGCCCGATCGAGCGGTTCGGGTCCATGACAGGCACGTTCACCGGCGGTGAACATGCAGTGGGCCAGGCGGCCGGGCATGCTTGGCCTGCCCGACCGCCTCCGCTCTTGGCCCGTGTGGCATCGTCCATGACGATTCGCATATCGCCCGGCTGCGTCGCATCGCCACGTCATGATGGATTGGCAAGCATGGCCCACAGTTTTATCACCGTACGGCGTGAATCTCCGTGACGACCAGCTTGTCGCCCTCGTCCGCGGCGACGAACTTCACCTTGTCGCCCGGCTTCAGATCGGAGAGCATCGCCTTGTCCCTGGCCGTGAAGACCATGGTCATGGGCGGCATGTCCAGGTTCTGGATCACGCCGTGCTTGATCGTGACCTTGCCGCGCTCGGCATCCACTTTCCTGATTTCGCCATCGGTGAGCGCGGCGGGTGCTGCCGTCTGCGCACCGGCCGCGGGCGCGCTCGCCTGGGCAAAGCCGCTCGCCGGCAGCGCCACGCCCAGCGCCAAGGCCGAGACGGTCAGGAATTGCTTGAGTGCGTTCATGGGACTGCCCTATGCGTACGAATTGAACACCCGCGCCGACCCGTCCTTGCCGATCAGCAGCACCTGATACGGGTTGCGCCGCCCGCCGTAGGCCGGTCCGTCCATGCCCGGCGAGCCGATCGGCATGCCCGGCACCGCCAGGCCCAAGGCCTGGGGCCGCTCGCGCAGCAGGCGCTGGATGTCGGCCACGGGCACGTGGCCTTCGACCACATAGCCACCCACCAGCGCGGTGTGGCACGAGCCGTATTGGCGCGGCAGACCCAGGCGGCTGCGCGCGGCGTTGTTGCCCTGCTCATGCACGCGCACGGCGAAGCCGCTCGCCTGCATGTGGGCAATCCAGTCCTTGCAGCAGCCGCAGCTCGGGTCTTTCCAGACCTGAACCTCGCCCACTGGCTCGGCCGCCCAGGCGGCCAGCGGCGCCAGGCCCAGGGCGAAGCCACCCCACAGCAGCGCGCGTCGGCGCGTGCTCGGCCATGCATCGGTGATCGACATGGTGAAAACTCCTTGGTTCATGGTGCCCTCCGCCCTACTTCTTGCCCACATGGATGGCCCCGCGCATGCCGGCCTCGTAATGGCCCGGGATCAGGCAGGCGAGGTCGACGGTGCCCGGCTGGTTGAACTGCCAGACGATCTCACCTTGCTGGCCTGGATCGAGGGTGACCTTCCCGGGCTCGTCGTGCTCCATGTTGGGGTATTTCTTCATCACCTCCAGGTGCTCCAGCAGCTCCCTGTGCGTACCCAGATTGAATTCATGCTTGATCTGGCCCACGTTCCTGATGACGAAGCGCACGGTTTCACCGCGCTTGACCTTCATGTCGGACGGCGTGAACCGCATGGCGTCGCTCATCTCGACGGTGATGGTGCGGTCGGCCTTGGCGGCCACGCTGGGCCGGCCGATCGCGCTCTCCTCGGCTTCGTGGCCCCCGGCGTGATTGCCGCTGGCCAGTGCCAGGCCCGAGCCCACCAGCAGCGCGCTGGCCAGCAGGATGCGAACGATGGGGGAATGCAGCTTCATGGGTGGTCTCCAGACAAGAATGAAATCAATGCGTGCCGTGGCCGCCCGCGGGTTTGCGTACGCGCACCTCGGCGGACGCTGCCGACGGATCCCGGCGTGGCATGGCCTGACCTCCCCCACTGGTGGAGCGACTCGGCTCGGCCAGTGCGGCGACCGACTCGCGTGCCACCGTGCCCGCCGGATGCTTGAACCAGCCCGGGTCGCCGTAGTCGCCCGGCTTCTGGCCTGCGCGCACCTTGAGCACGGTGAACATGCCACCCATCTCCACCGAGCCGAACGGCCCCTCGCCGGTCATCATGGGGACGGTGTTGTCGGGGATCGGCATTTCCATCTCGGTCATGTCGGCCATGCCGCGCTCGCCCATCACCATATAGTCCGGAATCAAGTTGTTGATCTTTTTGGCCAGGCCGCTGTGGTCCACGCCGATCAGCGTGGGCACGTTGTGTCCCATGGCATTCATGGTGTGGTGGCTCTTGTGGCAGTGCAGCGCCCAGTCGCCCTCGGCGTCGGCGATGAACTCGATCTGGCGCATCTGGCCCACGGCCACGTCGGTCGTCACCTCGGGCCAGCGCGCGCCCCTGGGCACGGGGCCGCCATCGGTGCCTGTCACGCTGAATTCATGGCCGTGCAGATGGATCGGGTGGTTGGTCATCGACAGGTTGCCGATGCGGATGCGCACGCGGTCGCCCCGGCGCACGTTGAGCGAATCGATGCCGGGAAAGATGCGGCTGTTGAAGGTCCACAGGTTGAAGTCGGTCATCGTCGCGATCTTCGGCGTGTAGCTGCCCGGCTCGATGTCGTAGCTGCTCAGCAGAAAGCAGAAGTCGCGATCGACGCGCTCGATCAGCGGCGTCGGCGCTTTCGGGTGCGTGACCCAGAAACCCATCATGCCCATCGCCATCTGCACCATCTCGTCGGCGTGCGGGTGGTACATGAAGGTGCCCGGCCGGCGCGCGACGAATTCATAAACGAAGGTCTTGCCCGGCGCTATGCCCGGCTGCGTGAGCCCCGTGACGCCGTCCATCCCATTGGGCAGGCGCTGGCCGTGCCAGTGCACCGCCGTGGCCTCGGGCAGGCGGTTGGTGACGAACAGGCGCACGCGGTCGCCTTCGACCACCTCGATGGTCGGGCCGGGGCTCTGGCCGTTGTAGCCCCACAGGTGGGCCTTGAACCCAGGAGCCATCTCGCGCACCACGGGCTCGGCCACCAGGTGGAACTCCTTGACGCCCCGGTTCATGCGCCAGGGCAGCGTCCAGCCATTGAGTGTCACCACCGGGTGGTACGGACGTCCCGAGTCGGGCTGCAACGGTGCCATGGTGGCCGCGCTGGTCTGGCTCACGGGTTCGGGCAGCGCGGCCAGAGCCACGCGGCTGACCGCGCCAGCGGCGACGGCGCTGCCCGCCATGCCAGCATATTTGAAAAAATCTCTGCGGGATGACATCACGTGCCTTGCTGGATCAATGACCGGCGTCCACGCCGCCGGGCGCGCTGGACGTGGCCGACAGGGAGGTGCCCACCGGCCGACCAATGACGGACGCACGCAACGCGGCGTCGGCCAGCCAGAACTGGCGCAGCGCATCGACGGCGCCGGCCACGGCATTGACCTGGTCGCGCGCATCGGCCAGCAGCTCGAAGGTGCCGATCAGCATGCCGTTGTAGCGAAGCTGGTTCTCCTCGGAGATGCGTTTGCGCAGCGGCACCACCTCGTCGCGATAGTGGCGCGCCACGTCGTAGGCCGTGCGATAGGCCGAGTAGCCCTCGCGCAGGGTGGAGCCGGCGGCGCGCACCGTGGCTTCGAGCCGGTGGGCGGCGGCCAGCGTGCGCGCATCCATCGCGTCGCGCTGCATGCCGCCCCAGTCGAACACCGGCAGGCGCAACGCCACGTCCCAGCCGTGCGGACTGCTGCGCGTGCCGGAGGCAGCGTCGAACACCGTGTTGCGGCGGCCGGTCAGCTCGATGTCGGTGAAGCTGGTGATGCCCGTAAGGCCCTGGGCGCGGGCCGCGCTGTCCAGCGCCGCTTGAGCCAGCCGGATATCAAGGCGCGCACGGGTGGCCAGCGCCGCCACGGCCTGCGCATCAAGCGGCTGTTTGGGCAAATTGGGCAGGCGCTCTGGGAGCTTGAGCTCCTGGGCCTGGATCTCGCTCAAACCCAGCTCGCGCACCAGTTCCTCGCGGCTGGCGGTGGCCTGGTGCCGGGCCAGCGCCAGGCGCGTGGCGGCATCGGCGTAGAAGGTCTGCTCACGCGCGCGCTCCAGCCGGTTGAAGTTGCCCACACCCTGCATGCGCCGCGCCAGCTCGGCCGCGGCCTCGGCGCTGCCATAGACCTGCCGCGCATAGTGCAGCGCCTGCTGCGCGGCGACGGCGCGCACCCAGGTCTGGCGCACGCGCGTGACCTGGTCCACCACCTCGGCGCTCAGGCGCAGCTGCGCCTGCTCGATGCGCCGGGTGGCCACGCCGTGGCGCGCTGGCAGCGTCAGCAGGTCGAGCAGGCCGAAGGACAGTGCCCGGTCCAGCTCCAAGCCACCACCGCCCGCCAGTCGGCCGAAACTGAAAACCGGGTTGGATATGCGGCCCGACTGCGCGGCATCCGCGGTGTCCGCCCAGCCCTGCGCCAGCAGCGCCTGCACCGAGGGGCTGCCCGCGAGGGCGAGTTGCACCGCCGCCGGTTGTGTCAGCGGCGCGGCCAGCAGCTTCTGCACGGCCTGTGCCCGCGCATCCTGATCTTCGCGTGTGCGCGCCAGCAGCACTCCATCGCCGACAAAGGTGCTCACCTCCTGATTGACCCGGTCCTGGTTCTGCTGCGGGCTGATGGTGGCGCAGCCGGCCAGCACCAGCAGCGTTACGGCCGACAAGGTGAGCACGATCGGGAACTTGCGTTGTGTCGTCATGGGCGCCGCCCGCCCATGTTCATGTGCTCATTTCCGCCTGAAGACGCCTTCCCGGCATCCCCGGTTCCGGCCGGCACGCCGGTCATGATTTCCCTGGCATAGGCGCGCCAGCCGCCGATCCGGCCCGCGCGGTCGTTGGCCTCGCGCCAGGACTGCACCGGTTGGTCTGCATAGGGCTGATAGCCGGCCACCGCCGAGCCGTAAGACAGCGCCGTCGGCAGCGGAGCCTGGACGCCTTCGGTGCCCACGGCCGCTGTTTCAGCGATGGCCATGGCAGCAGGCCCGGCCAGCGCGGACGCCAGCAGTACCCGAACCAGCCGCAGCCGGTGCGGCGTCAGCGCGTGCGAGCCTTGACCTGGGTTTGCTTTCATGGCCACGATTGTTGGCGGCCCAGGCTGTCACGCGGATGTTGGCTTGATTACATTCTTGTCATCTTGACGCCAGAGCGGCGCGGAACCGGCACACTCGCAGGACCGGATGAGGAAATGCGCGCATGAAGATACTGATCGTCGAGGACGAGCCCAAGACCGGGCGCTACCTGAGCCAGGGGCTGGCCGAGGCCGGCTACGTCGCCGATCTGGCGAACCATGGCGCCGACGGCCTGCACCTGGCGAGTCAGGGCTCGTACAACCTGCTGATCCTGGATGTGATGCTGCCTGGCCTCTCCGGCTGGCAGATCCTGCAGACGCTGCGCGAACGCGGCGTACCGACGCCGGTGTTGTTCCTGACCGCGCGCGACCAGGTGGAAGACCGCGTCAAGGGGCTGGAGCTGGGCGCGGACGATTACCTGGTCAAGCCGTTCTCGTTTGCCGAACTGCTGGCGCGGGTGCGCATCATCCTGCGCCGCGGCCAGAACAGCCCCGCGGACGCGGCCTTGCGCGTGGCCGATCTGGAGCTTGATCTGCTGCGCCGACGCGCCACCCGTGCCGGCCAGCGAGTGGACCTGACGGCCAAGGAATTCGGCCTGCTGGAGCTGCTGATGCGCCGCCACGGCGAGGTGCTGCCGCGCTCGCTGATCGCTTCGCAGGTCTGGGACATGAATTTCGACAGCGACACCAACGTCATCGAGGTCGCCATGCGCCGCCTGCGCATGAAGGTGGACGATGGCCACGCGGTCAAGCTGATCCAGACCGTGCGCGGCATGGGCTACGTGCTCGAAGCGCCCGAGGAGCCCTGAGTGCGCCTGGCCGCACGCCCGAGCCGGTTCTCGCTGACGCAGCGCCTGGCCTTCTTCTTCACCCTGGTGGCCGCGGCGGTGGTGCTGGGCCTCGGTGTGCTGTTCCTGCTCGAATCGGATCGGCACTCCGCCGAGCTCGATCACATGACGCTGCGCGACAAGCAGCACCTGATCGAGGGCATCCTGCGCGCATCCAACTCGGCCGACGATGCACGCTGGCGCCTGGGCGAAGCACTGAGTTACCACGAGGGCTTGCAGGCCCTGGTGCAGGATGCGCACGGCGTACCGGTCTATCACTCCGCGGGGTTCAACACCGATCCGGGCGGCCATACTCCGGGGCCCAATGCGCGCGCGGCTGGCTTCGGCGACTGGACGCAAGGCCAAGTCCATTACCGCACGCTGCGCTTCGCCGTCACACCAGGCTATGCGGCGGCCCCGCTCGAGGTACTGATCGCGACCGATACCGGCCCGCACACACGGTTTCTTCGCATCCTGACGCGCAACCTGGCGCTGTACGTGGCCGCCGCCATCGCTCTGTGCGGCCTGCTGGCCTGGCTGGCCGCGCGTCAGGGGCTGGCACCGCTGCGCGAGATGAAGTCACGTGCGGCGGCCGTGACCAGCCGCCAGTTGGGCGAACGCATGCCGGTGCAGGCCGTGCCGGTGGAAATGGCCGATCTGGCGCAGGAACTCAACCGCATGCTCGACCGGCTGCAGGATGCCTTCCGGCGCCTGACCGATTTTTCGTCCGACCTGGCGCACGAGTTGCGCACGCCGATCAGCAACCTGCTCACCCAGACCCAGGTGGCGCTGGCGGCCCCGCGCGATGCCGCCACCTACCGCGACATCCTGGCATCCAACACCGAGGAGCTGGAGCGGCTGGCGCGCATGGTCTCCGACATGCTCCTGCTGGCCAAGACTGAGCGCGGGGTGGATCTGCCGCGCAAGGAGCGGTTTTCAGCGCGCGAGGATGCGCAAGCGCTGCTGGACTTCTATGAAGCCGTGGCCGAGGACAAGGGCGTGCGGCTGCGCGTGGAAGGCGATGGCGAACTGGAAGGCGACCGCCTGATGTTCCGCCGCGCCGTGAGCAACCTGCTGTCCAACGCCCTGCGCCACACGCCGTCGGCAGGGGAGATCACGGTGCGCATCGGCGGTGGCGACCACGCCACCACCGTGGTGGTGGAAAACACGGGACCGACCATCGATCCAGAACTGCTGCCGCGCCTGTTCGACCGCTTCTATCGCGCCGAGGGCGCCCGCGAGCATCGCGACACCGAAGGCAGCGGCCTGGGCCTGGCCATCACGCGCGCCATCGCCCAGGCGCACGGCGGAACCGTGGCGGCCACCTCGGCGAACGGCATCACAAGCTTTTCCCTCGCGTTTCCTCGCCGGGCCGGAGCACCCCAGCCGGCCACCGCAACCCGTGGATCGGGCTGACGCGCTCACCCATGCCGATGCCGGTGGTGAACGTCCGGATAATGCGGATGGCTGTGGGTGATCGGTTCATGCCGGTGCCAGTGCGTGTGCGGCTCGCTGCCATCCCAGTCGGGGCCGTGCTCGTGCTGATGGTGTTCGTCGTGCACATGGCGGTGGCTGTGCTCCAGCGGCTCGTGCGTGTGCAGGTGCTCGTGGCGCTCGGTCAAGTGCAGCCAGACGCCCACGGCCATCAGTGCGCACGCGGGCCAGAACCACGGCGACGGCGTTTCACCCATAAAGACCAGCGCGGCCGCTGCCCCGACGAACGGGGCGGTGGAGAAATAGGCCCCCGTGCGCGCCGTCCCCAGACCGCGCAGCGCCAGCACGAACAGCACCAGGCTGACGCCATAGCCGAGCCAGCCAACGACCATGGACTCGGCGACGGTGCTCCAAGCTGGAAGTGTTGCCCCCACCGATAGCGCCACCGCGCAGTTCACCAGCCCGGCCATCAGGCCCTTGGCACCGGCGACGAACAAGGCGTCCGTGGCCGAGACTTTGCGCGTCAGGTTGTTGTCGACGGCCCAGAACAGGCAGGCCAGCGCGATGGCCCCAGGGCCAAGCCAGCTCCCGCCTGCGGCCGCGCGTTGATCCGGCCAGGACAGGAGCATTCCACCGGCGACGATGGCCACCATGCCGGCGACGATACGGCGATCGGCGTTCTCCTTGAACACCAGCCAGGCCAGTACGGCCGTGAGGACGGATTCGAGGTTGAGCAGCAGCGATGCATCCGACGCGCGCGTGTGCACCAGCCCGAACATCAGCGCGACCGGACCCAGGATGCCGCCAAAGAAGATCGCCCCCAGTAGCCAAGGCCACTCGCCGCGTCCAAGGCCCGAACTCCTCCAGCCCCGATCGCGCACGAGCCGGATGGCCGCCAGACCGATGCCGCTGCCCAGATACAGCAACCCGCCCAGCAGCACCGGCGAAACCTGGCCCACCAGCAGCTTGGCCAGCGGAGTACTGGCGCCAAACAGGGCGGCCGCCAGCAGGGCGTGCAAGACACTGATGTTCATGGATGGATCATATGGCGTCCCTTCTTTTTTGCCACACGCGGCCATGAATTGCACGGCGGCTTGCCGGATGACGCTGTTGATATGGGCGATTTTCCTACCACCCGCGGCAGAACACTGGCTTTTGAGGACCTCACGAGGCTCCCTTCGCCTTGGCTTCGAGTTCCTTGAGCCGCCGAGCCGCGGTCCAGTAGCCGAACGCATCGCCGCGCACGGCGGCATGGTGCGCCAGCCGCCGTGCGATCACCGGCAGCCCGATCGTGTCGGCCATCCACATCGGCCCCCCGGTAGTCGGGGAAGCCGCAACCGGCAGTCCACACCAGGCCAATGTCGCCCGGGCGGTGGGCGATGCCCTCATCCAGGATCTTCAGCCCCTCGTTGATCAGCGGGTACAGAAGACATTCGGTGATCTCCTCCTGGCCGATGTCCTTTCAGGGCGCGACCCCATGCTCGGCAGCCAGTTGCGTGGCGATGGCAGTCACCTCAGCGCGCACGCCCGCATCCAGGTGAAATCGTCGCTGTAGCGCTTCCTGAAATCATCGACGATGTCCCACAGCCTACGAAGCCTTGGTTGTTGGCGTTCCAGACACCGACGTGCTTCACCTGGTCCAGACCGCTGGCGCCCGGGGCCGTGAGCGCGCCCTTGCGCACGGCGTAGTAGGTGTAGAAGTTGACGTTCAGCTCCGTGTCCCTGGCGACCTTGATGAGCAAGAACAGGTCTGACCTCCAACTGCCGGTGATGATGCTGAGGTCAGTGTCGCCTCCCGTGACAGCGCCAAGGCGGCGCAGGTCGCCGCAGCCCATCCGGGCGCCAAAGCCGTCGACATCGCTGGCGCTGCCAACGGCGCCGACGCCGTTGTGTTGGCCACCGGCTACGAGAGTGCCGCCGCGGCTTTGAACGCCGTGGGGGGCCTGCAGGGCAAGGTCGTCATCGACATCACCAACCCGCTGACAGCCGACTACATGGGCCTGACTCTGGGCTACAGCACCTCGTCCGCCGAGGAGATCGCCAAGGCCGTACCGGGCGCCGAAGTGGTCAAGGGCTTCAACACCATCTTTGCCCAGGTGCTCAGCGATGGCGCCGACTTCGGCGACGGCCGAAAGGTCACGGTCTTTGTTGCCAGCGACAGCGTGCGCGCCAAGCAGACCGCCGCGGCGCTGGCCCATAGCATGGGCTTTGACGTCGTCGATGCGGGTGGCCTGAAGAACGCGCGTTACCTCGAGCCCCTGGCGGGTCTGAACATCTATCTGGGTTATGGCGCAGGCCTGGGTACCGCCATTGCTCCCACCTGGATCCACAAGGCCTGAACACGCACACGCTCTTCGTGCACGATCCGAAGCGGCACACCCGCCTCTCGGTAGGTGACCGCCTTCTCAATCTTGAGGCCGTAGCTGCCGTGCTTCCACTCTGCGCTACCCATGCCGCCCACCACTAGGTAGTCCAGGCTCTTGGTCACATTGGAAATGCGCCCGCCCCGGCCCGTCACATGTGACTCGCACACGCTGCGCGGGCCAAAAACGAAGTCACCAGTAAAGCAGAAGCTGTCCACTGGACCGGGTCAACCGTGTGTTCAAACCCCCTCCCCTCCAAAACGGCGTCCAGGATGAACAGCACGCCAACAGACGTGCCGTCCGAAACACCAGGACAGGCCAAACTCACCGCCGGTTTAGAAGAGCCACTCAGATGCAGGAACGCCAGCCAGCACTCGTCGAGACCCACTGGCACGATCTCCACCGGCAAGACAATGACCTGCAGATCGCTCCGGCAGACCGGCTTGCGCAGCTCGCGCAAGGGAATTTCAAGGGAGAGTTGGGTGATATTTTTCATGCCACCGCCCTCCCCTGCACCAACTGCCACAACAGGCGGTTCTCCGCCTCAGCGGCCTTGGCACGCTCTTCGGCCTCCTCGGCGCGCCGCTCGGCCTCTGTCTTGATGACCACCAAGGTGCAGCCGATCTGGAACGCCTTGCGACTTTGAATCTCCATATCAATCCGCCACGAGCGGATTGCCACCGGGCTCCTTGTACCGACACACTGACCCCATGAAAAACAACGAAGCGTTCCGCGCCCTCTTCACCCTACCGCCGATCCAGCCCAGCGCAAACACGGCGCTGTCGGTTCCAGAAATGCCCGCGCCCAAGGTGGTCACCGGAGACCGCGAACTTGACGCCGTTCTGTGGCTGCAGGAATGTGTGAGCACCGGCCACCAAGTGCTGATCGACAAGGCGCTGGAAGCGGCCAAGAAGATCACCACGCCGATGAAGGACTTGAGCCTGCGCTACGGCAATTACCTGGCACGCCAGCATGGCAGTTCGTTCATGGCGGCGCTGGGCTCCATGAACTTCGGCGAACTGGAGAGCCTGGCACGTAACGCCATAGAGAAAAAGGCAAAGCAACACGACGCGCTGTCACGCTTCGGCAACGTCGAATCCCTGTTCAGCGACACGCCCGCCGAGGCTGCATGCAAGAAGACGCTGCGCGGGCTGACACAGAAGAAGGCGAGTGGAGGCTGGCACGAATACGACCACGCCAAAACCGACGCCCGCTTCAACCAGCACCCTGACCTGCGGCCGCACTCCCTGGCTGACTGCCTGCATGCAATGACGTACGAAAGCGCGCTTTATCGGATGCGTCATGCCTGCGCCGATGACGCTGGCGACCACTCGCCTGAGTTTCAAGAGCACGCTGATTATTGCTTCCGCCAGCTTGCGCTGATCCCACCGCGGTGCAAGGAAGAAGCGCTGGCCGTGTTCGACTACACGGAGGAGAGCGATGCTGCCAACCGCACTGAGTTTCCGGCCATCCTGCGCAACCTGATCGCTGGAGGCTGGGCATGATCATTTTTTCGACCTCGAACCCAGGCGCACAGCACGGGTCGGCCAACACTCCTGGGATACCAGCCATAAGCATCCCCAAACCCCGTGCCTTCAAGCTCAAGGAAGCTTTCTCAGGCGTGCACCGCCGGTTGCACGCTGACCTGCAGGCCCAGCGCATGCAGCACCTTCATCACCGTAGCGAAGCTGGGATTGCCCTGGCCGCTCAGCGCCTTGTACAAGCCTTCGCGCGTCAGCCCAGAGTCGCGGGCCACCTGGGACATGCCGCGAGCCTTGGCCACGTCTCCCAGGGCGGCCGCCAGCAGCGCCGGATCACCATCTTCCAACACGACGGAAAGGTACTCGGCGCAGTCATGCTCCGTCTTCAGGTAGTCGGCGACATCAAAGGGCTTGATGCCGAGTTTCTTGACTGCTTCGGGGTTCATCACTCACTCCTTCAACATTGCGACCATGGCCTGTGCGGCTGCGATATCACGCCGCTGCGTGGACTTGTCCCCACCGCCGAGCGCAATGACCACGGTCGAGCCTTCCTGCCAGCAATAGACCCGATAGCCCGGACCAACGTGGATACGCAACTCGACCACTTCACCCCCCACGGGGTTGCAATCCCCCCACAGGCCTTGGGAGAGGCGCACCAGCCGAGCAAGTATGTGCTTCTGGCCAATCCGGTCTTTCAAGGATGCCAGCCACTCGTCAAACCGGGCCGTGCGCTGGATCTCGAACATGGGCGTATTGTAATCCATAGTTCACAAGCGACAAACGAGCCCTCTCTCCCCGCAGGAAGCCCGAGGAGTCCCCCGAGAAATCGGCAGCTCACCAAAGGCAAAGCCCTTGAGCGCTCTGACCTGCCCAAGGGCTTCTAGGGATCATGTCCAAAACAGACTCTCGAACAAAATTTGAGTTGTCGTTTCCCACATGTTGAAGAATTCGACTGA